>ERZ1370068.3928-contig-3025_pt1 | contig 73951 bp, 79 predicted proteins | sample MGYA00561227_ERZ1370068 | MGnify/ENA primary metagenome ERZ1370068 (study PRJEB38410, sample SAMEA6850437) | metagenome | study: Metagenomic assessment of the ecological functions of the soil: analysis of the soil microbiota associated with the... | reverse complement strand
CAGTTACGTATTGCTGGATCATAAACGCCCCGAAATCGCGGCGAAGATTCGGGGGCTTTGCGTCTGCCTCGCTCGTTCCCGGTGGGCAGCATCGCTGCATGACCATGCCAGTCGCTTTCCTGGGATGTAGTGCCCGTCGACAAGCCGGACGACCTCAACGTCGTGATCGGGCAGGCGCACTTCATCAAGACGGTCGAGGACCTGCATGAGGCGATGGTCGGGGTGAGCTCGTCGCTACGGTTCGGGCTGGCCTTCTGCGAGGCCTCCGGGCCACGGTTGGTTCGCCGCAGCCGGCAATGATCCTGAACTCGTCGAGCTCGCGACCCGCAATGCGCTGGCGATCGCCGCCGGGCACTGCTTCGTGATCTTCTTGCGTGACGGGTTCCCGGTCAACATCCTCAACCCGGTCAAGGCGGTGCCCGAGGTCTGCACGATCTACTGCGCCACGGCGAACCCCGTGCAGCTCGTGGTGGCGGGCGACCCCGCGCGGTCGCGCCGTCGTCGGTGTGGTCGACGGAGAACTGCCGCTAGGGGTCGGAAGCGAGGATGCATGGCCGGCGCGCCGCGACCTCGCTACGCGCCATCGGCTACAAACTCTGACGACGTCTGAAAGCGAGACACAAAGGTCCGGGCGACATTACCGCCGGCGATCTGGGGCGTTTACGTTCCCAGCTTGCGCGTGCCCCGCCTGACGCGGAAGGGTTAGGTGCGACCTTTCCATCTCGAGGTAGGCGTCGCGGCCCGCCAGGCCCACGGCCACGTCCGCGATCAGCGGGTCGAAGAACCGCTGCCGGTACAGCGGGTCGACGCCGGTGCTCACCGTGAGAGCACAAGCTCCGACAGCACGGCCACGAACAGCGACACGTGGACGATGGTCTGCGGCACGCGGACGTGCACTGCCGAACCACGTTCCCGGGGCACGGTGGTTCGCCGACCGGGACAGGATTCTTCCGCGACGACCACAGCACGGCGACATCGTCGGGCACCGTGCGACGATGCCGAGCGCCGGGAAGAACGCGAACAGCCCGGCGGTGAAGAACACCACCTGAATGTCGCCTGGGACACCACCATCACCGCGACTGACGTTGACCTGTTCGTGCCAGCGACAGCGGTGCGCACCGGCTGGTGCGCCGTGGCGGGCCTGCCAAGCGGCGTGCCCGCGAGCAGCTCGGGCCGGGTCCGACTATGCTCGGCGCGATCCTCGCGCAGGGCGCGCACCTCGTCGCGAATCGTGGTGACCGCGATACGATGGCCACGACGGCGACGAGATCCGATTGTCTCGCTGGCTAGAGCCGCTGGCGCGTCATCCGGCGCGGTCAATTGCCACAGCAGCTCGCCGGTGAAATATCACCACGCACCGTCGATCATCTGCGCGGCGGCGGCAGCGCGGCTCATCAACGTGCCGAGCGCGCGCCAGGCCGCACCGAGGCAGCGAAAGCGGAACGCCCACAACGCGATTCGAGCCGGAACCCGAGGTACGTCGGCCAGATCGCCAACGACCGCGACGATCAGCGAGCCCGAACGCGCCCCGGCCGCCGCGATACCCGAAGCATCCGCTGGCCGCGAACGGCAGTCCCGAACACGAACAGCGCCATCACCAGCAGCGCCGCTGAACTGTCGGCCCGCCTCGCCGAGCCGTTGTGCCGGCCCGAATGAAGCAGATACAGCGCGAACGGCGCCGCGATCAGCAGCGCAGTGTCAGCACGCCCAGCCGGGTCACGTGGCTTCGAAATCGGGATCGCCGTCGGTGAGTTCCGGCCAGCATCATCGTCAAGCGATATCACCGCACCGACGCCGCTGACCATAGGTGCCGAGTCGCGCGATCAGTGCACGAGAGCGGGATTGCGCGCCGTGGTTAAAGGCACCAGCGGCAGCCCCGGGCGTTACTGCAAGAAACCATTCGTGCACCCGCCGCATGTCGGACGCGGGCAACATTGTGTGATTTCGGCCGCCGCGTGCCGGATACGGCGGCGCGGTACCGGTTGCGGGCTCAAGGTGAGCCGAACGTCTTCGATGAGTGGGTCGAAGAACTGCGTCCGATAGTCCGCGTCGCTTAGGGTGCGCGCGCTGATGTACATGAATGTCAGCGCCCGAGGAACGTGATCTGAATCAATGAATCCGGGCACTGGAATCGTCATGCCGAGCACCGTGCCGTCGCTTGCGGCCGTTGCGCGTCCACGCCGCCAGCAACTCAGGGCGACAGCAGGATGAGGCCGAGGATCGATGAAGAGCAGCGACGGTCATCGCCGCGACTGATCAAGATCTGCGCTGAGTTGAGACGCGGCGACGCACGAACATCACGCTTGAGCCTGCTCGCCGCGGCTCAGCGGACGGGCGGTCCGGTGGATCCGGCATCGCCTCAAACGGTGTGCCGGCCAGTCGACTCGTCTGAGTGGTCGGGCGGATTGGTCGGCAACCAGCGATCGGCCGGAACCGGTCGACGGTGACGGATACCACGAACACCGCCGCGATCAGCGGTGAGGAACAGCAACGCCAGCCACAACCGGCGGACGCGAGATCGTGGCCGCCATGAGCCACACCGGGGAGCTGAAGAAGACCAGAATCGTCAGCAACAGCAGCGGCAGCGCGCGCGTCATCATCGATCCCGCTGCGGCGAGGTTGCGACGTCGTCATTTGGACGGCCCAGCCCAGGATCGAGCCGGCGCCACACGCGGTCAGCGCCAGGATGGCGGCGACCACGATGGCCTCGAACGATCGAGGTCCACCAGGAACGCTGCGGGCTCGGGCCGCCGAGAACGACCGCCGGCGATCGCGACTGATCACCGCCACCGTCGCCGCGACAGTGCGGCCTCGACAATCGTAGAAATGCGCGATACCAACCAGCCGACCAACACCGCGATGGGCAGCACGAGGACGAGCAGCGCCGAGTACGAACCATTCCGTTCGAGTCGGCTGGCCGTCGATGTCGATGGTGTGTTTGCCGGTGAGGGCAACGACGAGCGCGGAGTTGGCCAGCGAAGACCGCGAATGCCGGCCAACGCGGGCGCCGACCGCGGCAATAGTCGCCGTAACAGGGCGCCCGGCCGCAGCACCGCGGGTAGACCACGCGTCGAGGAACCAAGCGGTCGGCGGCCCGTCGCTGCGTCACGTCAATCATGCATGACCCGCCAGTTCGGTGCCGATGTCGGCTGGACCGTCGCGCGCCACAGCAGGCAGGCGAAGGTCGCAATCGGCGCGCTCCGAGCGCGGCGACGAACTGGCTGGCGGCCAGCGGGTCGCGCTGCTCCTGCTCGGATGGCACGGTCGCAGGCTACTGCCCGGCGTCCCCTAGGCTTGGTGACATGCAACGGATTATCGGGACCGAGGTCGAGTACGGCATTTCGTCGCCGTCCGATCCGACCGCGAATCCGATCCTGACGTCGACGCAGGCCGTGCTGGCGTACGCGGCCGGCCGCCGGTATCCAGCGCGCCAAGCGCACCCGCTGGGATTACGAGGTGGAGTCGCCGCTGCGCGACGCCCGCGGGTTCGACCTGAGCCGGTCGGCAGGCCCGCCGCCGGTGGTGGACGCCGACGAGGTCGGTGCGGCCAACATGATCCTCACCAACGGCGCGCGGCTCTACGTCGACCACGCCCACCCGGAGTACTCCGCGCCCGAGGTGCACTGACCCGCTGGACGCGGTGATCTGGGACAAGGCCGGCGAGCGGGTGATGGAGGCCGCCGCCAGCGCATGTCGCGAGCGTGCCCGGCGCCGCCAAGCTGCAGCTCTACAAGAACAACGTGGACGGCAAGGGCGCCTCGCTACGGCGTCGCACGAGAACTATCTGATGTCGCGTCAGACGCCGTTCTCCGGCGGTCGATCGCGGGCCTGACGCCGCATCTGCGTGTCGCGCCAGGTGATCACCGGCTCGGGCCGGGTCGGGCATCGGCCCGTCCGGCGACGAGCCGGGTTCCAGCTCGTCGCAGCGCGCCGACTACATCGAGGTCGAGGTCGGCCTGGAGACCACGCTCAAGCGCGGCATCATCAACACCCGCGACGAGCCGCACGCCGACGCCGGACAAGTACCGGCGGCTGCACGTCATCATCGGCGACGCGAACCTGGCGGAGACGTCGACGTATCTCGAAGCTCGGCGCCACCGCGCTGGTGCTGGACCTGATCGAAGAGGGCATGGACCTCACCGACCTGGCGCTGGCCCGGCCGGTGCACGCGGTGCATGTGATCAGCCGCGACCCGTCGCTGCGCGCCACCGTCGCGCTCGCCGACGGCCGCGAGCTGACCGGCCTTGCGCTGCAACGGATTTACCTCGGATCGGGTGGCCAAGCTGGTCGGACAGCCGCGACCCCGATCCGCGCGCCGCCGACATCGTCCAGACGTGGGCGAACGTGCTCGACCTGCTCGAGCGTGACCCGATGGAGTGCGCCGAGATGCTTGGACTGGCCGGCCGAAGCTGCGGCTGCTGGAGGGCTTCCGCCAACGGGAGAACCTCGGCCTGGTCGGCGCCGCGGCTGCACCTGGTCGATCTGCAGTACTCCGATGTGCGGCTGGACAAGGGCCTGTACAACCGGCTGGTGGCGCGCGGCTCGATGAAGCGGCTGGTCACCGAGCAGCAGGTGATCGACGCCGTGGACAACCCGCCGACCGACACCCGCGCGTACTTCCGCGGCGAGTGCCTGCGCGCGGTTCGGCGCCGACATCGCCGCCGCCAGCTGGGACTCGGTGATCTTCGATCTTGGCGGCGATTCGCTCGTCCGGATTCCAACCCTGGAGCCGCTGCGCGGCAGCAAGGCGCACGTCGGAGCCCTGCTGGACTCGCGTTGACAGCGCCGTCGAACTGGTCGAACAGCTCACACGACGCTAGGCGGCGCTATCCCAGGCAATTCGACGCGTTGACCGGTAGTGGGAGTAACCGGCGGGCAGCTGTGAGCCCGCCGATGACATACGCAGGAGGCAGCGATGGCTCAGGAGCAGACCAAGCGTGGCGGTGGTGGCGGCGAGGACGACGACCTCACCGGCAGCACGGCCGCCGGGCAAGAGCGTCGCGAGAAGCTGGCCGAGGAGACCGACGACCTGCTGGACGAGATCGACGACGTTCTCGAGGAGAACGCCGAGGACTTCGTGCGCGCGTACGTCCAGAAGGGTGGACAGTGACCTGGCCGCATCGCGAGCAGCTGGCCTTTCCGTCACCCCTACCCGGAGCACCCTCCGTCCCTGTGGACTTGTCGTCCTTTTCGACCTGCTGCGCCGTCAGGCGCCCGAACTTCTGCCCGTCAACGGGTCGGTCCCGTCGATGCGCGTGCCCTCCGAGCGCGCTGCCGCACGGCACCACGATCGTCGCGCTGAAGTTCCCCGGCGGCGTGGTGATCGCCGGTGACCGGCGCTCCACGCAGGGCAACATGATCGCGCGGTCGCGACGTGCAGAAGGTGTACATCACCGACGACTACACGGCGACCGGGATCGCAGGCACCGCGGCGATCGCGGTGGAGTTCGCCCGGCTCTACGCCGTCGAGCTCGAGCACTACGAGAAGACTCGAAGGCGTGCGCGCTGACGTTCCGCCGGCAAGGTGAACCGGCTGGCGACCATGGTGCGCGGCAATCTCGGCGCGGCGCTGCAGGGTTTCGTCGCGCTGCCGCTGCTGGCCGGCTACGACCTCGACGACCCGGATCCGCAGGCCGCGGGTCGGATCGTGTCGTTCGACGCCGCCGGCGGCTGGAACATCGAGGAAGAGGGCTACCAGTCGGTGGGCTCCGGCTCGGTCTTCGCCAAATCGTCGATCAAGAAGCTGTACTCGCGGGTGGTCGACGCCGGATTCGGCGCTGCGGGTGGCCGTCGAGGCGCTCTACGACGCGGCCGACGACGACTCCGCGACCGGCGGGCCCGACCTGGTACGCGGCATCTATCCGACCGCCGTGGTGATCGCCGCCGAGGGTGCCGAGGAGGTGCCGGAGGAGCGCATCGCGGCGCTGGCCCGCGAGGTCATCGAAAGCCGTTCCGCCGAAGGCACTTTGCGGTCACAGTTCTGGACCGTCGACACGATGCGCGGGAGACTCGTGAGCTTTCCATATTTCATCTCGCCCGAACAGGCGATGCGCGAGCGTTCGGAGCTCGCGCGCAAGGGCATCGCCCGGGGCCGCAGCGTGGTGGCGTTGGCGTACTCCGGCGGCGTGCTGTTCGTCGCCGAGAACCCGTCGCGGTCGCTGCAGAAGGTCAGCGAGCTCTACGACCGCGTCGGGCTTTGCGGCCGTGGGCCGGTTCAACGAGTTCGACAACCTGCGCCGCGGCGGCATCCAGTGCGCCGACACCGCGGGCTATGCCTATGACCGTCGCGACGTGACCGGCCGGCAGCTGGCGAACGTGTACGCGCAGACGCTCGGCACGATCTTCACCGAGCAGGCCAAGCCGTACGAGGTCGAGCTGTGCGTGGCCGAGGTCGCCCACTACGGCGAGACCAAACCGCCTGAGCTGTACCGCATTACGTATGACGGGTCGATCGCCGACGAACCGCATTTCGTGGTGATGGGCGGCACCACCGAACCGATCATCACGAAGCTGAACGACTCCTACACCGAGAACGCCAGCCTGTCGGAGGCGGCCAAGATCGCCGTCGACGCGCTGAAGGCCGGCGGCAACGGCGGCGGCTCGGAGCCGCGCACGCCTGGGGCCGTCGACGCTGGAGGTTGCCATCCTCGACGCGAACCGGCCGCGCCGGGCGTTCCGGCGGATCACCGGCTCGGCGTTGGAAGCGCTTCTGCCTGAAGAGGATTCGGGCTCGCCGATCAGAAGTCGGACGGCGACTAGATCGTCGTCATGGCGGAGTTGGTGACGCCCGAGGCGCCGATTCTGCCCTGGCCGCAGATTCTGCGGCAGAACTGGCTGAACTTGTCCTTCCTGCACTGGGCTGTCGAGCCGGCTGAGCATCGCCCATCTGTATCCGCCGGACACCGAGCCCGACACCTTCGAGGGCAGCAGTTTCGTTGGCGTGGTGCCGTTTCAGATGGCTGACACCGGCTTCGCCCGCGGGCCCGCGTTCTTCGGCACTTCTGGAGACCAACGTCCGGCTGTATTCGGTGGACGCAACGGGCCGCCGCGGGGTGGTCTTCCTCAGCCTCGACACCAGCCGGCTCGGCATGGTCGCAGCGGGCAGGTGGATCTTCGGTGTGCCCTATCGGTGGGCCCGAATGGGCTACCGGGAGCAGGGCGACCGTCGCGCCTACACCTCGACGCGCTGCGCTGGCGGGGAGTCAGCTGCGTCGAGCTTCGTCGAGGTACAGGTGGGCGATCCGCTGACGTGCCGGACCGCTCGAGCACTACCTGACCGCACGGTGGGGTGTGCACATCGTTCGCGGGGGCCGCACCTGGTATCTGCCCAACGAACACCCCGTCTGGGCCGTTGCGTCGGGCCGAGCTGATCGACTTCTGACGAGTGACGGTCTGCTCGCATCCGTCGGGCTCGGCGAGCTCGGCAAGCGGCCGCCGGATCACGTGACGTTCAGCGACGGCCTGGCGGCGCGATTCGGGCTGCCGGTGCGGTCGACGACGCCGCGCGCGGTCAGACCGCCAACGCGTTGACAACCGCTTCCGCCTCGGTCCGTTCGGTGTACAGGCGCCACACGGTTTCGGCGAGCTCATCCGGGTTCAGCGTGGCGGCAGCGAGATCGCCAACAGTCGGGGTTTTCGAGCATCGCCTGGTGGATGTCGCCGCGTTCGATCAGCCCGCCGATCGTGATGGTGCCCGCGTAGATCCCGGCGGTGCGAGCGCCGCGTGCAGCGTGATCGCGTAGTTGCGCACCGCCGCGACACAGTGCCATACCCTCAAGCGGCGGCAGCGGCACGACGCTGCTCAGCCTGCCGGCGAACAACAGCCCGCCGGATCCGCGCTCGGTGAGCTCGGGAATCAGCAGCGAGGCGAAGTCGACGGCGGGCGCCACACCCTGGCACTTCTTCGGCACCGGCGCCCGTCCATCGTGGTGATGTCGCCCCGTTGGTGTGCCGAAGTCCGCCGGGCCGTAGTAATGACGTCGATCCGGCCGAAGCGGGCGCAGGCGGCCTCGACGGCGTGGCGCTTGCCGGAACGGCTGGCCGAAATCGACCAGCTGGCCGGGGCGACGCTGGCCGATCCCGATCCCGTGGCGCGGGTTCGCCGGCTTCTTGGACGGACTGTTCGTCGTGGCGGGCCCCGCGACCGCTCGATGAACGAGGCGATCGCACGCAACCCCGTGGGCTCGGTCGGGCGTGGCCGGCGAATGTGGGCGCGCCGGGGGAGTGCGCTGGACTCGGTGGTACGCCGTGCGAGAGATGCCGGCGTGCTGCGGCCCGACTTCTGCGCGGACGATCTCACGACCTCGTGTGGGCGATGTCGAAAGTGATGTCAACGGCGACGATGCGGTCTGGCGACGGCACCTCCAGTTTCGTGCTCGACGGCCTGCGCGCCAACGGTCGGCGCGGCCGAGTCCTAGAGGACGGCGCGCACCGCCTGTTCAAACCCGACGACGTGTTCGGAAGCCAGCTTGGCCGCCAGGTCGGCATCACCGTCGACGATCGCCCGCAGCAGCCCGACGTGTTCGGTGATGTGCTCGGCGACATTCGCCAGTCGGTCAAGGAACAGGCACCAGATGCGGGTGGCGTGGGCGTCCTGGCATACCAGCACGTCCTCCAGATACGGGTTGCCGGAGGCCTTGTAAATCGCGGTGTGGACCCGTACGTCGAGCCGTAGCAAGGTTCGCGGGTCGTCGGCGGGGTCGAGCCGGGCAATCTCTTCGGCGAGCGCGGACAGCTTCATCCGAGTTTCCAGCGGCGCGCTGCTGTGCGGCGCGGGCGGCGACCACCGGTTCGAGCTGCCGTCGGATCTCCTGGATGTGGGCCAGGTCGGTGATGTCCACCGTCGTGGCGAATGTTCCGCGGCGGGGATACGCGACGACGAGCCGGTCGCGCTCGAGCCGTTTGAGTGCCTCGCGCACCGGTGTTCGCCCGAACCCCAGCTGACGCGCCAGGCCCTCGTCGTTGATTGGTTCGCTAGGGCGAATGTCGAGCATGATGAGCCGCTCGCGAATGATCTGATACGCAAGATCGGCGTTGGACGGGGTGGGACCCTCGCCGGTCTCGGAAAGTTCCACGCTCATCGTTCGTCTCCAGTCCGACGCTGTCTCTTGACCGCGCGTATCAACGTACCATACTCTGCTCTACAACTGATATATCAGTTATTCGATGACTGTTCGATGGAGAGTCAGCGTGAGTGCAAATGCCGCCGGGCGCACACCTGCCCGATCATCCCGACTTCCTCTGGCGCAATCCGGAGCCCAAGCGCTCCTACGACGTCGTCATCATCGGCGGCGGCGGACACGGCCTGGCGACCGCCCACTACCTCGTGAAGAACCACGGCATCACCAACGTCGCGGTGCTCGAGAAGGGCTGGCTCGCCGGCGGCAACATGGCCCGCAACACGACACTGATCCGGTCGAACTACCTGTGGGACGAGAGCTGCGCAGATCTACGAGCACGCGCTCGAAGCTGTGGGAGGGCCTCGGAGGAGGACCTCGGCTACCCGATCCTGTTCAGCCAGCGCGGCGTGCTCAACCTCGCGCACAGCCTGCAGGACGTCCGCGACAGCGTGCGTCGCGTGGAGGCCAACGTGCTCAACGGCGATCGACGCCGAGTGGCTCGAGCCGGACGAGGTCAAGAAGCTCTGCCCGATCGTCAACATCTCCGTCCGACATCCGCTACCCGGTGCTCGGGGCGACCTACCAACCGCGCGCGGGCATCGCCAAACACGACTACGTCGCTTGGGGTTTCGCGCCGCCGCGCCGACGCGGCCGGAGTGGACCTGCTGCAGGGCTGCGAGGTCACCGGGTTCGTCACCGACGGCGACCGGGTCACCGGTGTGCGCACCACGCTCGGCGACATCGCGGCCGGACAGGTCGCGATGTGCGCGGCCGGGCACACGTCGGTGCTCACCGACATGCTGGGATTCCGCGTGCCGCTGCAGAGCCATCCGCTGCAGGCGCTGGTCTCCGAACTGCTCGAGCCTGTGCACCCGACGATCGTGATGTCCAACGCCGTCCACGTCTACGTGTCGCAGGCGCACAAGGGTGAGCTGGTGATGGGCGCGGGCATCGACTCCTACAACGGCTACGGCCAGCGCGGCGCCTTCCACATCATCGAGCGCCAGATGGCCGCGGCCGTCGAGCTCTTCCCGATCTTCGCCCGGGCGCATCTGCTGCGGACCTGGGGCGGGATCGTCGACGTCACCCCCGACGCCTCGCCGATCATCGGCCGTACCCCGTACCGCGAACCTGTACCTCAACTGTGGCTGGGGCACAGGCGGATTCAAGGCCACGCCTGGCATCGGCTGGTGCCTGGCCGACACCATCGCCCGGCGACGAGCCGCACCCGTACGTCGGCTCCGTTCAGCCTCGACCGCTTCGTCACCGGGGCGCTGGTCGACGAGCACGGCGCCGCCGCGGTCGCGCACTGAAACCGCCGCAACCATTCGAAAAGCTGGAGCAACAATGCAACTCATCGAATGCCCGTGGTGCGGGCCGCGTGAAGAGACCGAATTCCACTACGGCGGGCAGGCGCACGTCGCCTACCCTGACGACCCGGCGGCGCTGACCGACGAGCAGTGGGCGCACTACGTGTTCTTCCGCGGCCAACCCCAAGGGCGATGTTCGCCGAGCGGTGGTGCCACAGCGCCGGATGCCGCCGCTGGTTCAACGCCGTGCGCGACACCGCCACCTACCGATTCCACGGCGTCTACCGCGTGGGCGAGCCGAAGCCGGTGATCTCGATGACCGCGCCGTATCCGCACCCCGGCGGGTGGTCGCATCGACCGCGGCACCAGTACGAACTTCACCTTCGACGGCCGTACCTGCACCGGGCACCCCGGTGACACGTTGGCCTCGGCGCTGCTGCCCACGGCGTGCACAAGATCGCGACGAGCGTCAAACTCGGTCGGCCCGCGCGGGATTTCGGCGGCATGGGCCGAGGACACCGGCGGGCTGGTGCAGATCGAGGCACCCTTCCCGGAGCCGATGCTGCTGGCCTCGACGGTCGAGCTGCACGACGGGCTCGCCGCGCAGGGCATCCCCGGGCAGGGCCGGCTGGCCGATATCGCCGACTCCGCCCGCTACGACGCCATGCATGTGCACGCCGACGTGCTCGTCGTCGGTGCCGGGCCCGCCGGGCTGACGGCCGCGCTGACCGCCGCCCGCGCCGGCGCCCGGGTGGTGCTGGTCGACGAGCAGTCCGAAGCCGGTGGCTCGCTGCTCGGCGGCACCGAACGCATCGGCGACGCCGCCGCCACCGAGTGGGTACAGCGACGCGGTCGCCGAGCTGGCGACCTATCCCCGAGGTGCTGACATCTGCAGCGCACCACCGCGTTCGGTCACTACGACGACGGCTTCGTGCTGGCACTCGAGCGGCGCACCGACCATCTCGGCACACGCTGCCCCGGCCAGGCTGTCGCCGTCAGCGGGTATGGCGGATCCGCGCCCGGCACGTGCTGGTGCGCGACCGGCGCCCACGAGCGCCCGATCGTGTTCGCCGACAACGACCGGCCCGGGAATCATGCTTGGCGCACAGCGCAAGGACGTTCCTGCACCGCTACGGCGTGATGGTCGGACGCAGCGGCGGTGGTGTTCACCACCAACGACAGCGCCTACGCTGGCGGCGCTTCGACCTCGCCGACGCCGGTGTGCGGATCGAGGCGGTCGTCGATGCCCGCGAGCGGGTGTCCGACGCACTGCGGCGCGAGTGCGACGCGACGGGGCATCCCGGTGCGCGCGGGTGCGGTGGTCACCGGCACCCGGGGCGACCGAACGCATCACGATCGCACTGGTCGCCGACTTCGACGGCGCGAATGTCGGTGCAGGCGAAGCTGTTTCGTGCGACGCGCTGCTCGTCAGCGGTGGCTGGAATCCGGCGGTGCACCTGTTCAGTCAGGCGCGTGGCGTGCTGCGCTACGACGCGACGCTCGGCGGCTTCGTCCCCGGCGAGCACCTCGCTGGGGTGAGCGTCGCGGGCGCGGCCAACGGCGTGATGGACCTGCGCGGGCTGCCTGCGTGACGGGCGGGACGCCGCCGGGCGGCGCTGGCCGAGCTCGGTCTGCCGCTCGACGGACTTCGGCTCCGCTGCCGCGAAGTCGTCGCGCGAAGACGCAAGCCCCGGTCTGGTGCTGTGGCGCGTGCCCGGCCGCGAGCAGGATCAGTTCGTCGACGTCCAGCGCGACGCCACGGTCGCCGACGTGGCGCGCGCGGTCGGCGCCGGCATGCGCTCGGTGGAACACATCAAGCGCTACACCACCATCGGCACCGCGCACGACCAGGGCAAGACGTCCGGGGTGATCGCCTCCGGCATCACCGCCGAACTGCTCGGCCGTGCCCATCGAAGCAGTTGGGCACCACGACATTTCGGCCGCCCTACACGCCCGTCGCGTTCGCGGCGCTGGCCGGGCGCGACCGTGGCGCGCTGTTCGATCCGGAGCGCACTACGGCGCTGCACGACTGGCATGTCGCGCAGGGCGCGGTGTTCGAGGACGTCGGGCAGTGGAAGCGTCCGCGTCATTACCCTGCGACCCGGCGAGGACATGGACGCCGCGGTGCTGCGCGAATGCGCGGCCGTCGCGTGGCGGTGTCGGCATACTCGACGGCTCCACACTCGGCAAGATCGACGTGCACGGGCCGCGACGCCGCCGAGCTGCTGGACCTGCATCTACACCAACCTGATGAGCAGCCTGAAGGTCGGGCTCGATCCGGCTACGGCGTGATGTGCGGCGTCGACGGAATGGTGATCGACGACGGCACCGTGATGCGGCTGGCCGAGGACCGGTTCCTGGTGTACACCACCACCGGCGGGGCGGCGAAGATCCTCGACTGGATGGAGGAGTGGCTGCAGACCGAGTGGCCGCAGCTGCAGGTGCGCGCTTACCTCGGTGACCGACCACTGGGCACACGTTCCCGGTAGTCGGCCCGCGGTCCCGCGACGTCGATCGGCGCGGTGTTCGGTGACCTGGACGTCGTCCAACGAGGCATTCCCGTTCATGACGTGGCGCGACACCACCCTCGACGGGGTGCCCGTCCGGGTCGCGCGGGTCAGCTTCTCCGGTGAACTCGCGTTCGAGGTCAACGTCAATCGCGTGGCACGCGCCCGCGGTGTGGGAGCGGCTGCTGGCCGCGGGCGCGCCCTACGGCATCACCCGTACGGCACCGAGACCATGCACGTGCTGCGCGCCGAGAAGGGCTACCCGATCATCGGGCAGGACACCGACGGCACCGTCACCCCGCACGATCTCGGCATGGCGTGGGCGGTGTCGAAGAAGAAGCCAGACTTCATCGGCAAGCGCTCGTTCAGCCGCGCCGAGAACCAGAATCCGTTGCGCAAGCAGCTCGTCGGGCTGTTGCCGGTCGACCGGTCACCTGACTGCCGGAGGGCTCGCAGATCGTCGAGTTCTGCACGGACGACGCGCTGCCGCCGCCACCGGTTCCGATGCTCGGGCCACGTCACGTCGAGCTACCGCAGCGCCGAGCTCGGCCGCACCGTTCGCGCGCTCGCTCTGGTCAAGGCGGGCCAGTCCCGCATCGGCGAGACCCTGCATGTGCCCGGTCGACGGGACCCTGGTGCCCGTGGAGGTCACCGGCTTCGGTGCTGGTCGACCCGGAAGGAGCGCGCCGCGATGGCTGACACCTTGGAACGCACGAGCCCGCTGCAGCCGTGGGCCGCACGGTTCGCGCGGCTGCCGATTCGGTTGACGATCGTCGAGGAACCGTTCGTCACGATGGTCGATCTGCGCGTCGACCCGTCGGGTCCCGGCGCGGCGACAGCGGCGGAGCTGCTCGGTGTCCGAGCTGCCGACCACCCCGTCCACCTACGTCGAAAGCGCTGACACGCACGGTGATCTGGCTGGGTCCCGACGAGTGGCTGGTCGACCGGCAGCTCGCTGGCCGGGCCCGAGCTGGAAGCACGGCTGCGCGAGTGTCGGTCGCCACCGCACGGCGGCGCGGCGGTCGACGTGGTCAGGGCAGCGCACCACGCTGCGACTGCGCGGGTCGCGCAGCCGCGACGTCCTGGCCAAGGGCTGCGCGCTGGATCTGCACCCACGGCGTGTTCGGCGAGGAGCCGCCGCGCAGACGATGCTCGGCCAAGCCGGTCGTCATTCTGTTGGCGGTCAACGGAACCGGTGACCTATCGCATTCTGGTGCGCTCGTCGTTCGCCCGCTATCTGGCCGATTGGCTGCTCGACGCGGCGGGGGGAGTACGCACCGGACGAGCCGTGATCTGGATGTACTCCTGACGGTCGACTGACATGTCAGTGTCGGTAAGGGTTCGAAGGGGTGCTCGGGTCGTCGACACCGCGACGTGTGGCGGGTAAGCAGGCCGCAAGCAGCCAACTGCTGTCGGATCTGGCGTACGAGGCGATCCGCGACAAGCTCGTGCACCTCGACATCGCGCCGGGCGACGCTATCGACGAGGTCCACGCCTCGCCGCGGAACTCGGGCTCGGTCGCACGCCGGTGCGCGAGGCGATCAAGCGGCTGGCCTACCAGCACGACTCGTCGTCGTACCCGCGCAGCGGAAGTTACGCGGCGCAGGTCGACGTAGCCGATCTCAGGTCGCTATGTGACATTCGTGAGCGGTTGGAGGGCTCCGGCCGCCGAGCGAGCCGCCAGCGAGGCCCGCTCATGACGAGCGCCAGAGGCTGCAGTCAGCTGCTCGACGAACTCGAGGGTGACTGTCCGCCAAGCCGATTGCTCGAACTGGACACCGCAGCGCACCGGGCGGTGCACCGGCTGTCGCACAACGAATATCTCTTCGACACCCTCACCCAGACCCTGGATCTGTCGCTGCGGGATCTGGAACCTGGCCCGTGAAGCGGCTGCCGCACCTGGAGCACCACGTGCACGGCCAGGTCCGGCATTCTGCGAGCCATCCTCGATCGTCGACCTGAAGCGCGCCCGCGACTCGCCGAGCGGCACGTCCGTGGCGAGATTCGAGGACGAGGTCAAGGAGATGTTCTGAGGCGCTCACAGCGCCAGAGCACAGCCGGAATGCGTCGTACACAGCGGCGTGAAATGACTGGCGGGCTGGCCACCGCGTCTCCGATGCGGAACAGCTGATAGCGGCCGTCCGGATTGCGCCGCACCTCTTGCGGGCGCAGGTCCAGCAGCGCCTGCTGATCCACCTCGCCGAGGTTGATGACACCGGGCACCAGCGCGAAGTACAGCTCGTCTGAGGGCAGCGTGCCGTGTTCGACGACGACCTGGTCGACGATGCGTTGCCGGGTGACGTGCGCGTACTCGTTGTACAGATCGACTTCGCAGCCGGCCGTCCTTGCGGCGCACCGCGGTCAGCCGCTCGTTGAGCGTGACCCGCACGTCGTGCTCGGCGAACACCTTGAAGTAGCCGGGGTAGTTGACCCCGCCGACGTCAGGGGCCAACATCCGCTCCGGCGTGACGAATTCGATGCTCGCGCCCGGCGCGGGCCAGCACCTCGGCGGCGTCCAGGCCAGGGTGCTGGCCGTTGTCGTCGTAGAGCAGCACGTCGCCCTTGGCCCGGAACGAGCCGCTCAGCACGTCCCAGCCGTCGGATGACGAGCTGTGATCCTTCGGTGAGGAATTCGGTGTTCGGGACGCCACCGGTGGCGACGATGACAAGGTCGGGTTCCTCGGCGAGCACGTCCGTCGGCCTCGGCGTAGGTGTTGTACCGGATGTCGACGTCGAGGTGTTTGCACTCGGCCAGCCGCCAGTCGACGATCCCGATCAAGTCGCGCCGCCGCGGGAGGAGGACGGCGAGCCGGATCTGCCCGCCTGCAGCGTCGCTGGCCTCCAGCACGACCACGCGATGCCCGCGCTCGCCGAGCACCCGGGCCGCCTCCAGGCCGGCCGGCCCGGCACCGATGACCACCGCTTTGCGCGGCGTCCCGGTCGCCGCGGGAACCTGGTGGGGCAGCCGGTCCTCGCGGCCCGGTTGCAGGGTTGTGGATGCACTTGGCGTCGCGAGCCTGGTAGATCTCGTCGAGGCAGTAGGCTGGCGCCCACGCACGGCCGGATCCGGTCCTCTTCGCCCGCTTGGATTTTCGCGACGATGTGCGGGTCGGCGATGTGGGCACGGGTCATCCCGACCAGGTCGAGCAGCCCGTCGCGGATGGCGTGGCGGGCGGTGGCCACATCGTTGATCCGGCTGGCGTGCATCACCGGCACGCCCACCGCGCGCTTGATCTCGCCTGCGAACTCCAGGTGCGGCGCGACGGGCGTGCCCATCGGCGGGATGACGCCGGGAGAGCGCCTCGTCGCTGGCCATCGTATCCCCGGATGACGCTGATGAAGTCGATGCCCTCGGCGACGACCCGATGCGCGATCGTCAGCGCCTCGTCGCGGCGCGAGCCCCCCGGCATGTCCTCGTCGAACGGACATCCGGATGCCGACGATGAAGTCGGGACCTGCCGGCCTCACGCACCGCCCGAATCACCCGCAGCGGGAAGCGCAGCCGGTCCTCGAGGCTGCCGCCGTACTCGTCGTCGCGGTGGTTGGTCAGCGGAGACCAGAACGAGTCGAGCAGGTGGGTGTAGGCCTCGATCTCGATGCCGTCCAGGCCGGCCTCCCGGCATCCGGGCGGTGGCGTCGGCGTAGGCCCGCACGATGCGGTCCATGTCCCATTCCTCGGCCACCTTCGGGAAGGCGCGGTGCGCCGGCTCGCGGATCGGGGAGGGAACGACCACCGGCAGCCAGTCCCCGTCGTAGTTGCTCGTCCGACGGCCCAGGTGGGTGATCTGGCACATCACTGCCGGCGCCGTGCTCGTGCACGTCGTAGGCCAGTTCGCGCAGCCACGGCACGATCTCGTCCTTGTAGACGTGGAGGTTGCCGAACGCGGCAGGGCTGTCCGGCGCGACGACCGCTGACCCGCCCATCATCGTCAGCCCGATACCGCCCTTTGGCCTTCTCCACGTGGTAGAGGCGGTAGCGGTCCTTCGGCATCCCGTCCTCGGTGTATGACGGCTCGTGCGAAGTGCTCACCACACGGTTGCGCAGCTGCAGGTTCTTCAGCGTCGAAGCTGCTGCGAGCAGCGGGTCGATGATCTGACGACTCATGGCGATCCTGATCTGAAATATCTGATGCGCTATCTGACACATCACCGTTAGTAAGAATGTATTCCAGGACACAGCCGGCGTCAAGGTGTGGCGGGGCCTTGACCGCGCAGCCTGCGAACCATATCGTGCCGTGATATATCAGTTGTCGCAGACTGCTCGGTCTGATTGTCCGCTCGGCTCGCGGCCCGAATCGCGAGGTCTTCCACATGCCCCAACAGGTTCAGGGTGTCATCGCCCGCAGCAAGGGCGCACCCGTCGAGCTCGTCGACATCACGATCCCGGATCCCGGCCCGAACGACGTGGTCGTGCGAATCCAGGCGTGCGGGGTGTGCCACACCGACCTGACACTACCGCGACGGCGGCATCAACGACGACTTCCAGTTCCTGCTCGGCCATGAGGCGGCCGGCGTCGTCGAGGCGCGTCGGGAGCGCGGTCACCCACGTCGCGCCCGGCGACTTCGTCGTGCTCGAACTGGCGCGGCGGTCGTGCGGCGACTGCCGCGCGTGCCGCCGCGGCCGAGCCGTGGTACTGCTTCGACACCTTCAACGCCAGCGCAGCAGATGACCCTCGAGCCGACGGCACCGAGCTCGTCCCCGCGCTCGGCATCGGCGCGTTCGCCGAGAAGACGCTGGTCGCACGCCGGGCAGTGCACGAAGGTCGACCCGACGGCCGAGCCCGCGGTGGTCGGCCTGCTCGGCTGCGGTGTGATGGCCGGTCTCGGCGCGGCGATCGAACACCGGCAACGTCTCGCGCGGCGACTCGGTCGCGGTGATCGGCTGCGGCGGCGTCGGCGACGCCGCGATCGCCGGCGCTCGGCTGGCCGGCGCCGCGCACGATCATCGCCGTCGACCGCGACGACCGGAAGCTCGAGTGGGCAACGGAGTTCGGCGCCACCCACACCGATCAACGCCTGCGCAGACGCGACGCCGGTCGAGGCGGTGCAGGAACTCACCGACGGCATCGGCGCCGACGTCGTGATCGACGCGGTCGGCCGGCCGGAGACCTGGAAGCAGGCGTTCTACGCCCGCGACCTGGCCGGCACCGTCGTGCTGGTCGGCGTGCCCACGCCCGACATGACGATCGGAGATGCCGCTCATCGACTTCTTCGCGCCGCGGCGGCGCGCTCGAAGTCGTCGTGGTACGGCGACTGCCTGCCCGAGCGCGATTTCCCGACGCTCGTCGACCTGTACCAGCAGGGCCGCCTGCCGCTGGAGAAGTTCGTCAGCGAGCGTCAAGCTGGACCAGGTCGAGGACGCGTTCGCGACCATCCATCGCGGCGAGGTGCTGCGCTCGGTGGTGGTTGTGCTTGGTGACCGCGCCGGAACTGCGCACTCCTGCAGGCCTCTCTGCTCGAGCTTTTCCTGCATGGTTGCAGTTCGCCGCCCGCCGCGGGCCTCAGCCGCGACCAGGCCGTCTCCGGGTCGCTGGCCTGCTGCTGCTTCGGCTGGTGCCGGTAGAACGACACCGTCGCAGGCGGCAGCGGCTGTGTTGCCGAGAATCAGGTCCGCCGCCTTCTCGGCGACCATCATCACCGGCGCGTAGATGTTGCCGTTCGTGACGTAGGGCATCACCGACGCGTCGACGACGCGCAGGCCCTCGATGCCGTGCACGCCGCATCGTGTGCGGGTCGACGACCGACATCGTCGTCGGTCGCCCATCTTGGCGGTGCACGACGGGTGCAGCGCGGTCTCGGCGTCGCGCGCCACCCAGTCGAGGATCTCGCTCGTCGGTCTCCACGCTCGGGCCGGGCGAGATCTCGCCCGCCGTTGAACGGCGCCGAACGCGGGCTGGTTGAGGATCGTCGCGCGCGACCCGGATCGCCTCCACCCATTCCCGGCGGTCCTGGTCGGTGGACAGGTAGTTGAACCGCAGCGCCGGATGCACTTGCGCGGATCGCGTGCTCGTGATCTTCGACGTGCCGCGGGCGTCGGAGTACATCGGGCCGACGTGCACCTGGTAGCCGTCGCCGCCCGCGGGCGACGAGCCGTCGTAGCGGATCGCGATCGGCAGGAAGTGGAACATCAGGTTCGGGTAGGCGACGTCGTCGTTGCTGCGGACGAACCCGCCGCCCTCGAAGTGGTTCGTCGCGCCGGGCCGCGTGCGCAGGAACAGCCACTGCGCGCCGATCCACGGCCGGTTGCCGCCATCTTCAGGCACGGCTGCGATCGAGACCGGCTGCTTGCACGGCGTACTGGATGTACACCTCGAGGTGGTCCTGCAGGTTCTCGCCCGACGCCGGGCAGGTCGTGCACCACGTCGATGCCGAGCGCCTGCAGATCCGCCGGCGTTGCCGACGCCGGAGAGCTGCAGCAGCTGCGGGCAGTTGATCGCGCCCGCCGCACGAGCATCGACCTCGCCGGCGCTGACCCGCTTCGGCCGAGCCCGCCGCTGCCGGTACTCGACGCCGACGGCGCGCTTGCCCTCGAAGAGCGACCTGCGTCGACGAACGCCCGGGTGACCACGTCGAGGTTCGGTCGGCGCATCACCGGATGCAGGTAGGCGCGGGCGGCCGAGAGCCGCCGGCCGTGGTGGATGTTGCGGTCGAACTTCGCGAAACCCTCCTGCCGGTAACCGTTGACGTCGTCGGTGAGCGGGATAGCCGGCCTGCTGCGGCCGCCGTCGAAGAACGCGCTCGAACAGCGGGTTGGTCGCCGGCCCGCGCTCCAGCGCGAGCGGCCGTCGTGCCCGCGGTACGGGTCGTCGGGGCGGCGGCCGAGGCAGTTCTCCATCCGCTTGAAGTACGGCAGGCAGTGCGCGTAGTCCCACGTCGGCCATGCCGGGGTCGGCGCCCCAGCGCTCGTAGTCCAGCGGGTTGCCGCGCTGGAAGATCATCCCGTTGATGCTGCTCGAGCCGCCGAGCACCTTGCCGCGGGCGTGGTAGATCGCGCCGGCCGTTCATGTGCGGCTCGGGCTCGGACTCGTACTTCCAGTCGTAGAAACGACTTCCGATCGGAAACGGCAGCGCCGCGGGCATGTGCATGAACACGTCCCACAGCGAGATCGTTGCGGCCCGCTTCCGAGCACCAGAACCTTGTTGGCCGGGTCGGCCGACAGGCGGTTGGCGAGCGCGCATCCTGCCGATCCGCCGCCGACGATCACGAAGTCGTACCGCGTCGATCGCCATCGTTGCTCCTCCGTGCGGATCGTGGGAAAAGGCTATCGCTGCGAAGCGTGATACGCATCAGTTTCTATGTGCAACTGCGTCTCGTATAGTTGCGCTATGAGCAACCGCGCGAGGTGAGAGTCTGGCGGCGTGCAGTCGGTCGACCGCGCCGTCAGCGTGCTGGAGATCCTGGCCCAACGCGGTGAAGCCGGCGTCAGCGAGGTCGCCGCGGACATCGGCGTGCACAAGTCGACGGCGTTCCGGTTGCTCGCCGCGCTGCGAGGAGCGCGAACTGGTCGAGCAGACCCAAGATCGCGGAAAGTACCGCCTCGGCTTCGGCATCCTGCGGCTGGCCAGCGCGGTGCCCGGCCAACTGGACGTCACCCAGCAGGCCCGGTCGGTCTGCGAACAGCTCGCCGCGCAGCTCGGCGAAACCGTCAACATCGCGGTGCGGCGGTCGCATTTCGTCGTCAATATCGACCAGGCGCGCGGGCCGAGCGCGGTCGCCACGCACAACTGGGTCGGTGAGCTGACGCCGTTGCACGCCACCTCCAGCGGCAAGGTCCTGCTCGCGTACATGACTCCCGAAGAGCGCCGAGAACGTGTTGGCCGCCGTCGGGGCTTACCCGACTCACCCGCGCACACGATCACGTCGCAACGGGAACTCGAGGCGCAGGTCGAGGCGGCCGCACGCGACGGATACGCGTTCTCGGTCGAGGAACTGGAGGACGGGCTGAACGCCGTTCGCCGCCCCGGTGCGCGACCACACCGGCGGCGTGATCGCGGCGCTGTCCGTATCGGGTCCGGTCTACCGATTCACCGAAGAGCGGATGCGCGAGGTGATCCCCGATGCTCGTCGCCGCCGCGGCGGCGATCAGCCACCGGATGGGCCACCTCGACTGACCGACGGCACTGCGGTCATTTCGTCAGCTTGGCTGCAGCCAGTTGTGGAATTCGCCGATGTGATGCTCGCTGGGCACCAGCACCCCGCCGTCGCGGTAGGTGCGTGAGCTCATCGCCGGCTGGCAGCGCTCGCATGCGGCGAAGTCCTGCTGGTTGACCCGGTGGAACAATTCCACCGAGCGGCTGACGTCCTTGCCGGAGTCCACCACCTCGGGCAGGTACAGCCAGTCGCATTCGACGACGGTGCGGTCCGCGGCGAGCGGAAACATCCGGTGCAGGATCACGTGGTCGGGCACCAGGTTGACGAACACCTGCGGCTGGATCGTGATCGCGTAGTAGCGCCGGTCCTGGTCTTCGGCGACGCTCGGGGATCTGGTCGAGACCCGCCGAGCCGTCGATGGTGAATCCTTCGACGTGCTCGCCGAACTCGGCGCCATGCCCGACGTGGTACTGCGCCGCCAACCCGTCGGCGAACTCGGGCAGCACCTCGGTCAGTTCGGGATGGATCGTGGCGCAGTGGTAGCACTCCATGAAGTTCTCGATGATGAGCTTCCAGTTGGCCTTGACGTCGTAGCGGATCCGGCGACCGACGCTGCAGGTCGTGCGACGTCGTAGTGGTCGATCGACTCGACGTCGCCGAGTCGATCGCCGACGTCCTTGCATCACCGTGTCGCTCGAACGACGGCGGCTCGTCGGCCAGGCACACCCACACGTAGCCCAGCCATTCCTGCACCGCGATGCTGGCGCAGGCCGTACTCGACCCGGTCGATGTCGGGCATCTTGGTCAGGTTCGGCGCCGCCACCAGCTTGCCGTCGAGGTCGTAAGTCCAGGCGTGGTAAGGGCATTGGAACGCGCGCTTGACTTCGCCGCTCTCGTCGGTGCACAGCTGCGCGCCGCGATGCCGGCAGACGTTGAAGAACGCGCGCACCTCACCGCTGCGCGACCGCGTGATCAGCACGCTCTCGCGGCCGACCTGCACGGTCTTGAACGCGCCTGGCTTGTCGAGGTCGGCCGACCGCACGGCGCAGAACCACATCGACTCGAAGATCGTCGCCTGTTCCATCGCGAAGATGGTGGCGTCGGTGTAATAGCTGCCGGGCAGCGTCGAGATGAGGCTCTCCGGCAGGCCGACGGTGGTCATCGAGATCTCCTCTGCTGGGTTCGCGCGAGGTTGGTCCGGAGTCAGGACGGCCGGGACGGCAGCCAGTTGGCGACGCCAGCGGGTGAACAGCTTCGGCTGGTCTACGCCCAGCACGGCGACCGGCTGACCGTCGCGGCGGTAGACGGCCAGGAAGCTCGCGTCGCGCAGGCTGCCCGACCTCGAAGGTGATCTCGTCGCCGGGATCGGCGATGCCGGCGAACTGGATCCGTGCAGCCGTACTGGTCGGACCAGAAGTACGGGGGTTTGGCCGGCGTGCCGTTGTGCCGCCCGCCGGCGAGCAACGTGGCGACCGCGATGGCCGGGCGCTTCCAGCGCGCCGGTCCAGTGCTCGACGCGGTGCGGCCGCGCCGACGCACGGCTCGTGCCAGGCCGCGCAGTCGCCCGACCGCGACCACGTTCGGTGATCGACGTTGCGCCGCCCTCGTCACACACGACACCGTTGGCCAGCTCCGAGCGGGCTGTCGCGCAGCCACTCGATGTTGGGGATCGGCGCCGATGCCGACCAGAACGACGTCGGCGGCGATGCCGCCGTCCGTCGGCCAGTTGCACGCCGGTGACTCGGTCGCTGCCCGTGAGGTCAGCGACCGGAGCGCCGCACAGCAGCCGGGTGCCGTGCTCGGCGTGCAGCCGTGCCACCGCGGCCCCGAGTTGCACGCCGAGCGGGCCGGCCAGCGGTGCCAGCGCGGCCTCGACCACCGTGACGTCCAGGCCCAATTTCGTTGCGGTCGAGGCGACTTCGCCTCCGATGAATCCGGCGCCGATCACCACCAGCCGTGCGCCGGGGCGCAGGTCGTCGCGCAGCGCCACGGCGTCGTCGACGGTGCGCAACACGTGCACTCCGGCGAGGCCTGCCGAGCCGGGCCAGGACCGGGCCCGCGCACCGGTCGCGACGACGATGCCGTCGGCGCGGACCGTGGTTCCGTTGTCGAGCTGCACCACGCCCGCGGCCGCGTCGAGCCGGGTCGCGTGCACCCCGAGCAGCCACTCGGGCGTCCAGGTCGTCGTCGTCGGCTTCGAGGGCCAGGCATGTCCTCGCCGACGATCACCGGCCAGGAACTCCTTCGACAGCGGGGACGGTCGTAGGGCCGCCGCGCCTCGCCGCCGACGATCGTCAGCTCGCCGTCGAAACCCTGCGCGCGCAACGCGCGCGCCGCCGACAGTCCCGCCAGCGACGCGCCTATCACCGCAACGCTTTTCACCGTGCCGCCTCGCCGGCCGCGCGGGTGGTGAGCGCCGGCGGAAGGTTGGGCGGGGCGTCGTCGAGGACGACGTTGATCACGCCGTCGACGATGACCACCTCGTGGGTGCGCACCGGAAGCTTCGCCGGCGGCGCGTCGACCGCACCCGTGCGCAGGTCGAAACGCGAGGCGTGCAGCGGGCATTCGATCTCGCAGCCCTCCAGCCAGCCGTCGGCGAGTGACGCGTCCTGATGCGTGCAGGTGTCGTCGATCGCGAACACCTCGCCGTCGTCGGTGTGGAAGACGGCGATCGGCGGATCCGCTTCGACCCGCCGCGCCCTCACCGCGGGGCAGAGCCGCGAAGCGGACAGATTTCGAGCACGACCTCAACCTCCCCAGAGTGGGTTCTTTGTAGCGGATTGTGAAACTTGATTCGTAATATGCAACAGCCTGATGGAAATCGCCCCGCCTTGTCAAGAGCTGCGGCCCGCGAGTTTGACGTCGCACGCACGTCTGATCAGCAGGTGACTACGCCGCGTTCTCCGCGCCCCGGTGCCGGCCAGCCACTTGGCGACAAGCTGCGGGTGCGCATCGATGAACTTCTTGGCGGCCTCGTCGTCGCTCATCCCGTCCATCGCGATCGAGCGGGCGACGCGAGTTCTGGTCCTCGCTCCGTCCACTGGAAGTTCTTCACCAGCGTGTAGGCCGGGCTGCCGGATTCGGCGAACTTGGTCGCGACGATCTTGTCCAGGTCGTAGTCCGGATAGTCGCAGGCAATCTTGGCCGGGTCGGCGTCGCATCCGTCCGTGTAGGGCGGCAGATTGATCTTGACCATCGGCACCTCGCTCAACAACCACTGCGGCGAGTAGAAGTACGCGAGCAGCGGGTTTCGTTGCCGCTGGGCCTGACGAATGCTGGAGATCAGCGCCGTCTCGCTGCCGCCCTGCACCACCTTGTAGTCCAGGCCCAAGGTTGGCCACCAGTGCGTCGTCGTTGGTCACGTAGGCCGGATCCCCGTCGAGCAGTTGTCCCTTGTCACCGGATTCGGAGGTCTTGAACAGGTGGGCGTACTTGTTGAGATTGCGCCAATCCGTGATGTCCGGATATTGCTCGGCCATCCACGGCGGCACGTACCAGCCGATCTGACCCTTGATGCCGGTGGAGCCTGCGCTCTGCGCGACGCCCATGTTGTCGATGTACTGCTGCCGCAGGTCGTCGTGGCCCCAGTTCTCCAGGATCGCGTCCACCTGCCCGGTCGACATGCCCCGCCAGGAGACCTGCTCGGCGATGTGTCTCTGTTTGACCGAAGCAGCCCAACACGTTCTCCGCCAGATACGTGATCACTGCCGCGTTGGCCTCGTACCCGACCCATGAGTTGATGGCCAGGTTGAAGGTGCCGCACGGGCTTGCTGCCCGGCTTCAGCTCGACCGCGGCTTTGCAGGTCCGACACCTTGGTGGCGTTGCAGCCCGATATCAGCAGCGCGAGCGCCGCAGCCGCGGCATGGCAGTACGTTTCATTCGCTTGCCCGTCCTATCCGTTTCGATGCGGCCGCGGTCGTGCGGTCGAGGATCGTGCCGAGCAGCACGATCGCCAGGCCCGCCGCCAAGCCCTTGCCGAACAGGCTGGTCTGCGCGAAGCCGGCCACCACCAGGTAGCCCAGCGCGCCGCCGCCGACGCAGACCGGCGACCACGACCATGGAGAGCACATATATAAGGCCCTGGTTGGTGGCCAGCGTCAGCGACGCGCACCGCCATCGGCAGCTGCACCTTGCTGATGACCTGCCAGGTGTTCGACCCCACCGAGCGCGCCGCCTCGACGGTCTCGGGCGACACACCGCGGATCCCGTCGGCCATGATCTTGATCGACACCGGCGCGGCGTAGCACGATCGCCGCCACGATGCCGGTGAACCGCGACGCCGAGAACAACGCCAGGAACGGCACCAGGTACACGAACGACGGCATGGTCTGCGCGGCGTCGAGGAACGGTCGCACGATCTTGTCCGCGGTCGGGCTGCGGCCCATCCACACGCCGACCACGACCCCGAGCGCGACGACGATCACCGTGGCCACCAGCACCGCGGCCAGGGTGTCCATGGTGTGCCTGCCACAGCTCGAGCGGCCAGAGGATCAAGCGCGAGGCACACGGCCGTGACGAGCGCGGCGATCCGGCCCCCGACGATCGCCGCGATCGCCGTGATGCGCCACGAAGGTGAGCCACCACGGTGAGCTGTCCAGCAGCGTTCTGCAACGGGTCGAGTGCTCGACGCGGTGACCACGTCCTTGATGCCGTTGCGTCACCCCGGAGAAGCTGGTTTGCGCCCAGTTGGTTACGGCGTTCGCGGCGTTGACGATGGGCGTGCCGACATCGAGCCCGATGTGCACCGACCCGAGCTGCAGTGACGACGGGAAGAGCGCCACCAGCTGGTAGGTGTAGGACAACCAGATCGCGATCGCCGGTCACGACGGCGCCGATCACGATTCCTGGACGCCGAAACTTGCTGGGCTCGGCCGACTTTCGCCGTTGGATCTCCACTCGCTCGCTGCGCCGCGGTGGTGGTCCGGTCCAGGATGATGGCCAACGATCACGATCGCCAGGCCGGCGTTGAAGCGCGGTGCCGACGTCCTGGGTCGACAACGCCTGGACCACCACCTGGCCGAGGCCCGGCGCGGCGATCAGCGCGGCGATGGTCACCATCGCCAGGCGCGGCCATGATGGTCTGGTTGATGCCGAGCACGATGGTGCGCTTGGCCATCGGCAGCAGCGCCCCGAACAGCTCCTGGATCGCTCGTGGCACCGAGCGACTCGACCGCCTCACGAGACTCTGAGGGCACCGACCGAATGCCATGGGCGGTGAGCCGGATGACCGGGGAGCCGCGTAGATCACCGTCGCGATGATCGCCGCGGCCGGGCCGATCAGGAACGCCAGCGTCAGCGGAGCGAGGTAGACGAACGACGGCAGGATCTGCATGAAATCCAGCACCGGGGTGATCAAGCGATTGAACCCGTCCGATATGCCCGCCCAGATGCCCAACGGGATTCCGATGAGCAGCGATATCGCCACCGCCGCGATGGTCAGCGCCAGCGTCTCCATGCTCTCCTGCCACAGGCCCTGCAGCCCCATGAACAACAAGCCACACAGGGTGAGCAGCCCGACCTTCCAGTTGCCGAGCATCCAGGCCAGGAACGTGAACAGCACCACGACACCGAGCCAGCCGATGTAGGGGACGGGTCGCCCGTCAACCGGGTGCGCGATCAGGTCGGCGATCGCGGTGCCGAACGCGTCGATCACCGACCGGATCGGATTGAAGAAATAAGTGAAGAGCGGGTTGGTGTTTCGGCCCTCGCCGACGCGGGTCTGCAGGTCGGACAGCCAGCACGTGCAGCGGTTTCGGTGTCGGCCGGGTGCGAGAGCTAGGGTGTTGCGGCCGCGCAGCGAAGAGAAACAGCACGATCCAGACGCCCAGCACCGCGGCGATGGCCGCAATGAACTGTGCACGGCCCACGTTCGGCGAACCACGACGTGCACGCGGCTGTGCCTCCGGCGCCGCTGGTGCCGGGGGTGCGCCTACCGCGATGGTGGCCATCACGCACCGCCCTCGTCGACCTTGCCGATCACCGCGAGGATCTCACTGCGGCCCACCATGCCCAGCAACTTGCCGTCCGAGACCACCTTGATCGGCTTGTCGGCGGCGAGCACCGGGTCGACGGCATCGCGGATCACGGTGTCGGGCGCCATCTCGGGGCCATCGAGCGGATCGTCGGGCGCGCTTCTCGCGCATGATCCATTTCAGGGTCAGCACCCGCGAACGTGGCACGTCGCTGACGAATTCGCGGACGTAGTCGTCGGCCGGGGCGCCGACGAGCTCGTCACCGGTGCCGACCTGGACCATCGCTCCGTCGCGCATGATCAGGATCCGGTCGCCGAGCTTGAGCGCCTCGGACAGGTCGTGGGTGATGAACACCATCGTCTTGCCCATCTCGTGGTGCAGCCGGATCACCTCGTTCTGCATGTCGCGCCGGATCAGCGGATCCAGCGCCGAGAACGGCTCGTCGAACAGCAGCATGTCCGGATCGCTGGCCAGCGCGCGCGCCAGCCCGACCCGCTGCTTCATGCCACCGGACAGCTGATCCGGGTAGGAGTTCTCGTACCCTGCCAGCCCGACCAGCTCGGTGACCTCGCCGGCGCGCTTCATCCTGTCCTTCTTGTCGGTGCCACGGACCTCGAGGCCGTAGCGAGACGTTGTCGAGCACCCGCCGGTGGGGCAGCAGACCGAAATGCTGGAAGACCATCGAGACCTTGCGGCGGCGCAGATCCCGCAGCTCCTTCTCGTCGGCGGCGGTGATGTCGGTGCCCTGGAAGACCACCTGGCCCTTGGTCGGCTCGATCAGCCGCGTCAGACATCGCACCAGCGTGGACTTTCCGGAACCGGACAGGCCCATCACCACGAACACCTCGCCGCAGCCGACGTCGAAGCTGACGTCGCGCACGGCGACCGCGCACCCCGTCTTCTTCTTGATGTCCTGGACGCTGAGCCTCTCCATGCTGTCGTCGCACGCGACGTCGGAAGCCTTGGTGCCGAAGACCTTCCACAGTCCTTCGACACTGAGTTCCGCGTCGCTGCGGCCGGGGCTGGGCGGCGCGACCACCGCCGTGGGTGCACTCTCTGTGTGAATGGCCACCGGAATCTCCTAACTAATTGGGCTGTCGGTCAATCGGAGTGCGGCGGGCCTGCGGGGTTATCCCCGGAACCACCGCTCGGGCCGTGGGTTGGTGTTCTGCCAGATGTGCTTGATCTCGCGGTATTCGTCGAGACCGGCCCGGCCGAGTTCGCGGCCGTTGCCGGAGCGCTTCATTCCGCCCCACTCGGCCTGCGGCACGTAGGGGTGGTAGTCGTTGATCCAGATGGTCCCGTGCCGCAGCCGGTGCGCGACGCGCTGCGCCTTGCCTGCGTCCTGGGTCCACACCGCGCCCGCCAACCCGTAGACGGTGTCGTTGGCGATGCGTACCGCGTCGTCTTCATCGGTGAATGTCTCGACGGTGAGCACCGGGCCGAACGACTCGTCTCTCGTCACCGACATGCCTGAGTGGCAGCCATCCAGAACTGTTGGGGGATAGAAGAAGCCGTCGCGCAGGCGCGCGTCGTCCGGTCGGCGCCCGCCGCAGCGCAGCACCGCGCCTTCGGCCAGCCCGGCGGCCACGTAGGCCTCGACCTTGTCGCGGTGTGCGGCGGAGATCAGCGGGCCGGTCTCGGCGTCCGGATCGAACGGTCCGCCGAGCGTGATCCGCTCGGCGCGCGCGACGACCTCGTCGACGAACCGATCGTGCAGCGACTGCTCGACGATGAGCCGGGCACCCGCCGAACACACCTGGCCCGGAATGCAGGAACACCGCGGTGAGCGCGAAGTCCACTGCGGTCTCGAAGTCGGCGTCGGCGAAGACGACGTTGGGATTCTTCCCGCCGAGTTCGAGCGCGACCCGTTTGACTGTCGCCGCGGCGGCGGCCATCACCCGGGTGCCCGATGGCGACACCGCCGGTGAACGAGACCATGTCGACGTCCGGGTGCTCCGACAGCGGCGCACCGGCGGCGGGCCCGGCGCCGAGAACCAGATTGGCGACGCCGGCGGGCAGGCCCGCTTCCTCCAACGCCCGCATCAGAAGAGCCGCGGTCGAGGGCGTCAGCTCACTCGGCTTGAGCACGAAGGTGTTGCCCGCCAACAGGGCAGGCGCCACCTTCCAGATCGCTTGCAGCAGAGGGTAATTCCACGGGGTGATCAGTCCGCAGACGCCGATCGGCTCGTAGACGAGGCGACTGATCGCATCCGCCCTGCCGGTGTCCACCACGCGCCCGGCTTCGGTGCCGCCGACACCCGCGTAGTAGCGCAGGCACGCCACGACATCGTCCATGTCGTACTCGGCTTCGACGATCCGCTTGCCGGTGTCGAGCGCCTCGGCGCGGACGAAGTCCTTGCGGTCGCGGTCGATCAGATCGGCGGTGCGCCGCAACACGTCCGCCCGCTCGCGTTCCGGCGTATGCGGCCACGGGCCCGCGTCGAAGGCTTCGCGCGCCGCGGCGATCGCGGCATGGGTGTCCTCGGTGGATGCCTCGGCGGCTGTGGCGACCAGCTGGCCGTCGGCGGGACATCGGATTTCGCGGCGCGCCCCGTCGAGCCGCAGGGCGCCATTCACCCGCGATGTACAGATTCAGGTGTTCCGCCAAAGGCTCGGCCTCTCGCCCCTGCAACGTAACGTTGCGTATCGCGCAATAGAACCCTCTACATGCAACAGACTGAACCGCGCGGCACGTCACTGTCAAGGGGAAGGGCTGAAACGAAATCCGCAGGTCGCACGGCATCCGGGCCGGACCCTTGACCGCTCAAAGCTGGCTACGCAGCTATGATGCCGGTCACACTCTGATATATCAGTCATCGCCAATCTGGTATTCAGGATCTCAGACCCCAACGAACGGAGCATCTGCATGAGCGTGCTGGACGCACGATCTGGCGGATTTCGATCCCGAGGTCGCCGAGCTGATCGGCAAGGAACTCGAGCGCCAGCGCAACGGCCTCGAGATGATCGCGTCGGAGAACCACGCGCCGCTGGCGGTCATGCAGGCGCAGGGTTCGGTGCTCACCAACAAGTACGCCGAGGGCTACCCGGGCCGGCGCTACTACGGCGGCTGCGAGCATGTCGACGTCATCGAGCAGATGGCGATCGATCGGATCAAGGCGTTGTTCGGCGCGGAATTCGCCAACGTGCAACCGCACTCGGGTGCGCAGGCCAACGCGGCGGTCATGCACGCACTGATCAAGCCGGGTGACACCATCCTCGGGCTCTCGCTCGACTGCGGCGGTCACCTCACGCACGGCATGCGGCTGAACTTCTCGGGCAAGCTGTATCAGCGTTGCCGCGTATGGGGTTTCGCGCGACGACTACCTGATCGACATGGATCAGGTGGCCGAGGCCGCCCGCGAGCACCGGCCCCAGATGATCATCGCGGGCTGGTCGGCCTACCCGCGCCATCTGGACTTCGCCCGGTTCCGCGAGATCGCCGACGAAGTGGGCGCGTACCTGATGGTCGACATGGCCCACTTCGCGGGCCTGGTCGCCGCCGGGCTGCACCCTCGCCGGTGCCGCACGCCCACGTCGTCACGTCCACCACGCACAAGACCCTCGGCGGCCCGCGCGGCGGAATCATCCTCACGAACGACGGCGGACATCGCCAAGAAGCTCAACTCGGCGGTCTTCCCGGGTCAGCAGGGCGGACCGTTGGAAGCATGTCATCGCGGCGCAAGGCGGTGGCCTTCAAGATGGCCGCCCGGCCCGATTTCGTTGAGCGTCAACGGCGCTGCATCGACGGCGCGAAGATCCTCGCCGAGCGGCTGTGCCAGCCCGACGTCCGTGACGCGGGGATCACCGTTCTCACCGGGGGCACCGACGTGCACCTCGTGCTGGTGGACCTGCGCAACGCGGACATCGACGGACAGCAGGCCGAAGACCGGTTGGCGGCGATCGGCATCACCGTCAACCGCAACGCGGTTCCGTTCGATCCGCGCCCACCGATGGTGACGTCCGGTCTGCGCATCGGCACCCCGGCGCTAGCGGCGCGCGGCTTCCAGGCCGAGGACTTCGCCGCCGTGGCCGATCTGATCGCGCAGTGCCTGATCGCCGCGCCCGACGCGGACACCGCGAAGCTGGCGCGGGCGGTCGGCGAGCTCGCCGAGCGGTATCCGCTCTACCCGCAGCTGTAGCCAGGAGGGACTTTCAGTGACCATCAGTGTTTTCGAGCTCTTCAAGGTCGGCATCGGTCCGTCCAGTTCGCATACCGTCGGCCCGATGCGGGCGGCCGCGAACTTCGTCGCCGATCTCGACGCGATGGGTGTGCTCGACCGGGTCGCCGATGTCCGGGTCGAGCTGTACGGGTCGCTCGCGGCGACCGGCCGCGGCCACGGCACGCTGCCCGGCGGTGCTGCTCGGGCTCGAGGGGTACCGCCCGGAAACCATCGAGACCGAGGAGATGGAAGCCGGGCGGGAGCGCCTGCGCAACACCGGCAAGATCATGCTCGGCGGTCGAGTACCCATCGCCCTGTCCGAGGACGACATCGCGCTGTACACCCGGACGGTGCTGGACTTCCACCCCAACGGCATGACGCTCACTGCGTACGGCGCCGACGACAGCACGCTTCATCGGCAGACCTACTTCTCCGTCGGGGCGGATTCGTCGTCACCGAGGGCGAGGCTGCCACCGAACCCGTCATCGCCGACGAGGACGACACATCGTTCTCGTCGGCCGCAGAACTGCTCGCGCTCGCTTCGGGCACCGGCAGGTCGATCAGCGAGGTGATGCTCGCCCACGAGCGGCGCAGCGCGCAGTCCCGAGGAGGTGCGCACGAAGCTGCTTCATCTGCGTGACGTCATGGTGGAATGCGAGCAGCGCGGCATCGGCCGCACCGGGCTGCTGCCCGGAGCGCTGCAGGTGCGCCGGCGCGCGGGGCAGTGGCATCAACGCCTCAGTCAGGAAGACCCCCACCGTGATCCGCGCTTCGCCGAGGATTGGGTGAACCTGGTGGCGCTCGCCGTCAACGAGGAGAACGCGTCGGGTGGGCGCATCGTGACCGCGCCGACCAACGGCGCCGCCGGGATCATCCCCGCGGTGTTGCATTACGCAGTGCACTACACCGAGGCGGGCGCATCGGATGCGGACGACGTGGCCGTGCGTTTTCTGCTCACCGCCGGCGCCATCGGATCGCTCTACAAGGAGCGGGCATCCATTTCCGGAGCCGAGGTCGGCTGCCAGGGGAGGTCGGCTCCGCGTCATCGATGGCGGCAGGCGGACTGGCCGAAATCCTCGGCGGCACACCGGAACAGGTCGAGAATGCGGCCGAGATCGCGATGGAGCATAGCCTGGGGTTGACCTGCGACCCGATCGCGGGACTCGTCCAGATCCCGTGCATCGAACGCAACGCGATATCCGCAGGAAAGGCCATCAACGCGGCGCGCATGGCGCTGCGCGGCGACGGCGCCCACCGCGTCAGCCTCGACGAGGTGATCGCCACCATGCGCGCCACGGGACGCGATATGAGTTCGAAATACAAGGAGACGTCGACCGGCGGGCTCGCCGTGAACGTGTCGGTGAACTACGTCGGCTGTTGAACCAGGATGAGCTCCGCGAACTGCTCGGGGCACTCCAGCGGCGTGAAGTGCCCGGCACCGTCAGCGAAATGAAGCCGCACGTCGGTGAAGTAGTGCTCTAGCCGATCGGCCCACTCGCGCGGGAACAGCGGATCATGCTGCGGCCACAGCACATCCGTCGGGTGCGTGGATCTTGATGGCCCGCGTCGGGCGGCAACTCGGTGAGCGACTGGGCGATCGTTCCGGCACCTGCGCGGTACCACGCGATCGATGCGGTGAAGGCGCCCGGCAGGGCGTAGTCGGCTACCAGGCGGTCCAGATCATCTTCGGAGAGAGTGAAATTCGGGCCGGACCAGTGACTCCAGAAGTGCCGCAAGTATTCTCGGACGGCGTCGGGATTGCCGTCGATCAACTGCGCGGCGAGCGGAAGCTGGTGGAAGGCCTGATACCAGAACTCGCCCTGCGCCGTGGGCGGTGAGCACACGATCGCCGGCGCCGGGCAGCGGGGAGAGAGGCACAAGGGCCTGCACCAGATCGGGATGCATCCGGGCCACACTCTGCGCGACGCGGCTGCCGACGTCGTAGCCGGCGATGCACGACATCGGACAGGCCCAATTCATTGATCAGTCCCACGATGCTGCTGGCTTGCGGCGGTCGCGCTGTAGAAGTGGCGGACCGCCACCTCGTGTTTGTCCGGAGCCGCCGAAACCGCGCAGATCGGGAACGATGATGTCGGCGACCTCGCCGAGTATCGGAACGACCCGGCGGTAGTCATAGCCGGTTGCCGGGCCATCCGTGCAGCAGCACGACGGCCGGCGCGCCCGTGTCCCGAAGCGGTCGAAGGCCAACCGGAACCCGTCGACGGGCGAGCTGCGCGACCACATTGGCCTATTCTGGCGAGTTCTCAGGCGACTTGGTGCAAGGTTTCCGATTGACGTCCTCCCTTGTTTGACGCCGGGGATTCCAACCCATTCACGCTGCGGTGTGGGTGGGAGCAGTAATTCCTCGCGGTTTCCTGCTGGTTCCTGCTTCGATGACCCGCGCGAACCTGGGGGTTCGTTGAGGTCTTCACAGGCTGTGACCGCAAGCCCTGCGGCCAGGATGTTGCGCGCAGCGTTGACGTCGGCATGCTCAGCATGTGAACAGCTGGTGCACCGGAATACCGCTTGGCTCTCACGGGATCGCGGGTCCACCTGCCCACAGACTGAGCAGCGTTGCGACGTGTACTGCGCTGGCACTCGCATCGCGGCCGTGCCGGTGTAGCGGGCCGCTGAGGTGAGTGCCAATTCGAACTCTGTGCCATCCCTTGGCCAGGATGGCGCGGTTGAGGCCGGACTTGCCTTTCACATTCGTGCCGGGTTGCTTTAGGGTTCCTTTCGCTGAGCGAGGTCATTTGGGCTGTCTTTGGCGGGTCTTCGGCACCACTACCTCGTTGGTAGTGGCCAGCTCGCGGGCGGTCTGGGCGCAGAAATCCTGCCGACGCCGGCGTTCGCGCGCGCGCCCGGACGTTGGCCAGGGCCGCGCCGGTTCTTATCCCGGTTGCGGCCGCGTTTGGCCGCCCGCGAGTAGCCTGCGCTGCAACTGCCGTGTGCGACGCTGCTCACCAGGGGTGACGAACGCGCGATCGAGCAGGTCGCCGTTACTGGTAGCCACCGCTATAACCACACCGCGATCCACCCCGACCGCGGTTCGGGCAGCCGGATGCACCTCGGGGGATTGCGTCGGCCGTCGTCGACCAGAAACGACGCAAACCATCGCGTGCCGTCGCGGGTGAGAGTCGCTGAACGGATCACCGTCCCGTCGAGCCCCGGGTGAGGCGAAATCGCCCCCACCCCAACTTCGGCAGCTTCACGCACGGCGCCATTGTGCGCCCGGCTGGCGATTGAGCCGCTCGACGGTCATCTTGCCACTGCACCCTCGGGGAACCGAAATGGCGGCCGCCATCGACGCGATGACCGCCACCGCACCTTGAAGGCGCCGTGCGCCCGGCATGCCGTGTCCAGATCCATCAATGTCTGCTGCAAACAATGCGCGGGCACACTCGGCCCCAGCCAGGGATGCTCGACCTTGGCCGCGGCCAGCTCACGGGCCTGCTCGTGGTAGTCCATCCACGCACCGCGGCGGCGGTATTCGCGGCGCTGCTCCAGGCCGATGTTCCAGGAACCGCCCCGCGCACGCTGCGTCCGACCTGGTCGGCATAGTCCGGCCTGCTCGTTGGTGAATTCGACCCGAAACGCCGCCTGCCAGTCAACATGACTCAGCGGTAGTTCTAGGTCCGCCATGTCAGAATCGGTCACTGACAATGGCGCTCCACGCGCTGGCAGACAAACGGCGTCAGTAGCCCTCACCAGCCACGACCTACGCCCAGCCGCTGATCCACCGCCACGACCAAATGCACCGATTCAGGGATTGTCTCCACCAGCCGTGACCGCTTCTGCTCAATCACCTCAGCGTTAATCTCCTTGAGCCGCACCGATACGGCCATCGATCACACCGCGCCAGTGCTTTGGCATCACTTCGATACGGGCACTCAAACGCGGCATTCGCTTTTGCCGGCAACGTAACACCCACCACCGACAACAACAGAGAACCCGGCGCGGGCAGATGCATCAACACGCCCAACCACCCGTCGCAGCCTGGCACGCCCGAACATGGCATGCTCGTCCCCACGGACTAGAGCGGGTCAGCAGTGCTATAGCAGCTACACCTGTGATGACTGCCAGGATGGTGCGCCACGAATCCGACGGCCAGTTGAGCATGTCGCTGTGTGCCCGCGGGCCGGCCATCAGCCCGTCCGTCAGTCGTAATGACCTGTGGCTAAACGGATTACGCCGGGCATCTCGTCGGGGTCGGCACCGTGAGGCCAGCCGCGGCAGCGCCCTGACGGCTCGATAAGTCGCCAGGCGCCGTCATCGAGAATCGCAGCACGTCCGGGTTGCGGTTGTGCCAGTCGCTGGGATCGTCCACACCGACGCCCGCGCCCGCCGCGGCCACATGAGCGTCCGGTCGGCCGGTCAGGCCGAGCGCTTCGGCGGTGCCAACGATCGATCCGCCGTACGAATGGCCGATGTAGGTGACGCGGGATGCAACCGGCCCGTCGCGCGTCGACGGTGCGGTCGACGTCTCCGCTGAACGCACGACGAGCCGCGGGCGCCATGTCCAGTGCATACCGGGGATCGGCGGCGTCGACGAGCGCCAGTCACGCGGCGTTGCGGCGCGCCGGGAACGGCCGCCGAGATACGTGATGGTCGCGACGTCGCCACGCGTGGCCGCAACGAACCGGCGGAGCGGTCCGCAGGTGGTGGCTGCCGAGCCCTCGAACGTCGTGTTCTAGCCCCGGGACCAGCACAGCCACGCTCTTCGCGGCCGACGGTTGCCGTTGAGCTCCGCCAGCGACGCACGCGCGGGATCGAAGGCCAGAGGATCTGCCGGTCGACCGTTGACCGCTGCGGGCGGGGTCGTCGATCTCGCTGAGCAGGTGCGGTAGCAGGCGTGACCGCTGCTCGATGCCGGATCGTCGATGCCGTCAACGATCGCCTGGGCAATGTTGACACGGTTCGCGGCTGTTCGCATGTCCCAGGGCACGCCGTCGGTGTTGCCGACCTGCTGGGGAACTCGGCAATGAGCCGCTGCCGCTGCGCTGGTGTCATGGCGGCGATCTGCGTGCCGATGCGGTCCTGGCCCATCGCCGCGCCATCCCGCAACCACGTCGGACGCCTGAACAGGCCACGCGCCTGCGCGGGAACCGTCGCGGCGGCTCGCGGGATCGGCGACGGCGCGAACGCCTCCTCGATGTCAGCGCGCTGCATCGGTGTCGGCCGCACCGAGTCGGTCCAGCGCGTCGGTGATCTGCTTGCTCAGCGCGCCGGCCCGAACCGTCGAGCAGATCGCGCGCGACGGCAGGGTCGCCGCCGGACAGCGCGACGAGCAGGGCGGCGGGCCGGCGCGAATCGACACCGTGCCGTCATCGGCGACGTCGAATCCGCCGTCGCGGGCTTCGGCGACCCGCGTCTGTACCGCCGACTGGGCCGCGGTGATCTGGTCGGCGCCGTTCCGGGCGGCGACGGAGCGCGATGACGAGGTGGCGGCGCCGCATCATCGCCCGGCGGCCGCGATGCCGCGCGCGTTGTCCCGGGCGGCGTCTGCCGCCGGCGCCGGTCCAGAATTCGTGGCTGCGGCGGATCTCCCGCATGACGGCGTCGACGTGTGCCGCCAGACCGCGCGCCGCCTCGTCCCAGCCGTCGGCGAGCCGCCGCAGCGAATCGCGGCCGCCACGCTTCGGCTTGCGACAGGGTCGGCGCGCGTCACCGCGGGCGGAACTGCTCGCCGTTCGACGGTCGGCGCGCTCAAGTGCGTCGGCCGACATGTGCGCCGCCAGTGCCCATCCCCGCATGTTGGCGACGACCTCGGTGAGCCGCGCGGCGACCAGATCCGGTGCGGCGGTACGCCCGACTGCTGACCGATGTAGATCGTCGGGATCCAGTCTAGGCCAGCGCATTTCGGCGATGTCGTCTGCTGCTTCGCATGACGTGGTCGGCGACAGTTCGCAGCTGTGTCAGATCGACTTCGGTTCGTCCCCCCATGCCTCATGCTGACAGATCTGCGGGCACGCGCGCTGAAGTTATCCACAGGCGCATAGGCGGTCGCAACTCGCCGCCAGCCGCCGTACGTACGCCGCCAGCCCCTACGCAGCGCCATCAATCCGAAGAAGATCCGCGACGGTCAGCAGCGGGCCCGGGCTGGCCAGCGTGTCACCAGCGCCCGTCTCGATCGCGGACGCGGCGGCGCCGCCCAGCATGTCGTTAGACCCCGCAAGGCGACAAAACCACCCGAACAGCGAGATGAGCACCGCCGTGACGCCACGCCAGCGCCTGGTATGGAAGCGCGATCGACGAGACCTTCCGCGACGCAGCATCATCGCCCCGGAAGCATCCAGGGCAGCACCGCGTTGGCGAACAGGTCGTCGACCAGACCGGTCGACGATCTGGCAGCCGGATGGCAGACGATCACCGTGGCCGACTGCCACGAATGGGCCGATCACGCGCGCAGGCGCTGCGTGCGCTGCGCCCGGGAATCCGGGTCGACCTGGGACATCGTCATCACTCCTATTGATAAACCGACTGGCGGTCTATCAATAGGCCGACTGTCGCGAACAGTCGCCGTCGCAACGCCGGAAGGAGGCGGTGTTACATGGCGCGACACGTGAAAGCCTGACGAGTACGCGGCGAAACGGCGAGAGATCCTCGATGCCGCGCTGGAGCTGATGCGCGACAAAGCGCTACGAGCGCATGACGATCGACGACGTCCTGGCGAGGACCCAGATGTCCAAGGGCGCGCTCATCATCTACTTCCGCTCAAGCGCGCGATGCTGGAAGTGCATCGTCGAGATGATGGGCGAAAGCGGCCTGCGCGAGTTGGAGGCGGTAGTCGCCGATCCGGATCCGGGCGCTCGACAAACTGCGGTATACTTCGCGGCCTCGAGTGCATGGAAGGCGGAGAACGTCACCGCGGTGTCCACGACGATGCGGCTGTGGCGCGACGAGAACAACGCGCTGCTTGCGGCAGAAGTTGTCGCGGGTCACGCGAACAATCGCGCCGTTGCTGGAGCGATCATTCGGCAGGGTTCGTGAGGAAGCGGCCTTCGACACCGCCTATCCGCGCGAGGCGGCGGTGATCATCACCGGCATGGCCTTGCACCTGACGGATGCCTTCATCGACGCGCTGGAGGCCGACGGCGGTCGGTGCGGACCTGAGTGGTCCGCACATCCAGGGCGTGCTGGCCGCACTATGTTGAGGCGTTCGAACGGATCCTCGGAGCGCCTCGGGCTCACTGGCAGTGGGCGGCTAAACCGGCTGCGGCCCAACCTGTTTCGCCGGTAGCTCGCCACGTTGAGCCAGAACACCATGGCGACGACGGCGGCCGCGACGACCACGAATGCCAGACCGAGGTCGCCGGCGATCCACTTCGTGTACTCCCGGTCGCTGGTCAGCGGTGCAAAGATCGACCAGCATCCAGAGGTTGTGGCTGGCGTGCAGGAAGATCGGCGGCCACACGCTGTCGGTTCTTCAGCCGCAGCCAGGCTTGCGTGAAGCTGATCGCGACCGCGACGAACGTGAACGTCAGCAGCCAGAACCACGGCGGAAGGCCGGCATTCCGGTAGACGACCGCGGTGATCGGGGTAGTGCCAGGACGCCCAAATGAAGCCGGACACCAAGCGCGACGCCGGTGAACGGCAGCACCTTGGCCAGCTCCGGCACCAGGAAACCACGCCACCCGATCTCCTCAGCCGGCGGCAGCGCCGACAGCCCGACAGCATGCCGGTCGTCCGCCGTCAGGACCGACGAACATGCATGATCACCACCCAGTCGGTGCCTCGCCCAGCCGAGCCGGTCAGCGGTCGCAGCACGAACTCGTGTTCGGGAAGCCGCCGAAGCCGAAGAACCAGACCGTGCCGAGCGATGCCACCAGGCAGTACGCGATCGGGATGAGGTAGCGCGATCAGCACAGTACCGGCCGTTCCAGCGGCCAGGCCAAGCGTGCTGCAGCGGCGGCGCAGAATGCGGCAGGTCAGAATCGCGGCGCACCGCCGGCATCCACATCAACGCCGAAGATGTAGGCCGCGTTGACGGTGTGGGTCGCGTTGATCAGCACCCAGAAGATGCGCGCTCGAGGCAGATCGGTCAGCAGCAGGAAGAGCCCGACGGCCCGCCACGGCGATCAGAGCCCGACCTCTGACGGACGCCGCGACAGCCACTGTCAACCGGCACGCCTTCGGCGCGGCTTGCGCGCCGTGGTCGGGCCGCAACCAGTAAGTCTCGATGAGCGTGCAGCGGCGAATCATGGGCATCGAGACCGAATTCGGTGTCACCTGCACGTTCCACGGCCATCGCCGGCTGAGCCCCGGACGAGGTTGCCCGCTACCTGTTCCGGCGGGTGGTGTCGTGGGGCCGCAGCTCGAACGTGTTCCTGCGCAACGGCGCGCGGCTACTATCTCGACGTGGGCAGCCACCCCGAGTACGCCACCGCCGAGTGCGACAACCTCGCGCAGCTGGTCACCCACGACCGCGCCGGCGAGCGGGTGCTCGAGGACCTGCTGATCGACGCCGAGCAGCGGCTGGCCGACGAGGGCATCGGCGGCGACATCTATCTGTTCAAGAACAACACCGACTCGGCGGGCAACTCGTACGGCTGCCACGAGAACTACCTGATCGTGCGGGCCGGCGAGTTCTCCCGGATCTCCGACGTGCTGCTGCCGTTCCTGGTCACCCGCCAGCTGATCTGCGGCGCGGGCAAGGTGCTGCAGACGCCCGAAGGCGCGCGACGTTCTGCCTGTAGCCAGCGCGCCGAGCACATCTGGGAGGGCGTGTCGTCGGCGACGACCGCGGTCACGGCCGATCATCAACACCCGCGACGAGCCGCACGCCGACGCCGAGAAGTACCGCCGCCTGCACGTCATCGTCGGCGACTCCAACATGTGCGAGTCCACGACGATGCTCAAGGTGGGCACGGCGTCGCTGGTGCTGGAGATGATCGAGGCCGGGCGTCCCGTTCCGCGACTTCTCGCTGGACAACCCGATCCGCGCCATCCGCGAGGTCAGCCACGACCTGACCGGTCGGCGCGCCGGTGCGGCTGGCCGGCGGGCGGCAGGCCAGCGCGCTGGACATCCAGCGCGAGTACTACGCCCGGCGCGGTCGAGCACCTGCAGACGCGGGAGCCGAACTCGCAGATCGAGCAGGTCGTCGACCTGTGGGGCCGCCAGCTCGACGCGGTCGAGAGCCAGGACTTCGCGAAGGTCGACACCGAGATCGACTGGGTCATCAAGCGCAAGCTGTTCCAGCGCTACCAGGACCGCTACAACATGGAGCTGTCCGACGCCGAAGATCAGCCAGCTCGACCTGGCCTACCACGACATCAAGCGCGGGCCGCGGCGTGTTCGATCTGCTGCAGCGCAAGGGCCTGGCGGCGCGGGTCACCACCGACGAGGAGATCGAGGCGGCGGTGAACACCCCGCCGCAGACCACGCGGGCCAAGCTGCGCGGCGAGTTCATCAGCGCCGCGCAGGAAGCCGGCCGCGACTTCACCGTCGACTGGGTGCACCTCAAGCTCAACGATCAGGCCCAGCGCACCGTGCTGTGCAAGGACCCGTTCCGGTCGGTCGACGAGCGCGTGTAAGCGGCTCGATCGCGTCGATGTAGTCATCCCTCCGGGGACAAATTGGCGCGGTCGGCGTACGTCGCGGCTCGGGTAGCATTTGCTGCACGACTGCTGGAGGGAATGCCGAATGTGCGCGTGGGAATCGCACCTTCGCGAATTGGCGCTGTTCGGGTGTTTCTGATGGTGGTCGAGTGACTTTACAGAGCCTGCGCGACGCGGATGCCGAGCGCCTGATGGATCCTGGAGAGCGCGTTGCTGGGTGCTGTTGTAGCGACTCCTCGTCGTGCGTCGCTTGATGCGCGTTAGCGGTGCAGATCGGCTTTGGGTCCCGCTTTGCGCCGTGGAGCCAGCTATCGAGGCGCGACTTGGCAGGGGGTTTGCGCTGATGCCGGGCGAACTCAGGGTAGACACGACAACCGCTGGCCGACTCGGCGGCCAGGGCCTATTGAGTGCGGCGGGCGACATTCCGCATGCCGCCGGTCACCGTTCACGGCGGTGCCGGCGACGCCACGTCGTCGACCATCCTTAATGCGCGCACGCAGGCAATGGAGGCTCCGCTAATCGCGGGTCTGCCGGTGACAAAGCCGAGGCGCTGCGCACGGCGCAGGAGCATCATCTCAGGCGGCCGCGATGCACGAGGGCGTCGATCAACAGCTCGCGGACCAAGTCCTCGCGGCGCTGTCGGTCTGAAGTCTGATCGAGGGCGCCGGGGAGTTGGCTGGCGCAGCGGGCATGGCGTGGCGCAGCTGGTAGCCCGGCGACCGCGACGCGCGCGGCTGGCGCGAGCGCCAGCGCAGCAGGCGCGGTCAGATGGGCCAGATGATGGGCATGCCGATGCAGATGGCACAGCAGGCTGCCCAGATACCAATGCAATTGGCGGGCATGGCGGCGTCGATTCCGCAGGGGAATCATGCAGGGCGTGCAGAGCGCGATGCAGCAGGTCGGCCAAATGGCAGGCGGCGCAGGGGAAGAGACCGATCCGGAGATCGATCAGCCGGGCGACGAGTCACCGGACGAGGCGAAGCACGCCGAATCTGCCGAACGAGAAGCCAGAGCACCAGGCCGGCGACTCCTCTCCGAGCGGTGCTGCGGGACCGAGCAATGCGGAACGGGCACCGGCGACCGGGCCGCAGCCCACGCCGTCGCCGGAAGTTCCGCAGCAGCCGCACAAGCCGGCGCCGACGCGACCGGCGACGTCCGGACCGGAAAGCGTTCTGTGACATGAGCATTCGTGACGCGAAGGTGTGCCGATGAGTGTGCCCCGCCTCCGAATCAGTGGGGTTCGCAACCGCCGACGGGCGGTCAGCCGGGTGGGCGCTGCCGCCAGTGGGGGCCGCCGCAGCCGTGGGGTCCTCCGCCGGGACCGCCGCCGCGTCGCGGCGGCAAGGGCAAGTGGATCTTTGGCGGGATCGCTCTGCTTGCGGTGCATCGCGGTGACGGTTGTGATCACGGTGTTGGTGGTCGGCAAGGACTCCGGTGGTGGCGAGTCGCCGACGCCGACGAACGGCGAACGGCTCAGATTTCGCCAGCGCGAATGACAAAGGCCCAGTTGGCATTATCACCGAGGACCCGACGTGTGACGCGTGGGCAGCGAGTCGCAGGCGAATACCCCGAAAAATCGAAGGCCGTGAACTGGAGTAGTCGGCGACTCAGGTCGCTGCCCGCGAGCGCGTGGACTGCTGAGACAGCGCGCGATGTACGACACCGTCGGAAAGGCCATGGCGGACGCCGCGGACCAAACGGTCAACCTGGTGAAGATGACACCGCATCGTGTGATGCGCGAACTGTACGAGCAGTTCATCGCATATGCGCGCGTTCAGCCGACAAGGTTCTGTCACGTACATAAGCCGGACGACGACTCAGTCTGGCTGCGGTCGTCTGGCGGGCGTAGCGGCAGCGCCCTAGTCGACGTCTGCGCAGCCAGTAACCACCACGAGCTCAGCTGCGCGCAAGCACCATCCGTGCCTGAAGCAGGTCGCGCCGACTGACGCTTCAGCGCCCACTGGGCGACTCCAGCGCAACCGCAGCCGGTTTCAACGCGGCCGACCCGGCATGTGCGGGATTGGCTGTCGGCGTACCTCGCCAACTCGACGCCGACACAGCTGCCTTGGCGACGGGCCATGGATCCGGGCATATCCCCGCCACTCAGTGGACTCCCAGACCAGAAGCCGGCTTTCGGCTGCGGCTTGACCCTGCCGGATGTCGCGGGCCACGTTCGCCGACAAGGCCGGCTGAGATCGGTAGCGCAGTAACGGCCCGACGCTCGAGGATATTCGCCAGGTGCTGTCGCGGCTGGCCACCGCCGAGCCTACGCGAAGCTGCGCATTCCGACGTACACACCGGCCGACAATTGCCATCTCGCGACGGCCACAACGAGCATCCCTTGGCCCAGACATGCTTACGGCCACGCCTGCCAGGCCGTCGGCGGATAAGCACATGGGAAGAGGCTGGGCCAACAGGCCCCTATGCCAGCGAGATGGCCGGGCCCGGCGCTTGGCCCGGAAGCCGACGAGAGACGCATACACCAAACCGAGCCAACGAACTGAAGCTGCCGACCTCTGTCGAGTCTCGACGCGAGCCCTAGCGCATACGGCAGAGCCATCAAGCCGCGATCTTCAACGGTCCCCACGTCTGGTCAGGCGATGCGCGCTCCAAAGTCAGCCGGCGCAGCGGTCGATGGAGCGACCAAGGCCATGCAAGCAGCACCGGCGGCAGCTTCGGGAGGCGCGATCGCGTGGTGAACGCCGACGCAGCCGGCAACATCGGCAGCGCCAAGGACACCATCACCGTCCAAATGTCACGGCAGGACAGCAAGAAATCCAGTACGATCGAGACAGGGCGGAACTGCAAAGACGAACCACAACCCAGACGGCGCTATTCAGCGCCGTCGTCGAACGCAAGTATGGCAGAATAATAGCCGCCGCCATAGATGCCCTAGCTGTGGGCCTCGGCGGGACAGCCTGGACGCGCCTCCCTGTCCCCCAGCCGACGGACCCCGGGGCATCCGCATCCAGCCGGGGACTCGGTGGCGATCCCGGAGTCGCCGCACCAAGACGGCGATGGTCATCGGAGCTTGGTACGATCCGGCTCGCAGTTAGCACCGGGCGGTCTTGCAGGCTCCGCGGCGCGCCCCCCATCCGGCCGAGCAGCGGTCGGCTGCCGATCGGAAGCGTCGGCGCAGACCGGTCCTGCCGGTTCGCCATGCCAGCGCCCGTCGACCGAAGGTCCAGCAGCCTGGCCGAGCCAGGGTGTCGAGATGCCACGGGCGGCCCCGCGAGCTGCTCCTTCGCCGCCAGCCCGCGCCGTGCCGCTGCCAGCCGCCCCAGCTCCGCGTGGCGCTGGGCCCAGCGCCGTCCGCACCAGGCCTGGGCGGCGAGAGGCCTTCCGGTTCGCCAGGCATCAGCGGCCCGCGCTCGCCCCTGTCATCGTCGTCGGGCCCAGGCACAAGCTCCGCGGGCAGTCCGTCGGTGCAGTCCGGCCTTCGCCGGCACTGGCGCGCCGGCCACGGACGCGGCCAGGGCCGCCGCCGGCGGTCAGCCCACTGGCGCTCCCACCGCAGACCAGCGCCTTGACCGCAGCAGCTCGCCAACACCCCGCTGGCTGCGCAGCCTGTCGGTTCCCACGCCGCCTCCCGCCCCGGCGCCAGTCCCCGACGCACCTGCGCCACCGCCCAGCGCGCCAGTCCCTCGGCGGCACCCGGCGCGCACGCCGCCACCTCCGCCACCTCCTGTCGGCGCTGCCCCAGGCGCCGGCGCCCGCCCGCTCCGTCGATGCCGCTGGGACCGCCGCCCACACCTCCGCCGGCGGCACCTCGTCGCGCCTCCCGGGTGCCGGCCCCGGCCACGCCGATCGGGCCCGGCGTCGCCCCCGCCTCCGCGGCCGGTGCGACCAGCGCCGTGGGAGCGCCTGCGCCAGTGCCGGTTTCGGCCGCGCGCGCCGAGCGCGACGCAATCGCCGCCGCCGCGACCGCCGGTGCATTGCGCCGCCAGTCCGCCGCCAGCGGCGATCCGCTGCAGATGGCCCGTCGCATCGGTGCCGCCCTCAACGCCGAGCCCAACATCGACTTCGGCTTCTTCTGGGTGACCGCGGTGACCATGGACGGGCAGATCGTCGTCGCCAACAGCTACGGGCTCGCCTACATCCCCGAAGGCGTCAACCTTCCCGAGCAGGTCCGCATGGCCAGCGCCGACGAATCCATCCCGGTCGGCGACCGCGCCAAGTGGGCGACATATCCGATCCTCGCCGTCCAGGGCTGGGCGCAACACCACAACGTGCGATTGCGCGCCGTGGTGGCCACCGAAGATCAGTTCAAGAACTTCGATCCCGGCACCGCCAAGGTCACCCTTCAATCCGACGACATCCCCGACAGCGGAAAGATGCAGGGCCGCAACCGCTTAGAGGTCATCGCTCCCAGTGCGGCGTCGCACCTGGCCGGCGTCAGTGATGGCGCTCTGTCCGAGCTGTTGCCGCCCGCCCCATCCGACACGAACCCGCCCGCCGATGAGACGAGCAAGCTGTGGTTCGAGGTGATGAAGCCGATGATGAGCACGAACCCCGATCGCGGGGTCGCGCATCTGGAGGCGTTCGTCAACTACGCCGAGCACGCCCAGGAACAGGCGTTGTATCGCGCGCACACCGCCGCGGAGGCCGCCGCGCAACGCGCGGCGATCGCCGACTGGGTCTACTGGCAGCATCTGAGCGTGCTGATCTCCGACGCGCTGGCGGGCTCGGCCGCCAAGTGACACGGACCCCGACGCCTTAAGCTGTTGCGAGTGGGGATTTCCAAAGTCGAGCGGTTGATGAACCTGCGTCATCGCGCTGCTGTCCACCCGCACCTTCATCACGGCCGAGCGGATCCGCGAAACCGTCTATGGCTACGCCGACAGCGCCAGCGACGAAGCGTTCTCCCGCATGTTCGAGCGCGACAAGAACGAGCTGCGCGACCTGGGCATCCCGCTCGAAACCGGCCGGGTGTCGCAGTTCGACCCGACCGAGGGCTACCGCATCAACCGCGAGGCCTACGCCCTGCCCGCCGTCGAGCTGACCGCCGACGAGGCCGCCGCCGTCGCCGTCGCCACCCAACTGTGGGAATCGCCCGAGCTCATCACCGCCACCCAGGGCGCACTGCTCAAGCTGCGCGCCGCCGGCGTCGACGTCGACGCGGCCGACTCCGGCATCGCGATCACCTCGACCGCCGTCGCTGCCCGGCCTGCGCGGCTCCGAGGACGTCTTGGGAATCCTGTTGTCCGCCATCGACTCTGGGCAAGCCGTGCAGTTCCCGCACCGGCCATCCCGCAGCGACCCCTACACCACCCGCACCGTCGAGCCGTGGGGTGTCGTCACCGACCGGGGCCGCTGGTACCTCGTCGGCCACGACCGTGACCGCGACGCCACCCGCACTTTCCGGCTGTCCCGCATCGGCGCCGACGTCACCCCCATCGGCCCGCCCGGCGCGGTGAAGCGGCCCGACGGGATCAACCTGCGCGAGATCGTCGACCGCGCGGTAGGAGAATGGCCCAACACCGGCCAGGCCCGCGTCTGGGTCGCCGACGGCCGCGCCACCGCGCTGCGCCGCCGAGCCACCGTCGTCGGCCCCTCGACGCTGGGTGGCCGAGCCGGCGAGGAGATCACCGTCGACATCGGCATGTTCGACCGGCTCGCCCGCGAAATCGCCAGCTACGGCGCCGGACGCCGTCGCACTCGAGCCCCAATCACTGCGCGACGACGTGCTGGCGCGACTTCGCGCCCAGGCCGGCCAGACCGACGAGTGTCAACGCATGACCGCCGTATCCACCCGGCTGGTCCGGCTGCTCAACATGGTGCCGTACTTCCAGGCCAACCCGAAGATCACCTACGCCGAAGCGGCGATCCGACCTGGGCGTCAGCGTCAAGCAACTGCGCGACGACCTCAACCAGCTGTGGATGTGCGGTCTGCCCGGCTACGGCCCCGGCGACCTCATCGACTTCGAATTCTCCGGCGACACAATCGAAGTCACGTTCACCGCGGGCATCGACCATCCGCTGCGGCTGACGTCGCCCGAAGCCACCGGCGTCCTCGTCGCACTGCGGACCCTCCTCGATGTGCCCGGGCATGGTCGACCCCGAGGCCGCGCGCAGCGCGATCGCCAAGATCGAGTCCGCCGCGGGCACGCTCAGCCACGGCGCCGAAGCCGCCGTCGACGAACCCGCCCCGGTGGAAAGCGAGGCCGCGGCCGCCGTCCGCGCCGCCGTGCGCAACGGCCGCGCGCTGACGATCGAGTACTACTCGGCGTCCCACGACATGCTGTCCAGCCGCATCGTCGACCCGATCCGCGTGGTGCTGGTGGCCGACCACAGCTACCTGGAGGCCTGGTGCCGCTCGGCCGAGGGGGTGCGGCTGTTCCGGTTCGACCGCATCGTCGATGCCAAGGTGCTCGACGAGCCGTCGGCTCCGCCGCCGCCCGCGGTGCAGGCCGGACCGGACACCTCGCTGTTCGACGCCGACCCGTCGCTGCCGTCGGCCACGTTGCTCATCGACCGGTCCGCGTCGTGGATGTTCGACTACTACCCGCTGCGCGTGATCCGTGAGCTGCCCGACGGCGCCTGCGAGGCCGCGATGACCTACGCGTCCGACGAGTGGATGGCCCGGTTCGTGCTCGGCTTCGGCTCCGGCGGTGCGCGTGCTCGAGCCCGAGTCGCTCGCGCAGCGGGTGCGCGAGTCGGCCAGCGCCGCGCTTCCGCGCCTATGAGGTCGGTGCGGACAACGTCGGCAGGTAGACTCGGTCCAGACGTCTGGAGGTGACCAAATTGGGTGGTCTACAACCCTGGCACTGGTTAATCGTCATCGCCGTATTCGTGCTGCTCTTCGGCGCCAAGAAGCTCCCGGACGCGGCGCGCTCACTCGGTAAGTCGATGCGGATCTTCAAGTCCGAGATCAAAGAGATGCAGGCCGACTCCAAGCCGGACGCAGCGGCGCCGCCGGCCACGCCGATCGCCTCGGAACGCGCCGATGCCCCGCACCGGCTCCCGACGCCGAGCAGTCCGTCGGACAAACGCCCGGCCTGACCCAGGCCGAACTCAGCGAGCGCGGCATGACGCCGCGTCTCTAGGCCGCGCCACTCACACGCCCGTGCAGACCCCCGGAATCTTCAAGAAACTCGATCCTCGTCGACGTCGGTCGCGGGCCAATCCCGACGGCACCATGTCGCTGGTCGAGCATCTGCACCGAACTGCGGACCCGCCTGCTGATCGCGGTGGCCGCGGTCGTGCTGACGACGACCGTCGGGTTCTTCTGGTACAGCCACAGCTTCTTCGGGCTTCCACAGCCTCGGCGAGTGGCTGCGAGGGCCGTACTGCTCGCTGCCCGCATCCGCGCGCGCCACCATCGCACCCAACGGTGAGTGCCGGCTGTTGGCCACGGCCCCGTTCGACCAGTTCATGCTTCGGCTCAAGGTGGCGCTGACCGCCGGGATCATCCTGGCCTGCCCGGTGTGGCTGCTATCAGCTGTGGGCCTTCATCACGCCCGGCCTGTACAAGAAGGGAGCGCCGGTTCGCGATGGCGTTCGTCGCGCGTCGGGGCCGTGCTGTTCGTCACCGGAGCCGTACTGGCCTACGTCGTGCTGGTCGAAAGCCCTGCACTTCCTGCTGACCGTCGGCAGCGATGTGCAGGTCACCGCCCTGTCGGGTGAGCAGTACTTCGGGCTTCCTGATCAACCTGCTGCTGGTGTTCGGCATCAGCTTCGAGTTCCCGCTGCTGATCATCATGCTCAACCTCGTCGGCGTGCTCACCTACGAGCGGCTGAAGGCGTGGCGGCGCGGACTGATCTTCGGTCTCTTCGTCTTCGCCGCGTTCGCGACACCGGGTTCCGACCCGTTCTCCATGCTGGCTTTGGCGCTGGCGCTGTCCCTGCTGCTCGAGGTCTCGATCCAGATCGCCCGCGTCCACGACAGGCGCAAGGCGCGCCGCGCCGCGGCTCGAGGAGGTACCCGACGAACTGGCGGCACCGATCGGCGCCGTCGAACCGATCGAACCGCCGACCGCCGTGCCCGCACCGGCCCGGCTCGTAATCGATGACGACGCCACTTAGCGGCCAGCTGGCCAGCTTCGCCGAGCAGCTGCCCTTCGCGCTGGACGACTTTCAACAGCGCGCCTGCCAGGCATTGGAGAACGGGCACGGCGTGCTGGTGTGCGCACCGACCGGCGCAGGCAAGACCGTCGTCGGCGAATTCGCCGTACACCTCGCGTTGGCCGCGGGCCGAAAGTGCTTCTACACCACGCCGATCAAGGCGCTGAGCAACCAGAAGCACAACGATCTGGTGGCCAGGTACGGCCCGGAACGCATCGGCCTGCTCACCGGCGACCAGTCGATCAACGGCGACGCCGATGTCGTGGTGATGACCACCGAAGTGCTTCGCAACATGCTGTACGCGAATTCACGCTGCACTGTACGGCCTTTCGTACGTCGTCATGGACGAGGTGCACTTTCTGGCCGACCGCATGCGCGGTGCGGTGTGGGAGGAAGTGATCCTGCACCTGCCCGACGACGTGCGGCGTGGTGAGCCTGTCGGCGACGGTGAGCAACGCCGAGGAATTCGGCGGCTGGATCCAGACCGTGCGCGGCGACACCACCGTCGTCGTCGACGAACACCGCCCAGTCCCGTTGTGGCAGCACGTGATGGTGGGCAAGCGGCTGTTCGACCTGTTCGACTACCGCGCCTCGGAGGCGGCGAAGTCCGGCCGTGAGCTTCTCGTCGACCCTGAACTGCTGCGCCACATCGCACACCGCCGCGAGGCGGACCGGCTGGCCGACTGGCAGCCGCGCGCGGCCGGAGCCGTGGCCGCCCGAGCATCTACCGGCCGCCGAGCCGGCCTGACGTGATCAGCACGCTGGACCGCGAAGGGCTCTTGCCCGCAATCACATTCGTGTTCTCGCGCGTCGGCTGCGACGCGGCGGTCAAGCAATGCCTGCGCTCGTCGCTGCGGCTCACCTCCGACGAGGAGCGGGTCCGCATCGCCGAGATCATCGACCGTCGCACCGCGGACCTCAACGAGGCCGATCTGGTCGTGCTCGACTATCTACGAGTGGCGTGAAGGGCTGCTGCGCGGTCTGGCCGCCCACCACGCCGGGATGCTGCCGATCTTCCGCCACACCGTCGAGGAATTGTTCACCGCCGGACTGGTGAAGGCCGTATTCGCCACGGAGACACTGGCTTTGGGCATCAACATGCCCGCCCGAACGGTGCTGCTCGAGCGGTTGGTCAAGTTCAACGGTGAGCAGCACATGCCGTTGACGCCGGGGAGTACACCCAGCTGACCGGTCGGGCCGGGCGGCGCGGCATCGACGTCGAGGGCCACGCGGTGGTGCTGTGGCATCCCGACATCGACCCGGCCGAGGTCGCCGGCCTGGCCTCGACGCGCACCTTCCCGCTGCGCAGCTTCGTTCGCGCCGACCTACAACATGACCATCAATCTGGTGAACCAGATGGGCCCGACGCAGGCGCACAAGCTGCTGGAAAGCTCGTTCGCGCAATACCAGGCCGACCGCTCGGTGGTCGGGTTGGTGCGCGGCCGTCGAGCGCGGCGAACGGATACTCGACGAGATAGCCGGCGAACTCGGCGGGCACGACGCGTCGATCCTGGACTACGTGCGGCTGCGCGCTGCAGATCTCCGAACGCGAACGGGCCCAGTCCCGGGCGTCGCGGCTGCAACGGCGCAAGGCCGCCAACGATGCGCTGGCGGCGCTGCGCCGCGGCGACATCATCACCATCACGCACGGCTGCCGCGGCGGCCTGGCCGTCGTGCTGGACGCCGACCGCGACAGCGACGACCCGCGGCCGCTCGTGCTGACCGAACACCGTTGGGCGGGACGCATTTCGTCGGCCGACTACTCCGGCGCGTCGGAGCCGATCGGCTCGATGCCGCTGCCCAAGCGGGTCGAACACCGCAACCCGCGGGTGCGCGCGCGATCTCGCGTCGGCGCTGCGCTCCGCGGTCGCCGGGCTTGACGTCCCATCGGTGAAGGCCAAGCGCAGCGGCCCACCGAAGGAGCGCGACGTCGATCCCGAACTGGCCGGGCTGCGTGAACAACTGCGCCGGCATCCCGCGCACGACCTGCCGGACCGCGAAGCCAAGGCGCTGGCTGGCCGAGCGCTACCTGCGGATCGAGCGGGACAACGAACAGATCCGGCAGAAGATCGCCGCAGCGACCAACTCGCTGGCGCGCACGTTCGATCGGATCGTCGTGCTGCTGACCGAGCGCGGGTTCATCGACGGTAACGACGGCGACCCCAAGGTGCACCGACGACGGCCGGCTGCTGGCCCGGATCTACAGCGAGAGCGACCTATTGGTCGCCGAGTGCCTGCGCAGCGGCACCTGGGAGGGACTGGACGCTGCGGAACTCGCGGCGGTGGTGTCGTCGGTGCTCTACGAGATCCGCGGCGACGCGCCCGGCGCGCCCGACGGAACCGACGTGCCGCACCGGCAAGCTGCGCCGTGCGCCTGAACCAGACACGCCGGCTGTGGACCGAGTTGCGGGCCGACGAGCAGCGGCACCGCGTCACCCAGAGCCGCGAGCCCGAGGACGGCTTCGTGGCGGCCATCTACCGCTGGGCCACCACCGGCGACCTGACCACAGCGCTCGCGGCGTCCGACGCGTCGGGCACAGGGACGCCGTTGTCGGCGGGCGATTTCGTGCGGTGGTGCCGTCAGGTCCTCGACCTGCTCGACCAGGTCCGCAACGCCGCACCCACGCCGCGACTGCTGCGCGCCACCGCGAAACGCGCTATCAACGACATTCGACCGCGGCGTCGTGGCTGTTGATGCCGGGTAGTGTGTTCGCCAGCAGCGTGACCCGTGAGCAAGGAGAGACATGAGCGGACCGCAGGGATCTGATCCGACGCAGCCGTGGCCCGGTCAGCAGCCGGAGCCTGGCAAGGATCAGCCGTCGAGCGACGCGTCGGCCAGACCAGCCGTGGCAGCCGCCGACCTCCGGGGCCGAGCACAACCGACCACCGCGGCGCCGGCGTGGCAGCCTCCGCCGGCCTACGACCCGCAACAGCAGCAGTATCCGCAGTACCGAGCAGCCGTCGGCCCCGGCCTACCAGCCGCCGCACCAGTACCCGCCGACCGAGCAGTTCGGCCAGCAGCCCAGCGAGTACAGCCCGCAGGCGTATCCGGGTCAGTACGAGTCCAAGCCCGGCCATGTACGGCCAGCAGCGGGCCAGCAGGTATGGGCAGCAGCCGGCGCCAATACGGTCAGCAGCCGGGTCAATACGGCCAGCAGCCGGGCCAGTACGGCCAGTATCCGGCAGTACGCAGTACGCCGCGCCGGGCGCCGAGGAGGGCTCGAAGCGCTCACTGGCCGTCGTCGGCGGCGTGATCGGCCTGCTGGCCGCGCATCATCGTGGCCGTGGTGCTGGTGTTGGGCTTCTGGAAGCCGGGCTTCTTCGTCACCACCAAGCTGGACGTCAGCGCCGCGCAGACCGGTGTGCAGCAGATCCTCACCGACGAGGCCAACGGCTACGGCGCCAAGAACGTCAAGGACGTCAAGTGCAACAACGGCCAGAGCCCCACGGTGAAGAAGGGTGACACCTTCAACTGCGAGGGTCAGCATCGACGGGACTAAGCGCCAGGTGACGGTGACGTTCCAGGACGACAAGCGGCACCTAAGGTCGGCCGGCCTGTGACCTTGCAGGCTCGGGTAGACTCTGTGGCAGGCTCTGGGCGACAGCATCCAGTTGCCGCCGCGGTAGCGGGCGCCGTCCAGCGCCTTCTGCAGCCGGCCGATCGACGACGTAACGCCGTACTGTTCGGCGAGTTTGACCACCTTGCGCGGGTGCTCGGCCGCCAGTGGCAGGGTGTCGGACGGCGTGGAGAAGTTGACGTCGGCGTCGGTGGCCACCCGCACCACCGGCCCGGCGGCCTCGATGTAGTCGGTGGCCGCCAGCAGCTTGGTCCGATACGCCTTGGACATCTTCGATTTCGGGTCGTGCGCGGCGGCCAGGATGCCCTCGAGCGAGCCGTGCTGGGCCAGCAGCGTCGCCGCCGTCTTCTCTCCGACGCCGGGGACACCGGGCAGTCCGTCGGATGGATCGCCCCGCAGTAGCGCCAATCTCGGCGTAGGCGGGTCCTGCACGGTCGACTGGGCACACCGATAGGTCTCGGCGACTTCGCCGGTCCGAACTTCGTCGTCTTGGCCAGCCCGCGGCCCGGGTAGAGCACCCTGACCTCGACCGGGTCGTCGCAGACCAGCTGCAGCAGATCGCGGTCGCCGCTGACTACGACGACCGGGTCGCGGCGCTCCCTGGCGGCCAGCGATGCCGAGATACGTCGTCGGCCTCACACGCGGGCGCGCACCTGCCGTGGAATGCCGAAGCGCGTCCAGGATCTCCAGGATCATGGCGACCTGCGGCGTCAGATCGTCGGGCACCACCTCGACGTCGGGCTGGCCATCGGGCTCGTACCTGCGACGCGGTGCGGCCTTTGTACGACGGGATCAGGTCGACGCGCCACTGCGGGCGCCAGTCGTCGTCGCGGCACACCACCAGCCGGCCCGGTCGCTCGCGCGTGATCAGCGTCGCGACGGCGTCGAGGAGAGCCGCGCACAGCGCGTTGACGGCGCGCCCGTCGGGCGCGGTGATCGACGAGGGCACACCGAAATACGAGCGAAACCACATGCTGGCGCCGTCGAGCAGCAGGAGGGAGCGGACATGCCGTCATCCTGCCAGGGCGCCCGGCGGAGTCGTCGGCGTTGTGCCGCTAGTCGTCCAGGGGTGCCTACGGGCGCGCTCCCTACCGGTGTCCGCTCGGGTCGGCCTCTACGTGCTGATCCTCACCGGCGACCGGATCCGCGCCATGTCGGCCGGAAAAGGTTGACGTCACAATTCTTGACCGCGTCTCATCGACCAAAACCGGTTGCTACCAAAGTGATAGCGAATATCTTAGTGGTTTACCGGCAACTGGCGTATTGATTCCGTCGTGTTTGGGGCAGGCGCTCGGCTTGCTCGGCCGGCGCCGATGCCAGCCGGGCAGGCGTAACTCAAGATGTCCGAGATTCGAAGCGATGGCGCGCCCATCTCGAATGAGCACCGGACCGAGGTCCGGCGAGCCTGGCGACCGGGTGCTAACCGGAACGTCGGTGCGCAGCCGTTTTGTCGAGCTGGATGCTGGCGGCCGCGTCCATCTCCTGAGAAGGGCTCCGGTCCAAAGGTAGTGCTGCTCCACGGAACCGGGGACTCTGCGGGATTCTTCCTGCCGTTGTTGAATGAACTCCGGAACAGGTCCGCGCGCTGGCGCTGGATCGGCCCGGGAACGGGCTGAGCGACCCTGTCAACCTCCCACGGGATGGCTATCGTGAGAGCGCGGTCGCGTGGCTTGACCAGATCCTTGACGTCCTCGAACTCGACACCGCCGCGCTACTTGGCCACTCAGGCGGGATGTGTGGGCGTTGTGGTACGCGCTGGCGCATCCGGAACGCGCGTCGAGCGACTCATCCTGATCGGGCCGCCTGCGCTACCGAACACGCGTTGTCCACTGCCCATGCGGCTGGGCCGCCACGCCCCGCCTGGGAGAACTGCTGTCGCGCTTGCTGCCGCTCCAGCCCAAAGTCGGTGTTGCCCGCACACCTGCGGCCCGCGAGGGTGACACCCGGGCGATACCCCGACCTGATCGACCTGATGGTGGCGCTCCGCCGAGACCCGATCGCCAACCGAGTCACCTCAGAAGAAAGCCCGCGTGTTCGTCTCGCCATTCGCTTGCTCTCGCCGTCAGGATTGGCGTCGTCATGGCAACCCATTGAACTGCGCCGCGTTGCCAGGCCGACGTTGGTCATATGGGGCGAGTTAATGAGCGACTGGGCAGCGCTGCCGTCGCCGGCGCAGCGACCGAATTGATACCGCACGCGCGACTGACGTGCTACCGACCGGGCACGTGCCGTGGCTCGCAGCCTGCAGACCGCAGCTGCGGTCACCGAGTTCATGCGCTAACCGCCCGTTCGCGTCATGCACGTCCGCAGCTGCCAGCCGGCAGTAGCGTGGCCGCATGGCCTTTGGTGTCGACCGCATCGACCACGTGGTGCTCAACTGCCGCGACGTCGACACCACCACCGACTGGTACGTCCGGGTGCTCGGCATGCAGGCGCGAAGTCTTCGGCGACAACCGCGTAGCGCTGGTGATTCGGCAACCAGAAGATCAACGTGCGTCCCAGCGGCGCGCCGAACTGGGAGACCGGCGCCAGTCGACGCCCCCGCTCGCTGCGACTTGTGCTTCATCGCCGACCTCGAGCCCGGACGACATCGGCGCCGCACCTGCGCGCGTGCGGCGTGCAGATCACCGCCGGCCCGGTCGCCAAGACCGGCGCGCTCGGCCCGATGATCGTCGCACTACTAGCCGCGACCCCGACGGCGCAATCTGATCGAGGTCGCCAGCTATATCGGCCCGCGATTAGCCTTCATGTCATGACCGCCAGTCGATTCAGCACCGACGTCTACGCGCAGCGACTCCGCGCGGCCGCGGCCGCCGCAGCCGATGCGGGTCTGGCCGGCCTGGTCATCACGCCGGGCTACGACCTGCGCTACCCGGTCGGCTCGCGGGCGCAGACCTTCGAACGGCTGACCGCGCTGGTGCTGCCTCGCCACCGGCGAAGCCAACGATCGTGGTGCCCGCGGATGGAACTGGCCTCGCTGAAGGAATCCGCGGTCACCGAACTCGGTCTCGACCGTGCGCGACTGGGTGGACGGCGACGACCCGTACCGGCTGGTGGCCGACGCGCTCGGCGGTGCGCCCGCCGCAATCGGAGGCTCGCCGTCACCGCCGTCACCGATTCCATGCCCGCGCTGCACCTGCTGCCGCTGGCCGACGTGCTCGGCGTGGTCCCGGTGCTGGCCACCGACGTGCTGCGGCGACTGCGGATGATCAAGGACGCCGCCGAGATCGACGCCCTCCGCAAGGCCGGTGCCGCGATCGACCGCGTGCACGCCCGGGTGCCGGAGTTTCTGGTGCCCGGCAGAACCGAGGCCGACGTCGCCGCCGATATCGCCGAAGCGATTGTCGCAGAAGGACATTCGGAGGTGGCGTTCATCATCGTCGGCTCAGGCCCGCACGGCGCCGACCCGCACCACGAGTGCTCGGACCGCGAACTGCGCGCAGGCGACATCGTTGTGGTCGACATCGGTGGCCCGTACGAACCGGGCTACAACTCCGACTCGACGCGCACCTACAGCATCGGTGAGCCCGATCCCGAGGTCGCCGGCGTTATGCGGTGCTGCAGCGCGCCCAGCAGGCCGCCGTCGAGGCGGTGCGCCCCGGGGTGACCGCGGAACAGGTGGACGCCGTCGCGCGCGACGTGCTCGCGGCCGAAGGCTTGGCGGAGGCGTTCGTGCACCGCACCGGTCACGGCATCGGGCTGTCGGTGCACGAGGAGCCCTACATCGTCGCGGGCAACGACCTTCCGCTCGAGGAAGGCATGGCGCTTCTCCGTCGAGCCGGGCATCTACTTTCCCGGCCAGTGGGGTGCCCGCATCGAGGACATCGTCGTCGTCACCGCCGACGGCGCGTTGCCGGTCAACAACCAGACCGCACGAGTTGGTCGTGGTGCCTGCGGGCCCGGGCGCGGCGGGCTTAATCCTCGGCGCGGTCGAGCAGGTCGGACGAGCCGAGAACCCGCTCGACGCGGACCTCGATCACCACGCGCTTGGGATTGACCCGCGGCGTGCGGTAGCGCTGGGCGTAGCGCAGTTCTGCGTCGCGCACGGCCTCGGTCTCGGTGTTGACCGCTGGCGCTGCCCTCCAGCGACAGCCACCGGGCGCCGTCGACCTGGCTGAGCACCGCGACACCGCGCTCGTCGGCGTTCGACGGCCTTCTGCGAACCACCCGTGGTGATGACCCGGGCGATGTGCGTCTTCGGGTCGAAGGTGAAACCGACCGCCACCACATGCGGCGAATTGTCCGGAGCGCAACGTCGTCAACATGGCCAAATGCCGCTCGGTGAGAAACGCCAGCGCGTCGTTGGTGAGCCGGGTAGTTGCCTTCGCCATCAGGCCTCCACGCTAGCGCAGGACATAATCGCAGCCGTGAAGGACACGGGCGCTGGGCTGGTCGTGATTTTCGGCGGCCGCAGCGAGATCGGGCTGGAGCTGGCCAGCGCGGCTGGCGCCCGGCGCGACCGTGGTGCTGGCGGCCCGTCGCGCCGACAAGCTCGACGACGAGGTCGCGGCCGTGCGACGCCGCCGGGGCCGCCGCCGTGCACGTGCGTGAATTCGACGCCGACGACCTTGCGTCCCACGCACCGCTGGTCGAATCGATCGTCGCGCGAGCACGGCCCGATCGGCACCGCGGTGCTGGCGTTCGGCATCCTGGGCGACCAGGCCCGCGCGGAGAAGGACCCCGCGCACGCGGCGGCCATCGTGCACACCGACTTCGTCGCCCAGGTCAGCCTGCTGACGGTGCTGGCCAACGCCATGCGGTCGGCGGGCTCCGGATCGCGATCGTGGTGTTCTCGTCGGTGGCCGGGGTGCGGGTGCGCCGCGCCAACTACGTGTACGGGTCGGCCAAGGCCGGGCTGGACGGCTTCAGCAGCGGCCTGGCCGACGCGCTGCACGGCATCGGGGGTGCACCTGTTGGTCGTGCGGCCCGGATTCGTGATCGGCCGCATGACCGAGGGCATGACGCCGGCGCCGTTGTCGAGCACGCCCGACCAGGTCGCGGCGGCGACGGCGCGTGCACTGGCCAAGCGACGACGCACCGTGTGGGTGCCGTGGGCGCTGCGGCCGATGTTCGTCGCGCATGCGGCTGCTGCCGCAGTTCGTGTGGCGGAGGATGCCGCGATGATCGTCGAAGTGGGGTCCGGACATCGGCGGCCGACGGAATGGCCGGCCTGGCGCCGCCGTCGCTGGACGAGTTACGCAGGGCGACAGTCGTTTACGGCTCGCGCCGCCAGCTCGATCTGCTTGACGACACCGTGCAGGCGGACGCGCAGGCAGTGGCCGTCGCCGATGCTGGCCCGCGCTGGAAACGCCTGCGCGACGACATCGATGGCGACGTGCACGTGCTCGCCAGCGGCGACCCGATGCTGCACGGCGTCGGCAGCCTGCTGATCAGGCTGTTCGGCGCGGACCGGGTGACGGTGCTGCCGCACGTGTCGTCGGTGACGCTGGCATGCGCCCGGCTCGGCTGGGCGGTTCAGGACACCGAGGTGATCAGCCTGGTGACCGCGAACCCGCACACGGCGGTGCGGTCGCGGCGGGCAGGCCATCGTGCTGTCGCCGCGACCGGTGCCGACCCCGCAGACGCTGGCCGGTGCTGCTCGACCGGCGCACGGCCGCGGTGACTCCGAACTGACCGTGCTCGAGCAGCTCGGCGGACCGGCCGAGCGCCGTCGCGTGACGGCCACCGCGCGCGAGTGGGCGGCCGATCCGCCCGGCGACGTCGACGACCTCAACGTGGTGATTGCGGTGCGCTACCCGCCCGACGATCCGCGGCTGTCGGTCGCTGCCCGACGACGCGTTCGCCCACGACGGTCAGATCACCAAACACGTCGATGCGGGCGCGTCACCCTTGCCGCGCTGGCACCACGGCCGGGCGAGCTGCTGTGGGACGTCGGCGCTGGATCGGGCAGCATCGCCGATCGAGTGGTGCCGCAGCGGATCGCGGCTGCGCGGGCGGTGGCGTTCGAACGTGACGAGCAACGACGCAACCGGATCGCCGAGAATGCAGCTGGCGCACGGCGTCTGACGTGGACGTGCGCGGCGAGCGCCGGCGCATCCGACGAAGCCGCGTTGAGCGATGGGGGCGTCGACGGGGTGCCGCGGCCGCGGCGATCTTCATCGGCGGCGGCCTGACCCAGCCCGGGCTGCTCGAGGCCTGCTATCGAACGGCTGCCTGACGGGCGGGCGGCTGGTTCGCCAACGCCGTCACCGCCGAATCCGAAGCCGTTCTCGCGCAGTGGTATTCACGAGTTCGGCGGCGAGCTGCGACGGTTTCAGCACTACCACGGCGAGCCGGTTGGCGGGTTCACCGGCTGGCGGCCCGCGATGCCCGTCACGCAGTGGGCGGTGACCAAGCCATGACCGTCTACTTCATCGGCGCCGGGCCGGGCGCCGCCGATCTGATCACCGTGCGCGGTCAGCGGCTGCTCGGCAGCGCTGCCCGGTGTGCCTGCTACGCCGGCTCGATCATGCCCGACGACCTGCTGGCGCTGTGCCCGCCGGACGCGCGGGTGGTCGATACCGGCCCGCTGACGCTCGAGCAGATCATCGCCGAGCTCGCCGATGCGCCACGCGGCCGGGTCTCGACGTGGCGCGGCTGCACTCGGGCGACCCGTCGATCTACAGCGCGCTGGCCGAACAATGCCGCCGCCTCGACGCGCTCGGCGTCGACTACGAAATCGTGCCCGGCGTACCGGCGTTCGCCGCCGCTGCCAGCCGTGTTCGGGCCGCGAGCTCACCGTGCCCGGGCGTCGCGCAGACCGTGACGTTGACGCGGGTCGCGACGCTGTCGACCGCGATGCCGCCGGGGAGGACCTCGAGACGCTTGTCGGCGCCGGGCGCCACGCTCGTGCTGCATCTGGCCGCCGCACAGATCGACGCGATCGTGCCCGCAGCTGTTGGCGGCGGCTACCGGCCGGAAACCCCGTGTGCGGTGGTGGCATTCGCGAGCTGGCCGCAGGAGACCGTGCTGCGGTGCACGCTGTCCGACCTCGCCGAGGAGATGCAGTGCCGCAGGCGTCACCACGACCGCGGTCATCGTGGTGGGCGACGTGCTGGCCGCCGAGGGCTTCGCGGACAGCTACCTGTACTCGTCCGGGTCGCGGTGCGGACGGAGGACAGGCATTGATGCGGGTGCTGCTGCTCGGCGGCACCGCCGGAGGCCGCGCGCTTGCCGCGCACGCTGCACCCGGACGTCGACGTGATCAGCTCGCTGGCGGGCCGGGTGCCGGATCCCGCGCTGCCGGTCGGGCGAGGTGCGCATCGGCGGGTTCGGCGGCGTCGACGGGATGCGGCGGTGGCTGGTCGATTCCGAGCGTCGACGCGGTCGTCGACGCCACCCATCCGTACGCCGCCACCATCACCGCCCACGCCGCGCAGGTGTGCGGCGAGCTGGGCTTGCCGCATCTGGTGCTGGCCCGTCCCGCGCTGGCGACCCGGTGATGCGATCGTCGTGAGGTCCGACGTCGAGGCGGCCAAAACCGTTGCGCGCCGAGCGATTATTCGCGGGTATTCCTGACCACCGGGCGATCCGGTGTCAGCGGCCTTCAGCCGACCGTCGACGCGTGGTTTCTGATCCGCGCCGTCACCGCGCCGGACGCGCAGTACCTTGCCGCGCCACCACCAGCTGCGTGCTGTCCCGCGGGCCGTACCACTACGACGACGAGCTGGCCGCTGCTGCGCCGACCACCGCATCGACGCTCTGGTGACGAAGAACAGCGGTGGCGCAGATGACCCGGCCGAAGCTGGATGCCGCGGCTGCGCTCGGCGTCGCGGTGGTGATGGTGGACCGCCCGCGCTGCGCCGGGCGTGGCCACGGTGAGCACCGGTCGACGACGCGGCGCGACTGGGTCAGATCGACTGGTAGCTGCTGATCAGCTCGAGCGTTTCCAGCTCGCGGATCGCCCGGCAGCCACGGTGAAGCATCGTCAGCGATCATTCTCGTCGCCGCGTTCGGTGGATGCGGCGAAAGCGAAGCCGAGTCCGGTGATCAACGGCGCCTGCATGACGCCGAGACGGTAGTCGCGCCAACAGGTGTCGGCGTCGTAATCCGTGACGCCGTAACCGAGCAGCGCCTCGTGATACTGGCCGACCAGGTCGTGCTCGATCTCCGATCGCACCTCGGGCGCCAGGCTGGTCGCGGTGAAATACGCCAGATCCCTGGCCGGCAGGCCGACTCCCATCGTCTGCCAGTCGACCACCGTGATGCGGGTGCGGTCGGGATCGAACAGCATGTTGTCCAGCCGGTAGTCGCCGTGCATCAAGGGCGTACCGTTTCGGCTCGGCCAGCAGCCATGGCGTCACCAATCCCATTGCCGCGCTGAGAGTTTCCCGGTCCTCGGCGCTCATACGCGTCGCCGAGCTTGTCGATCGTGATGTCGGCGGCCATCACCGACACGTCACCGAGGCCGCTTCGCCGCCGCCTCGTCGCCCGGCTTGGGCATCGAGATGGCGGACAAGCTCAAGCCAGGTCGGATCGCACCAACTCGGGCCGTGCAGCCCGGCCAGCGCCTCCACCGCCAGCCGGGCTTCCTGCGGCGTGCAGCCCGCGATCTGATCGCCCTGCACGGCTGGCGCCATGTCGGCGAGCAGCAGGACGAAGTCCGCTCCGTCGTCGGTGATATCGCTGTAAGAAGCACCGCGGCACCGGGATGCCGCACCTGTCGGCGACGTCGGTGTAGAACTCGACCTCGGAGCGGTAGCCGAGCGCAACGCGCTCACGGACGGTGTCGTCCTGCGCGGGCAGCTTGATCGCGAACGTGCCCGGCAGGTCGGTCGTCCGTCGCGTACGTCGCCGACACCCGGTAGGTCGCGCCGGTCTGGCCCGTGCCGATCGGCGTGACGTCGACATCGCGGACGTCCGCACCCAGAACCGAACCGAGCCATGCCGGCGTTACATCTGACGGCCCGCGTGGAATGGTCTGCATGACAGGTCTAGATCCTATGTCGGGTATACGGCGCGGCGTGAACGACCTGACCGGAGTCGTCAGTACCACTGCGTCTGCGACGACCCGATGATCAGCAGGCAGCGCATGTCGACATCGGCGGGGTCGAGGTCGGCGAGCCTGACCACCTTGACCTCTTCCCGCGGCCCCGACACGTCGCGGCCGATCACCACGGGCGTACCGGGATCGCGATGGGCCAGCAGCAGATCCCGCATCGCGCCGACCTGCCAGGTGCGGCTCTTCGACGCGGGGTTGTAGATCGCCAGCACCAGGTCGCGCCTCGCGCGGCGGCGGTGAGCCGCTGCTCGATGACGTCCCACGGCTTGAGCCGATCGGACAGCGAGATGACCGCGTAGTCGTGGCCCAGCGGGGCGCCGACCCGGCTGGCGACGGCCTGCGCGGCGTCGTCATCGCCGGGATCACCCGCACGTGCACGCCCGGCCATTGCTTGGCTTCCTCCAGCACGGCTGTCGCCATGGCGAACACGCCCGGATCGCCGGAGGACACCACCGCGACCGGCGCGACCTTGCTCGGCCAGCGTGCAGGCCAGCCGGGCACGAGCCGGCTCGTCGGTGTTGTCGCTGGGGTGGCGGCGCTGGCCGTCGCGAGTCCGGACGCGGTCGAGATAGGGGCCGTAGCCGATGAGGTCGGTGGCAGCGGCGAGCTCTGCGGCGGCTCTGCGGGGTCATCCACTCGGTGTCGCCGGGGCCCAGGCCGACCACCGCGACGCTGCCGACCGCGGTCGCGTGCTGCCGCGCGTGCCAGGAAGCATCGCCAGCGAGAAGTACGGCACGCTGGTCGTCGTCGACCTCGCCCGCAGGCAGCACCCGCTGCACGTGGTGTGCTGGCCCGCTCCACGTAGAACGTGTCGTCCAGCCGTCCGGCCGACGAAAGCGCTTCCTCGCACAGCGGGATACGAGCGGCCCAGCTTGAGCACGACGGCGGCGTCGGTGTCGGCGAGCCTGCGCTTGAGCTCGTCGACGGGCAGCGTGCCGGGCAGGATCGTCAGCACCTCGTCACCCTGCACCAGCGGGGCGCCGGTCGCCGCCGAAGCCGCGCTCACCGACGTCACGCCGGGCACGATGACGGCGTCGAACCGTTCCGTCAGCCGCGTGTGCATGTGCATGTAGGAGCTGTAGAACAGCGGATCGCCCTCGGCGAGCAGTGCGACGTTGCGGCCGGCGTCGAGGTGCGCGGCGATGCGGTCGGCGGACTCGCGGTAGAAGTCCTCCATCGCGCCGGCGTAGCCGCCCGGATGGTCGGTGGTCTCGGTGGTGACCGGGTAGACCAGGTGCTCCTCGATCTGACCCGGCCGCAGGTACGGCTCGGCGATCCCGCGCGCGATGCTGCGGCCGTGACGGGCGCTGTGGTAGGCGACCACATCGGCCTCGGCGATCACCCTGGCCGCCTTGACCGTCACCAGCTCGGGATCGCCGGGCCCGAGCCCGACGCCCCAGAGCAGTCCTGCTCATTCCGTCGCCCCGGCAGCGGGTGGGCCCTCACTTGCGGGAGTGCCTCACTGGCGATCGCGTTGACGGCGGCGGCGGCCATCGCGCTGCCACCGCGGCGGCCCTGACCACCAGATAGGCCATGCCCCGCGGCCGGTCGATCAGCTCCTGCTTCGACTGCGCCGAGCCGACGAAACCGGACCGGGCCGCCCAGCACCGCGGCCGGAGTCGGGGCGCCGTCGTCGATGAGCTCCAGCAGCCGGAACAAGCGCGGTCGGCGCGTTGCCGATGGCCAGCACGGCGCCACCGAGCCGGTCCGCCCACAGCGTCCACTCGCGGCGGCCGATCGTGTCGTGCCGGTGCGGTCGGCCAGATCGGCCGCTCTGGTGTCGGCGACCAGCGACACCACCTCGTTGTCGGCAGGCAGCCGGGACTTCGTGATGTCCGGCGGCCACCATCGACGAATCGCACAGCACCGGCGCGCCTGCGGCCAGCGCGGCGTGGGTCTTGGCGACGACGTCATCGCTGAAGGCGACGTGCTCGGCGACGTCGACCTGCCCGCAGGTGTGGATCAACCGCACCACCACGCGCGCGACGTCGTCGGGGAACCGCGACAGGTCCGCCTCGGCGCGGATCGTCGCGAACGACTGCCGGTAGATCTCGGCGCGCGTCGCGGATGTAGTCGAGCACCCGCTCACCCTACGCGGTGCGCGGTACGCAGCCGGTATCCGTCTCCGGTTGCTGACCAGGACCTCACCGGCGGGCTGGCTGCCGCACGCCCGTTCGCAGCCGACGAAGTGCCGGTGTCCGTCGGCGGGGTCGGTCGAGCGCCGCCGTGGCGTCCGCACGTACGTCGGCGGCCGAATGCTCGCAGCCGGGGCTGCCTGTACAGGCGCTGACCGACAGCCACGGCGAGTTCTCGTCGAACACCAGACCCATCGGCGCCAGCGACACGCAACGCGGCATCGGCGACACCTTCGTCGAGGTCGCAGACGAGCACCGAGCGCCACGGCGTGATGACCATCGGCGCGCCGATCGCGGCGAGGTATTCCGCGACCCTGGCCTGCAGCACGCCCAGCGGCACCGCGCGCTCCGAGCGGCGACGCGCCCGTCATCCTGCGGCAGCCAGCCCGACGGGCGGCCGGACGACCGGCGGCCATGCTCGCTCGCGCCGCGCTGGAGTGAAGCGCTCCAGCAGCGGCGCGGTGTCAGTCAGTTCGGCTACCCGCCAAGCCTTTCGCGTACGCGGCGAACCGAGTGGCGACGGCGACGAGCGCGGGCACGACGCCGGGCGCGTTCAGCCGCACGCCGGTATCGCGGCCGGCCAGCAGCAGAGGCGGCCGTCGCCTCGCCGAGAAAGTGTGCGCCCGCATCGGCGGCGAGTCCCGAGACGTCGGCGCGGCCGTCGTCGACGCCGAACATGAACCTGCCCGGCAGCTCGCGCCAACGCGGGCTCGGATCTGAATCGCCTCGTCCACTCCGGTGACCAGTCCGCGGATGTCGGTTGTCCCGCCGACGCGGCCGGACAGCGGCGACGCGACGATGTTGCGCACCCGCTCATGAGCTCGGCGAGGGCAACAGGCCCGCCGCGGCGACGCATTTCGGCGACCGCCGCGGTGTCGGTGATGGCCCGCAGTTGATGTTGCCGCGCGACGTGAGTTCCATGGCAGGCGATCCGAACCGCGTCGCAGGCGTGAGCAAGCTGCCTCCAGCTGTCTCGGGCGCAGATCACGCCGCCCGGTAACCGCACTCGCGCCAGGGCGCCGTCCGCCGCCTGGTGCAGTTGCAGCGCACCCGGGCAGGCGTCGCGATCGCGGATTCTGGCCACCCAGATCACCGTACGGCGCGATGGCAGGCCGGGTGACCACGTGTCGTCGCTAGGTCGCTGCTGAATGCGCGCATATGTGCAAGGAACAGGCGTGATGCATGGCCGTTTTGCCAAATCTGCATGAGCAGGTAGCAGCCGCGATAAACAGGTAGGTCGCTACTCATGAGGGTCGCTAATTACCGACCGTAAATTTCTCCCATCCGACAGCCGGGTCTACTCGGCCCGGACATGCAACCGACAACAGGGAGAACTGGAAATGTCCGAATTGCTAGCGCTCATTCGGCGCTCCGCCGGAGGTGGTCGAACAGTCTGCCGACTGTCGCCGGAGGCGTCGCCTCGCACGCCTGGTCTTGATCACCGAACAGCAGGTGCTGTTCGCCACCGCTGCGGCAGTGCCGTTGCAGCCGGCGAAGACCAGCCGAGCGCTGGGCCGAGGCGGTGCGCGCTATCGGAGCGAGCTTGAGGGCGGCAGTCGTGACGTCCAGCGACGCAGCGTCCAGACCGAAGCGCCGCACCACCCGGCCCGCAATGATTTCCGAGGATTCCCGCATGGCGCGGGAGATGTTGAGGCTCTGAGCGGTGCCGCTGGAATCAGCGGCGAACGTTGCTGGTGTGGGCGTCAGCTCCGGGCGGATGCGGCTGGCCATCGCGGGCGGCATTTCGCACAAATCCCACGTCAACGCGGATGCCAGCCCGGTGTCATGAGCACGTGGTTGCGCTACCTCGCGTATGGCTGCGCGAGTTAACCAGATAAACAGGTACTCGTCTCACGCGTGAGATGTGCCATCAGCGGCGTTAATTTTCACCCATGAGGGTTCCGGGTCATCTGACACCAGAGAACACAGCGGTGGAGCAACTCAAATGACCGACATGGCAACGACATATGCGCCCCGAGCTCGAGGTCAGAGCCGCGAGACATCGCCGGTACCTCGGTGCCGACCTCGACCGAGACGCAAGCGCTGATCACCGAACAGCAAGTGCTCTTCAGCACGGCGGCGGCGGTGGCGCTACCTCCGGCGAAGACCCGCTGGTGGAGCGACACCATCCACGCCGATCAGCCGGAGCGCTGCGCGCGATGTTCGCAGCGCTCTGAAAAGCCGCCTGCGCGACGGCATTATCCCGAAGCGGTACGGCTACCTCGAGAACGCGCTGATGTCGCGCGAAATGGACAGGCTCTGACGGCGATCAGCTCGCCAGCGGATGGGACTGGACCACGTCCGAATACAGTGAGGCGTCACCGTGACGACGGCGCGGCTGTGCTGGCCGTGAACGTCGACGGGATGTCTCCGGCCAGCGTGACGCGGTTGAGCCGCCGGTACTGGTCGTCGTAGTCCGCGACGGCGTAGTGCTGGGTGGCGCGGTTGTCCCAGATCGCCAGATCGCCGCGACTGCCAGTTCCAGCGAATAGTGTTCTCCAGCTTGGTGATCTCGCGCCTGCAGCAGACCGAACAGCGTCGCGCGACTCGGCTGGGCCCAGCCCGACGAACTGTTTGATGAAGTGGCCGAGCAGCAGCACGCGCTGCCGGTTTCGGGTGCACCCGCACCACCGGGTGCTCGGTCTCGTAGTACTCGGTGCGCGAACTCCTGCGCGGTACTCGCGCACCGTGTCGGTCAGTGTCGCCGTGCCGGCCGTCGTAGTCGGCCGCGTAGTCGTAGCTGATTGGTGTGCACCGCCCACAGGTTCTCGGTCGAGCGCACGCAGCGGCGCGCGGCAGCTGCTCGTAGGCCGCCTCGGTCGACGCCCACGTCGTGGTGCCGCCGTAGCTGCGGCAGCGAAACGCGCCCGCAGCAGAGACGCTTGGGACGCGGTCGACGAACGTGACGTCGGTGTGCCAGCTGTTGGCCTTGTCGTAGCGCGAGTCGATCGGCAGCATCGACGCGCCGCCGCGACAGCGTCGGGTGCGCGGTCGTCGGTAGTGCCCAGCTTGCGCGTGCGAACGCAAGCTGGCCGTCGTCGTCCAGGTCGTGCTGGTCGCGGAAGAAGATCACCTTGTGCTCCAGCAGCGCGTCGTTGATCGCCGCGACGCGTCTCGGCACATCGAGATTCGCCTGCCAGCCGTACGCCGTCAATGCGGGCACCGATGTTGGCGCCCAGTTTCACCATGCGCCGAACGAGATTCAGTCACTGCTTCATTCCGCCACGCGGTGGCTGGTGCCTCGTAAACCGTTTGGCTGACCGCGATCCGAACTCTCGAGTCAGATGACAAAATGTCAAATCCGGTCAATAGTCGGCCGCGCCTCGGCGTACCGTTCGGCTATTCGCGCGCCAGCGTCCAGGGGGTCACGGTGCCAGCAGCGCTCATTGAAAGGTCGCGATCATCAGCAGGATAAACTGGTTCTGGTATGGCGGCTAAATCAGTGGACACGCCGGCATCGATTGACATCTTTACCGATCTCCGGAACAGGCCGATGAGGTCGGCGGGAACGTGGCGCGACAACACCTACCCGGGTTGTCGCGACGTCCCGTCGCGCTTCTATACCTATTCATTCGGCCAGAAACTCTGACTGGTCACGCCTCATGTCGCTGGGGCCGGAGATCCATTCATACTTCCGGCAGGTCGCGACAGAACGCGGCATCCGGGTCCGCACATTCGGTTCGGAACCGACGTCACGTCCGCCCGCTACCGGACGGCAGTGGTGGGGCACCGCCGCCAGTAGAGGAAAAGTGTTCGGACGTGCTGATCACCGCGACGGGCTTCTTCGAGTCCCGCGATACCCGGACATCCGGCTCGACAGCCAGCAGGCCCGATGCTCTGACTCCTGGCGGTGGGATCCACTGGATTACGTTGCCCGACAAACGCATCGGCTGATCGACCGGGGTCCACCGGCGGTGCAACCGTCGCTGAAAGCTCGGCGGAAAGGTTAATGGACTCCGCGTCTTTCAGCGCACGCCGCAGCAGGCTTCCCACGCCGAACCCGCGCTACTTCGGCACTAACCAGCGCGGCGCTGCAGCGTTGGTAGAACCGGAACAAGGTCGGTTACCGTGCCTGAAGCGTCTACAGAGCATGGATTCGGTCGCGCGGACGGTCGAACCGAGCGCTGGCAGTGCCGCTGATGTCGGCGATGTGCCACTGGAATCTGCGGTTGCGCCGTGCGCGATGCCGAACCATGCCGCAGGCGAGCACCCGACTACCAGGTGATGCGCGGCAGATCCTCGCCGCGCACTATTACCAGGCATTTCAGAAGTCGGGCGTCGATCTCTGCCAGCGAGGCGACCGAATAATGCCGCCGCGTAGCCGAAAGGCGTCGTCACCGTAGACGGTATCCATGAACTGATTCCGTTTCTCACGGCCACGCGGGTTCGACGCCCGTGCCTGCCGTCCGTCTGGATGGAGATCGTCGGCGAGCAGAACGTCGACGCTCAACGAGAGTTCGGGCAGACGGGCCGCACGGCGTACCGCTGATCGCGGTGCCGGGCTTTCCGAACCCTGGCGTTGATGGGCTCGCACTCTCCATCGGCAACCAGTCGCTGGTGATCGTCGCCGAGGAATCCAGGCGGACACTTGACGCGATGTGGTGCGATCAACCATCCGCGACGGCAGTGGTCGCCGCGGCGCCGACCGAAGCGGCCACCAAGGACTACAACGAGGAGCATGAAGGCCGCTATGCCGCAAACGGTGTGGATCACCGGCTGCAAGAGCTAGTACGGTAAGCATGGCCTGCCCGAGCTGTTCCCGTGGACGCCCAGCGCGGCATCGCGAGCTGCTGGCCACGCCGCAGACGGACGACTTCGAATTCGCACCGGTGGATGTGACCGCGCCGCCAATGCGGCGCAGGTGATCCGTCCCGCACACGTCCATCAGTATCGGCCGGTAGGGCAGTACGTTCTGGCTACTGCACGCGTGTGTAGTAACCGAATGTCACGAAAGGAACGACGATGTTCGCACTCATCGCATTCGGCGCGGCCCTGCTGGTGCTCCATCGCGGCTCTCGGGGCTGCCCCTACCCGCAGACCCGGCACGGCCGCTGGGGCAGGGAACGGCTGAGCACCGACCGCACCGTGTGATCGGTCGGTGCGGTACGAATGGTGGGTGCCAGATCCCACCAGTGCTGCTGCTGTCGACGTCCGACACCGACCTGATCACCGCCCGCGCCAGCGGCGCGGGCTACCGGTGGGCGAACCCGTCGCGGCTCGTCGACGGCGAGCTCGAGGAGCTGCTGGCCGGGCGCCGACATCGTCGTCGTGCGCATCCTCGGCGGATACCGCGCCTGGCAGGACGGCATCGACACCGCGTGTCGGCAAGCGGCGTGCCGACCGTCGTCGTCAGCGGCGAGCAGTCGCCCGACGCCGACCTGATGGGCCATTCCACGACGCCCGCCAGGCGTAGCGCTGCAGGCCGCATATCTATCTCGCCCAAGGCGGCGTGGCCGAACCTCGCGGCAGCTGCACGCGCTTCCTCAGCGACACCGTGTTGATGACCGGCTTCGGCTTCGCCGCCGCAGTCGCCACGCCGAGCTGGGGCATCCTCGACCGGCGCGGCACGCTGACAGGCGACGGCCCGACGATCGCGGTGCTGTACTACCGCGCCCAGCACCTCGCCGGCAACACCGGTTACGTCGAGGCGCTGTGCCGGGCCATCGAGGACGCCGGCGGGCGGCCGCTGCCGGTGTTCTGCGCGTCGCTGCGCACGGCCGATGCCGGGCTGCTCGACCTGCTCGGCACCGCCGACGCGATGGTGACCACGGTGCTGGCCGCCGGCGGAGCCGACCTGCCACCGGTCACGGCAGGCGGCAACGACGACAGCTGGAACGTGGCCCATCTCGCCGCGCTCGACGTCCCGATCCTGCAGGGCCTGTGCCTGACCAGTTCACCGCGCGCAGTGGCAGGACAACGACGACGGCGCTGTCGCCGCTCGACGTCGCCACCCAGGTCGCCGTGCCCGGAGTTCGACGGCCGCATCATCACGGTTCCGTTCTCGTTCAAGGAGATCGACGACGACGGGCTGATCGTCCTACGTCGCCGATCCGGAACGCTGCGCCGCGCGTCGCCGGGCATCGCCGTGCAAGCACGCCGCGGCTGCGCGCGATCCCGGCGCGCGCAGAACGCGCGATGGCGATCGATGTTCTCGGCGTACCCGACCAAGCACGCCCGCATCGGCAACGCCGTCGGGCTGGACACCCGGCGCAGCGCGGTCGCGCTGCTGCGCGCGATGCGCGACGCGGGCTACGACGATCGGCGACGTTCCCGGCGTGGACGCCGAGGACGGCGACGCGCTGATCCACGCGCTGATCGAGCGCGGCGGCCAGGACCCGGACTGGCTGACCGACGGGCAGCTGGCGGGCAATCCGATCCGGATGCCCGCCAAGCGACTATCGCGACTGGTTCGCCACGCTGCCCGCCGAGCTCACGCGACGCGGTCGTCGCAGCACTGGGGCCCGCCGCCGGGCGAGCTGTTCGTCGACCGAGTCGAGACCCGACGGCGAGATCGTGCATCGCCGCGCTGCAGGCCGGCAACGTCGTGCTGATGGTCCAGCCGCCGCGGGGCTTCGGCGAGAACCCGGTCGCGATCTACCACGACCCCGACCTGCCGCCGAGCCACCACTATCTGGCCGCCTACCACTGGATCGGCGCGCGGTTTTCGGCGCGGACGCGGTCGTGCACCTCGGCAAGCACGGCAACCTGGAGTGGCTGCCCGGCAAGACGCTGCGGCATGTCGGCGGCGTGCGGCGCCGACGCCGCGCTCGGCGACCTGCCGCTGATCTACCCGTTCCTGGTCAACGACCCGGGCGAGGGCACCCAGGCCAAGCGCCGCGCGCACGCCACGCTCGATCGACCACCTCGATCCCGCCGATGGCGCGCGCCGAAACGCTACGGCGACATCGCACGCTTGGAGCAGCTGCTCGACGAGCACGCCACCATCGCCGCGCTCGACCCGGCGCAAGCTGCCCGCCATCCGGCAGCAGATCTGGACGCTGATGCGGGCCGCGAAGATGGACCACGACCTCGGCCTCGACGACCGGCCCGAGGACGACGCGTTCGACGACTTCATCGCTGCACGTCGACGGCTGGCTGTGCGAGATCAAGGACGTCCAGATCCGCGACGGCCTGCACATCCTCGGCGAGGCGCCCGACCGGTGAGCGCCGAGCTCGACCTCGGTGCTGGCGATCCTGCGCGCGCCGGCAGCTGTTCGGCGGCGAGTCAGCGCTGTGCCGGGCCTGCGCGCAGGCGCTCGGCCTCGCCGAGGACGCGCAACGACGACCGCGCCGCCGTCGACGCGGTCGAGGCCGCGGCCCGCGCGCTGGTCGCGGCGATGGCAGGACGCCGGCTGGGACCCGGACGGCCGTCGACACGCTCGACGACGACGCCGACGTCGCCGCCGATCCTGAGGTTCGCCGCCACCGAGGTGGTGCCGCGGCTGGCCGAGCACGACCGACGAGATCGCGCAGATCCTGCGCGCGCTCGACGGCGGCTTCATCGCGGCCGGGCCGTCGGGCTCGCCGCTGCGCGGTCTGGTCAACGTGCTGCCCGACCGGGCGCAACTTCTACTCGGTCGACCCGCAGGGCGGTGCCGTCCCGGCTGGCGTGGGAAACCGGTGTGGCGATGGCCGACTCGCTGCTCGGCGCGCTACCGCGCACGACTACCGGCGACTGGCCGCGATCGGTCGGGCTGTCGGTGTGGGGCACCAGCGGCGATGCGCACCGCAGGCGACGACATCGCCGAAGTGCTTGCGCTGCTGGGTGTTCGGCCGATCTGGGACGAGGCGTCGCGGCGGGTGGCGGACCTCGAGCCGATCCCGCTGGCCGAGCTCGGCCGTCCGCGCATCGACGTGACCGTGCGCATCTCCGGCTTCTTCCGCGACGCGTTCCCGCACGTGGTCGACGATGCTCGACGACGCGGTGCAGCTGGTCGCCGACCTCGACGAGCCCGCCGAGCGACAACTACGTCCGCGCCCACGCGCAGGCCGACCTCGCCGAGCACGGCGACCAGCGCCGCGCCACGACCCGGATCTTCGGCTCCAAGCCGGGCACGTACGGCGCGGGCCTCCTGCAGCTGATCGACAGCCGGCAACTGGCGCGACGACGCCGACCTCGCCGAGGTCTACACCGCGTGGGGCGGCTTCGCCTACGGCCGCGGCCTCGACGGCGCGCGCGCCGCCGACGACATGAACGCGGCAACTACCGGCGGATCGCGGTCGCGGCCAAGAACACCGACACCCGCGAGCACGACATCGCCGACTCCGACGACTACTTCCAGTACCACGGCGGCATGGTCGCCACCGTCCGGGCGCTGACCGGGCAGGCACCCGGCCGCGTACATCGGCGACATCGACCCGGCCCGACGCCGTGCGCACCCGCACGCTGTCGGAGGAGACGACCCGGGTCTTCCGGGCCCGCGTCGTCGAACCCGCGCTGGATCGACGCGATGCGGCGGCACGGCTACAAGGGCGCGTTCGAGACTGGCCGCGACCGTCGACTACCTGTTCGGCTACGACGCCACCGCCGGCGTGGTGGCACGACTGGATGTACGAGCAGCTCGCGGCGGAGTACGTGCTCGACGACGAGCAACCGCAAGTTCATGGCGGAGTCGAACCCGTGGGCGCTGCACGGCATGGCCGAGCGACTGCTGGAAGCCGCAGGCCGGGGCGATGTGGGCGCAGCCCGAAGCCAGGCCACCCTCGACGGGCTGCGCGCGGTGCTGCTGGAGACCGAAGGCGAACCTCGAAGGCTGAGCCGCTACGTTGAGCGTGCCTGTCACCTTTGCCGACGTCGCCAAGTCCGAATGACATCCTGCTGACCACGTTCACCAGGACGGCCGGCCCAAGCCGACGGCCATCTGGGCCGCGCCCGGACGGCGATCGCACTGGTGGTCATCACGCAGGAGAAGTCGTGAAGGTCAAGCGGATCCGCAACACCCGCGCGTGACCATCGCGGTGTGCGACAGCGGCGGAAACCCGAAGGGCGAGGCGGTCGAGGCCACCGCCACGATCCTGGACAAGTCGGCCAACGGCGCCACCTACGACGCGATCGGCAAGCGCTACGGCTGACTCGGCAAGAGCGTTCAACGTCTTCTCAAGCTGCGCGGCGGGATGAAGAACAACGTGTCGATCGAACTGAAGGCGGCGTGAGCACATGGCAGCAGACCTTCGAAGACGTGGCCGGCAGGTCCAAGTACCTGCTGCTGACCACCTTCACCAAGCGACGGCAGGCCCAAGCCGACCAGCCGTATGGGGAGCGCCCGACGGCGACAAGCTGCTGATCATCACCGACGACGGCTCCGTGGAAGACCAAGCGGATTCAACAACACGCCGCGGGTCACCAATCCAGAAGCTCCGGCGCGCTCGGGCAAGCCCAAGGGCGAGCCCGTCGAGGCGGTGGCGCGCGATCCTGCCCAAAGACGGACACCCCGCAGGTGCCTGACGCGGTGGTCCAAGCGCTACTGGTGGCACGCGTGGTGGTGCATCCCGCATTCGATCGATCAGAGGCGGCATCGACAAGGTGCACATCGGGCTCGAGGTACAGCCGTGCGGCTAGCCAGGGTGCTCGTTGAAGAATGCGAAGACGCGGCTGTAGGCGTCTTCAGTCGCTGCATGCGTTGTAGCCGAACCCGGCGATCCGGAGTAGCGGCTGGCCCGGCAGCTTGTTCGCGAAGCTGTGGCCGGCGTCCGGGTAGACCCGTGATGTCGGCGTCGATGCCCTTGTCGTCGACGACTTTGCGCAGCCGTGCGGCCGCGCCGCACGCCATACGGGTCGCGGCGGCCGAAGCTGGCACGATCGGGCACGCCCCGTCCAGGGTGTCACTGAGGTGGCGGGGCAGCGGCGTGCCGTAGAACGGTGCGGAAGCACCAAACCCCTGGGCGCCATACCAACGCGAATTGACCGCCCATGCAGAACCCGACGCACACCGACAGCGCCTGTGCACTCCGGCATGGACTGCACATGATCGCGGGCGGCGAGAGATGTCATCGAGGGCGCGGCCGCGCCGGGTTAGCAACTCGCGAAAGACCTGGTGATGCATCGCGCCCATGCCGCCGCGCGAATACAGATTCGGTGTGATGGCGACTAAATCCCGCCGCGGCGATCCGCGCCGACGTCGACTCATTGTCGGGGCGTAACCGATCGCATCGTGCACCACGCACCACGCCCGGCCAGGGACCTTGGCCGTCGGGGACGCTCAGCAGTGATCGATCGGGCCAGCCGTGTCGATCTTGATCGTCGTCACGTCGCTCAATCTACGGAACCAAGACGGACTCCGGAACGTTCCCTGTACATGGCGATGCGGCTGTTTGTCCTCTACGCGGTCATCGAGCTCGCGGTCATCGTCGCGCTGACGTCGACGATCGGCTTCGCTGACCGTACTTGCTGCTCGGGATGTTCGTTGTCGGGCCTGCGCTGGCCAGCAATACGTAACTGACCACAGCACATT
>ERZ1370068.5060-contig-41_pt1 | contig 74025 bp, 120 predicted proteins | sample MGYA00561227_ERZ1370068 | MGnify/ENA primary metagenome ERZ1370068 (study PRJEB38410, sample SAMEA6850437) | metagenome | study: Metagenomic assessment of the ecological functions of the soil: analysis of the soil microbiota associated with the... | reverse complement strand
GTATACTTCGTTCAGTTACGTATTGCTCAGTATGAGGACACGCGGCCGTTGATGTTCTTCTCGCGGCCCCCGGCGTGAGATCGCGGAACGAGCCGTGGATGGAAACCGTCCGACCACCGGCGCGCCGGTGTCGCGAGCATCTCGAACACCACGGTTCCGCCAAAGCAGTAGCCGACGGTCGCGATGCGGGTCATGTCGATCGTGGGATTCGCCCGCATCCAGTCCAATCCGGCCTGCGCGCGTGCGCGCATGAGCGGGCGGTCCTTGTTGTATTTAGTGGATTGCTCCTCTGCCTCCTTGGTGTCCTCTCGGCATCACGCCTTTGCCGAAAATGTCGGCGGCGAACACGACGTAGCCGAGATAGGCGAGCTTGTCCGCCTGGCTCTTGGGTGAAGGCGTCGAGCCCATTGCGGTGGTGCACCACGGGGATGCCGGGGCGCTTGACGGCGACGCTGCCCGTCATAGGCGGAGGTAGCCTTCGAGCGCCGTGTGTCGGCCTGCTTGTAGTCCACGGTCTGAGTCTTGAGCTGCGCCGCGGCCGGTCGACTCTGGAGAACAGCGCAGGCGAGTGCGGTACTCAAAGCGATTGTGAACGTAGATTTTTCATATGATCCTCCCTATTTAGAGCGAGCCCATCCAACTCGAATTTGGGGCTTCGCTTGGCTGGCGCAGGCTATAGCGGCTTGATTTGTACCTTGCGCCATTTGATGGGGCCGCCGGGGGCGCCTTTGTCAAGGTTGCCAAACTGGAGGGAGATCGGTCCCTCCGGGAACTGGCCGTGCTGGATATCGACGGTCTTGATACCGTTGAGCACGACGGTCAGCTGCGGACCCTTGGCCATGATCTCATAGGTGTTCCATTTGCCGCCGGCCTTGGGCATCGGAGATACCTTGCCGACATTGACGATGGCCCCGGTGCCGTACTCCGAGTCTGGGCGCTGGTCGTAGATATTCACCTCGTAGGCGCTCTTGGAGCTGATAGTTTTGGGATCGGTGATGCGGATGAAAATGCCGCTGTTCGTATTGTGGTCCGCCCAGAACTCGGCTCGGATCTGAAAGTCTTTGTAGGAGTTCTTCGAGACGAGATTGCCACCCTTGCCCTTGTCGGCCACGATGGCGCCGTCCTCGACCCGCCAGTTGGCATCGCCGACTCGGTTCCAGTTGTCCAGGGTCTTGGGGTTGGAGCCGTCAAGAAGCGTGACCCACCCCGCGTCACGTTGACCAGACATCTGCTGTGAGCAGCCGAAAACGGAGACTCCGATAACAAGCACGCCGCCATGGTGATGACGAGACAAGCTTTTCATTGTGATCCCCTCCCATGTAGACGACGATTGAGTTATCGCCAATTTTTGATGTTCTGCACCGCTTCCAATAATGAGGGTCAAGAATTTTCTAATCTCAGGCTAATGGTTTCATTCTTCGAGCTTGAACACCGGCTGCACGAAATCCTTTACCGCCGTACGCGTCGCATCTCGCCGCGGCCTCTTAGAAAAATTCCCATCAACGGCCTCTCGACTTTAATCGCGTTGTATTCTAATGTAGCCTCTCAGCATGCCCTCTCTGTCCACGTCAGGGACCACAGTGCCGTTGAAATGGTGGTAGAGGCGGACGACGTTCATAACGATCTGCTGCGGCCCGATCCAGTTGTCGAACTTGCCCAGTCTAATTTCCGCGGCGGCTTGTCCCGGGCTCATGCCGGCATCGAAGCGCGTCTTCGCTTCGCGCATCAGGAGCCGGAGTATTCGCCCATCTCGGCCAGCTCTTTCTTGCCGCCGATCGGTCCGTGGCCGGGCACGATCGTCTCGACGTCCATCGCATTGATCTTGTCGATGGTCTCCAGCCGCTCGGGGACATGCGCGTTCTGGAAAAACGGCACGACGTAGAAAAATCCGATGTCGCCCGACCCACATGATCTTGATGCTGGGGTAGATAGACTACGGTGTCGCCCCAGGTGTGAGACGGCGCCATAGAAATGAGTTCCACAATCGTCTTTCCGTAATGGTAGGTCAGCTTGCCCTCGAAGGTCGTGGTCGGCGCCACTACCTTTCGCTCTCTTCCGTTCCGTCAGCAAAGCCCTCGCGTTTCGCCCACAACGGCGGAGTGGCGGCTGCCGTCTTCAGCATCTCCTCGCGGAGGTACGGGTGCGCGACAATTTCAACCGGCATGAAATACTGATTGCCGCCCACGTGATCGGTGTGGTGATGCGTGTTGATCAAGTGGCGAAAAGGGTTTATCGGTAACTTTTCCTGACGGCAGAGATAAAATTCTTCGCATGCATCGGCCCCGCCGTGGCATCGATCACGAACACACCGCTATCGCCGACTACGACGCCGGCGTTGAAATGCCTTGGCTTGGAATGCCCGGGCCGCCGCCTGGATATAGGCATAAACATTGGGTGCGAGCTCCCTAAGCTCCGGTTTTCCAGCTCGGCGCCTGCGGGAATCTCGGGTCCGGCGCAGGTGGTATTACCGCCGGCGCGGCCTGCGACAGCGCCGGCACGCCTTGCGCCCACAGCGCGCGCCGAAATTTCTTCGCCTCGCTAGAGCGAAGAGAAGTACGACTCCCGCGAACATCACGCGCGCGATCGGATGCCGGCGAGTGAGCCACATGACACTAGAGCCGCGCGACTTCGTCATAAGGATCCTCCGTGAATCGCGAGACCGAAATAGGTGTCAGACGCTGTAATTATCTCAAGCTGCCGAGTGACGGATTCTTCAAGGATTTTGAAAAACGCCGCGCTGGGAATCCAGTCCGGTCAAAGGTGTGAATGCGAAAATGCGACGGGTTGGGAAACCAGCCGAGAATTGTGCGGACGTTAGCCGATACCGGAGTTCGCTGTCAGCCGCTGGAAAGATGTTAGGCCGCGACGCGCCGGGACCGAAGAAGCCAAATCATTACTGTGTCCCCGGAATTACCCGGAATCATTCTAATCACGTCGACTCCGAACAATGGGATTAAGAATGTTCTACCATCGGACTTGCCTAAGTTACTTTGAGCGGCGGCGCACTCGATGTTCATTCTTCTCGTCAAAAACAAATTGGTATTATGTCCTCAGACTTCCAGCTCACGGACAACGAAGTGTGTCCGCTCCCGTGATTTCCTAGTCTTTACTGCGTGGCGGCAGAAAGATGCCAGGGAAACAGATGGCGAAGTGCAGCAGTCGAAACAACTGCGAATGATCGCAGTTGGATACGATTCAAAGTGCTCAATCTAAGCAATCCGTTGGGAACCCACACTGAAGTCGGAATGGTTGAAAACAACAAATTGGATCGCATTGCGCGGCGTCAGGGTCGAAATCTGGCGTTTTTTGGCACCTCGGCCACGGTTAGCTGCTGCAGAGGTATTGGTTGTCTGTAGAACTGCGTCGCTGCGGAGCATGCTAAAATCTGTTTTTGCCTTAATACTCGCTAAGCTGAGGACCGGCTGGCACCGGAAGCAGCCAGCTTCTGCTGCTAAAACGGAAGAGATTGATCGCGCTGGTGCGACTAGCTCGCGATCCCCCGGCGGTGCGGGGGCTGTGCGTTCGCTCTTTAACGGCTGATCTGCGTCTTCAGCGCTTTGAGTTCCGCATCGCTTCGCGGCGTCAGAACGGCAACTTTCCGGCTCGCTCGTACGGAATAATCACCCGGAGCGGCTGGCCGTTGCGTTCGAGCAGCGAGATGTGACGGGACTCGGTGCCGCGCGTCGGCAGCTCGAACAACGTCCACTGTCCGCTGCTCGGATTGTACTTCGCGACTTTGTCCGTGCTCCACAGGTTGGTCCACACGTTGTGTTCTTTGTCCACACCGATTTGATACGGTTGGTGCGCTTCCGGATTCGGCAGCGGGATGAGCGCGGTTTCGCTATGTGTGAATATTGATTTTAGCGAGCGTGCCGCCGAACGAGTTGCCGACGTAGACATAGTCGCCGTTCTTGTCGGCACCCATGCGCCGCGGCGCCTTCGCGCCCAGGCGAACGGCGTATTGAAATCTGGCGGCTGAGAAGTCTCGTACATTTTCATTTGCTCGGGCGTCAGGTTCTCCATGACTGTTTCTCAGGCGGGAGCTTGAACTCGCTGCTCTTGCCGCTCTTGATATCGCTGTAGTCGATCAAGTCTGGGCCATGAGCAGCCACCAGCCGTTCCCCGTCCGATCTGCCGCGAGGTCCATGAGAGCGGTGGCGGTGCCATGCTTATTTTTATAGGTCACCGATTTGAACTCGGTGAATTTTTCGTCCTTGATGTTGAACCGTAGCGCGCCGTCCGGCGCAGTGACCCAGCATGTTACCGTTCAAGTCGGCATCCAAGTTCCCGCCGTGCCGGACATCGGCTCCGGCGGAACGCATAGATCGTGATTTTCTCGGTCTTGGGATCGATCTTGGCGAGGCCGCCGCGGCTACGCTGCACGTTCGATCCGGGTATTGAACCAGAGCGGCGCCGTTTTCATCTCTCGTGATCCCGTGGGTACCGACGGCGATCGCCCTTTTGATCGTCGAGCTTGAAATGTTTTACCGCGCCGGTTTTGCCGTCGATGCGCTGCGATGGTGGTCTCGAGGCGTGGTGTGCGCGATGGGTGATCCATAGGTTGCCGTTGAAATCCATTTGCGCGTCGTGCGGGCCGGCGACGTGGTTCATGCTCGATCCGGTGCCGAGAGACCAATCGCTGCCGTCCATCGATGCCACATGGCCGTGTTCCATCGGAAAATCATATTCCGCGATCGCCGCGCGCGCTGCTTCGCCGGTCAGGGACGCGGGCGCAAGGTTGGAACTTCATCGAGGTTTCACCCTGGACCGCGCGCATGGGTGAGATAGGTCTACCAATTCTTTCTGGTGAAATTCGATATTGGGCGTCGCTTTGTGCTCCGGCCCTTGATAGACCGCCGAGCACGTTGACGTGCTTCATCAGATCTAAAATCTTGTTCCAACCGTCTCGTCGAAGCGGTGCTGCAGCGGATAGCTTGCGCTGTGGCAGCCGGTACAATTCTTCCGCACCTGAGTTTTCATTCGGTAATCTTCCGGCGGTATCGCCAGGAAGGGCGGCGAGAAATTCATCGCCGGGCAACTGCCGAATCCAATCCTCCTGGTTTTTGATCGGCTGTCGGGACGAAATCGCGGCGCGTTCTTTTTCAGTTCGGTGCTCGCCGTCGGCGCGTTCGGAAGGTTAACGCTTGCGCCCAGACGCTGATACTGACCGTTAGGCAGTGGCGGGAAATAATGCGATTGCCAGACTCGTCGGTAAAGACGCTCGTGGTGACGGTCGACCCTTCCCGCCTTGGCCGATACGGTTACGCCGCCCATCTTCTCGCCCGCGGCTGAGGTGACGGTGCCGGTAAGCAGTGAGTCGGCATGAGCCGCGCCCAGGAAACCCCGGTCGTACCACAAACGATGACAAGGACGATCAAAGCTGGCAGCAACGGAGTGAGCTTTGGTTTTCATGGAATGACTCTTCAAGTGAGAGCAGGTCGCGATCATCGTTACTGAGCCGGCGTCGGCGCGCTCGGTCGCTGTCCGGGCGGTGGGCAGGTCCTGCGTTGCCGGGCGGCAGCGATCTTGACGTAGGCGGCGATGGCGGCGATTTGCTCCGGGTTGTAAGGTGTATTTAAAGCCCGGCATGCGCGCTGTGCCTTCGCTGATGAACTTACGCAGGAGGGTCTTCCTGCCCGCCCAGATTCAGTCGAGAGAAGCTCGGGTCCAAACATGCCGGATGTCAGAGGTCGGTCTGGTGTGGCAGACTCCGCACGATTGCTCGAACGGCGCTTCCGGCTAATTGCTGCTGTGCGTCAAGATGATTTTCCGCGGCAAATAGGTCTTGCGCCATGCCGGTCACAAAGAATACAGCGAGCCAGACAACACGCTTCATCTTTATTCCTTTCCACGCCGGTTTGACCGGAGCGTAGCCGCGCCAATGGCTTTCTGTCAACCTCGTTTTGCGCCGTATAAAATCATCGGCGCGCACTCCGTTGTCCGTAGCCTGCATCGGAAACGAACTCGCGAATCCCCGCGCGCTCGCGTTGCCGAAGCACTCATCGACCCGGCTCCATACCGCGCTGCTTATAGACCGCCGCAGCTTCGGCTGAAGACAAATAGCGCAGCAACGCTTGGGCGGCGTCGGGCTCCTGTGTGTGTGCAGATACATAACCGACGAGAACAGTCGGCGTCGAAATGTCGCGCGGCAGTGGGCCGACGACTTCGACCCCGGGTTCGGTGATGATCTCGCTGATGAAAGTCAGGCCAATGTCCACCTCGCCTTTAGCGAGCAGTTCCATCGCGCCTCGGCCGCCCTGGGCGAGCTTGATCTTCGGTTTCATCGCGTCAGCGATGCCGAGCCTTTGCAGGGTCTCGTTGAAACTGACGCCTGCCGCGGCGCCGCTCGCGGCGTTGGGATACGCAATGGCTTTCGATCCGAGCAGAAGTCGCTTGACCGCATCCGCGCTCGATATGTCGGGTTTCGGGTGCCGGTTCTCACGGCGACACCGACGGCGACGAAAGCGAAGCGGCGTCTCGCTCGCGGCCATGACGTGACCCGACGCAACCACGGGCTCCAATGGCAATTGCACGATCGGCACATCGAACGGTTCGCCCTTGATGACTCGCTCCTTGGTGCCGCCGCCGGAACCGAAAGTCGCCTTGACTTTGTGCCCCGTCGCCTTTTCGAAAGCCGGGATCATTTGATCCACGGCGGCGCGGATGCCGCCAGGGGCGATAAGCGTGACTTCGGCTGCGCGTACGGTACTGCTCATCGATACGATAGAGATAGGAATAACAGCCCACAGGAGAAATTTATTCATGGTGTGTCTCTCGTCGATTCTCACGGCCAACAGAAGCGGGAATCAGAACCGGGCATTGACCACTTCGCCATGTATTCGAAAAAGTTTTTCACGCTAATCAGTTCTCAATGAATCCGGCTGTTTATGATAACGAAGACCTTATCTACACTTCCAGTGCCTCGGGAATCAATCTGTTTTTTTCGTTTAATTTAGTTCTCCGGGCAGCGGTTAAAGTCGCGAGGCCGGTCAATCGTTGAATAATCAGTTGCTGCGCATCGCCGTCAGCGGCGACGCGATGTTGTTTCACATCGCGCAACCAAGGAAGCGCTTCTTCATTGGGCTTGTTTGAATACAACTCGCATCTGAATTCGGCCGCGTCATCTATGGCGTCGTGCTCACCGGCTGCGGTCCGATCAGGGGCGTGGTTTCGTCAATAAAGCGCAGGCTCGGTCAAGCGAGTGCATCTAAGGGACGAGACTTTTGGCAATTTGGCAAACGCGGCGGGGCATAGCTGGGGCGTGAGGATATCATTTTCAGATTCGATGATCTCTGCTAGTTCTTCCAGGACTCTTACGAGTTTTTTGGCGTCCTTTGCTCAGGTGATCCAGGCTCGGCATGCATAGAAATCATGCACTCCTGAACTTTATAAGGCCTTTATTTACGCGGGCTTGGCTTGAGCTTGGTTCGAGTTTTTGAGTTTCTCTTTTGAAAATTCTACTGCGACGACGACAGGGTGCGAGTCAAAGCTCGTTCTGCCGCGGCTGCCCTTCGGAAAATTCGTCTCCTAATTACGCTAGACTTATTGACTGGCCCCTCAGCCGTTATAAACTAAAAGGGCTGGCGAATCGATGCAATCTGACCTGACCCAAGAAATTCTAAATCTCAAAGACGGAGATCACTCTCTGTCTGTTTTACGAAAAAGAATCCCGTTGAACAGCTGTCCGCCCTGGTTCCTTTTATCCAAGATGGGTTATCCAAAGACGAACAATTTATTTATATAGCGGATGACCAAACCGTGGATGAGTTGGCGGATCGGCTCGAACAGAGCGGCATCAACATCGCGACCGAGATCGATCGCGGCGCGCCTCGAAGCTTGGACTCGCAAGGAATGGCGCCAGCCGGGCAGGCTGTCACCAAAAAGAAATCGCTCCAGGTTCTCGACTTCATAAACGAGGCCGCCAACTCCGGTTTCAATGGCAGCCGCTTCGCAGTCGAAATGACGTGGACGCTTGGCCCGGATATTGGGCCGGCCGCGCTCGAAGCTTGGGAAGCCACGCTCAACACCATCTTTGTCCCGGGCTTTCACGGCCGAATCACCTGCCAATACAATCGCAGCCGTTTGTCGCCCGAAGTCATGCCTCGCGGCATTTCGCACGCATCCGCTTGCCATCCTAGGCGAACACGTTTATCCGAACTGGTTCTACGAAGCGCCGTTGATCCTCGACGGAATGGCCAGCGGCGATGGCAAATCGAGCGCCGCCCGAATGGAGTGGATGCTCTCCGTGCTCGAACGCAGCCGCGCCGCGCGCAAAGAGCGCGATGAGTTGATCGAAGCGGGCCGCGTTGAAGCGAATCGGAATCCGGCCGAAAGAAGATCGAAAATGTTCTTGCGCTGATGCCGGCGGCGGTTTACGCCTGTCGACGAGCATGGGCGGATCAATTTTTCAATCGCCGCGCCGTCGATCTTTGGGGGCGCGAGCCCAAGCCGAACGACGACGATCAGAAGCTTTGCGGCGCGTTCCGGTTGCCGAACGGTTCCCTATTATCGCAGAGCGAAACGCCGATGGCCCTAGCGCTCCGGACCGGCGAGCGCACGCGCGATCGCGACGTGATTGTTGAGCGTCCCGATGGCACGAAAACACCGTCTGCATGAACATCGATCCGCTCTATGAGCCGGACGGCCGGCCGAGCGGCGCGATCGCCGTGATCCAAGACGTCACCGGAATGGGAAAGCAGAAGAAGCCCAGGCGAGCTCTCGCCGCGATCGTCAGAATCGTCCGACGATGCTATCGTCAGCAAAGATCTAAACGGTATTATCACCAGTTGGAATCGAGGCGCGGAGCGGCTCTTTGGTTATTCGGTCGAGGAAGCTATCGGCAAGCCGATAATCATGCTGATTCCGCCTGGGCACCATGACGAGGAGGCGAAAATACTCGACGCGATCCGGCGCGGCGAACGGATCGACCACTACGAGACCGTGCGCCAGCGCAAAGATGGCAGCTTGGTGCAGATCTCGTTGACCGTTTCACCTATCCGAGACGGGACGGGCGCCGTGATCGGCGCATCGAAGATCGCGCGCGACATCAGCGCTCGGATCGCAGCCGAAGTGGCGCTGCGTGAGGCGGGAGGATTTGGCCAAAGCCAACGAAGCGCTCGAGCAACGGGTCCATGAGCGCACCGCGGAATTGGAGCAGGCCAACGCCGCGCTGCTGCGTGATATGCAAGAGCAGCGAAACCTCGAAGAACAACTCCGACAAGCGCAAAAAATGGAAAGCATTGGCACCCTGGCAGGTGGGATTGCGCACGATTTCAACAACATTCTCAATATCGTCAAAGGCTATGCGGCGTTGATCGGCCACCATCCGGCGGCAGACTCGGCGATTGCGGAAAGCGTGTCGATTATCGACGAAAGCATCGAACGCGGCGCAGCCGTCGTGCGCCAATTGCTCACCTGCTGGGGCGCAAGACCGAGCCGCGGTTGGTTTCGACCGATGTCAATGAAGTCGTGGTCGCCCTCGCTAATTTGCTTAAGCAGAACGTTGCCTAGAACCGTTGAGCGTTATTTACGAGTGCCGCCCCCTGCCGGCTGTGCTGGCGGATCCGAATCAAATCAGCCAGGCGCTGCTCAATCTCTCTGTCAATGCTCCGTGATGCCATGCCGAACGGCGGTAAACTCAGGCTCAGGACTACGGTCGCGGCCGGCGGCAAACTGCCGAATCCGACAACCCTCGGGGCGCAGGCTGTTTGTATTGAGGTTGCCGACACAGGTACGGGAATTGACACTGCTATTCGCAGTCGTATTTTTGATCCATTTTCACCACCAAAAGGTCGGTGAAGGAACCGGCTTGGGCCTGGCGATGGTTTATGCCATCGTCAAAAACCATAACGGCGCTATCGATTTTGACAGCGAAGCAAAACGCGGCACGACTTTTCGATTGTACTTCGCCGATCTTGCCGGCACAGCAAAGAGGCGGCCGGTGATGGCGCTCAATGGCGCGTCCTCTAAGGAACGCCAAGAATCTGCGGGCCAAAGAACTCTTCTGGTTGCCGAAGACGAGCCCGCCATGGTTCTCCTCTTGAAAAAACTTTATCGGAGCATGGCTACAACGTGCTCGCGGCGCTCGACGGCGAGGAAGCGGTCGATGTTTATCAGCGCCATAAACATGAGATCGACGCTGTGCTTGCTCGATATCGGCTTGCCCAAGCTCGCCGGCTGGGACGTGCTTTTAAAGCTCAAAGAAGAAAATCCAGACGTCCATGTGCTGGTCGCCAGCGGCTACATCGATCCGGAATTTAAAAACAAGATGCGTCAAGCGGGTGTCAGCGATTTCATCAGTAAACCTTACATGGTTGAAACCATACTGGCGGCGCTAGCAAAGGTCCCGAAAAATCCAGCTCACTTGAGACTCCGATTCACGTGCAAGATCTGCTCGTGAGTACATGACGGAATCGCTTGGGCGCGGTGTCCGGCTCGGTTGTTCACGCCGTGATCTAAAAAACACCGCGCTCATTTGCAAAATCCTCCGGCACGCTCGGCCGTACCGGCTCGTGGGTCGAATGTTCTAACGGAACGGCGGCGGAGTCGAAGCGGGCGACGCTAAATTGGCGGTGTCGATGTAATCGAGCTCTCGGTTCTCGCGCACACAACGGAGCAACAAACCGCCTCGGCTCATGTCGCCGTCGGCCGATGAATTCGGCGGGAACGCGCAGGCGGCTGGCGAAAATCGGCGCGAGTATCGTCAAATATTTTCCGCTGGCAATGCTGCCAAGCAAGATCACTTCACGCAGTCCGCGGCAATGCTCTGAGCCAGCGCCTTGGCGCTTAGCCGCAGCGCGGCGCAGTAGCGGCGATTCTTAAGATGGATCGGCGCCTCGGCCGAAGCCGCGCAGTTTTGCCAAGCGGATCATCGAGTCATAGGGCACCAGGCCGGCAGTCGGCGTAATGATTAAAATCCCCGGGCAATCGGCCGGCGGTCGCGCGAAGGCTGCGGCATAGGTGAGCTTGCCGCGAAAATAGAGCGCGCTCAAAAAGCTAAAAAGCTCTCCCAAGGGCACGCCCGTATCGCGTGAGCGCTGCGCCAGCGCAGAGCGGCTGTTTTTCTGAGCAGGTAACGGGCGCGCATAGTCCATCGCAATGCGCCGGCGAAAGCAAAAATATCCGGTTCATGGGTGCACGGCTTGGGCAAATTTCTTAGCATCGAGCGTGTTGAGAACTTCGCCGCGCGTGAGCCAGCCGCGCCGGGCCATGGCGACGCCGTACGGCAAATTGTCCAGGTTGTCGATCGAATGAGCGTCGGTGGAGATAACGAATTTGATGCCGCGAGCGCGCGCCGCGCGAATCCAGCGCGGCTCCAGATCGAGCCGGGCGCGGATCGCCGTTGACTTCGATGGCGCACAGCGGGCCTCGGCGATGGCGTCGAGCACTTCTTCCATGCGGCAAGCGAAGGGCGGGCGCGATGGGATCAAGCGTCCGAAGCGGATGGCCCCAGATTTTGAAGAAGGGCGATTTGAGCGCGCGCAGCAAGCCGCGCCGTCATTTGCTCTGAATCCATTTTGATGGCGCGCGTGGATGCTGGCGATGATGATGTCGAATTGTTCCAGGAAGGAGTCGGGATAATCGAGCGAACCATCGGCGAGAATGTCCGATTCCGTGCCTTTTAAAATTTTTATTTTCACCCGTTCCTGCACCTCGGGCGATTTCTTCCCACTGCGCCCGCAAGCGGTCGAGGCCGACGCCGCGCGCATAATACGCGGTCGGCGAATGATCGGTGACCGTCAGATACGCCATGCCTCTCGCTTCGGCGGCCAAGGCCATCTCTTCGATGCTGTTGTGGCCGTCGGAATAGACGTGTGTGGCAATGCGTCATGCCGCGAATATCTTCGAGCGTGAGCGGCTGCGGACAGGTTTCCCGCGACGGCGGCCTCGATCTCGCCTTCGTCTTCGCGCATTTCCGCCGGGATGTACGGCAGTCCCAGGCGCTGATAGATTTCGCTCTCGTGCTTGATCATGGACCGGCTGGCCCGTATTCCGGTTCGGGGAAAAAGCTCAATCCTTGAGAGCGCGCTAGATCGCGGATCTTGGCGACGTGGCGGCGCGAGCCGGTCTGCAGCCAAAAGCGCGCCGGCGTAATCGTCCGGCTTGACCACGACGATCTCGGCTTGCAGCCCGTTGGCCAGGCGCCCGCGACAGTGACTTCCATCGAGCTCAATCGGTACGGGCCAGCGCCGGAAAGCCGAGAAAGTGATCGAGCACCGCTCTCGGCTGATCGCTCGCGGCGACGATGACAATCCGCCGTAGGGTTTCCTGGCGCCGCCGCAGGGCGCCTGCGATGTTCGCTTCGATGACCGCTGGGGAGCCGCGCAGGTGGTGCAGAATTCGTTGCGCTTCTTCGAGCGCATGATTGAGCGGCACAGAATTATCTCTTGGGGATCTCGCGTTTTTCGATGTCGGCGAGCAGCTTTGCCTGCGACTTCAAGCCAAAACCTTTGATCTTGCTGACTAGGCCTTCCCTGGCAGGCGGATTTCAGATCGGCGATGTTCTCAACGTGCAGCGCATCGTTGAGCGCGATGATTTTCTTGAGACTGAGTCCGGAAAGCGCGCTGAGCTCGACGGCGCTCGGGCGGCAGCGCTGCGCGCAACTGCTGCTAGCAGATAGCATTCGCCGGTGCGGTAAATCTCCTCGATAGTCGCCGCGAGCGCTTTGCCCACGCCGGGGATGTCTTGCAGACGCCCGGCTTTGACGAGCGCGTCGAAATCTCCTTCGAGATTTTCCAAAGCGCTCGCGGCGCGCTCGGTATGCTTGACCTTAAAAAGATTCTCGCCCTTATTCTAAGAGCCGGGCGATTTTCCTTAAATCAGCGGCAACTGCAAGTCGATCCTGCATGACTGGGACAATTGTATAACTACCTTCCGTTATCTCAAGTCGGCCGGCGAGCCGAGGATCGAATCAACGCGTCGCGCCGCGGTGGTGGTTCAGTTTCAATCCGCCGCGAGTCTTAACATCGAGAAAGATTTTCGCTGCCGCTCGAAATGACAACTAAATAGCATTTGTCAGCCTCGAACGAAGTGAGAGATCTTTCTTAAACTGAACCACCACCGCGCTCGCCAAGCTGGACATTTTACTGTGCTTGGATAAGCGGGGCATATCCTATTGACCCCAGGAGCGACGATGGAACGGCGCACGATCATCATCTCGCTGACGTTTTTAGCTGCTGGTGCTACTGAAGCCGGCGTTTTCGGCTGAAACGCAGTCGAAGATTATCAACGTCGCTGGTGCCGGCGGTCTCATGCTGCTCCAGGCGCCGCCGCTGTTCGCCATCGACGCCGGCGTCATTCAAGAAATACGGTATGGAAGTGCGCTACGTCGTCACCGGCGCGCGGACCATTCAGCGCTGGTCGGCGCCTGCGCAATTCTGCTCAGGGCGTGTCCAGCCGGACGGTTCCCGCCGCGGTGTTGGCTGAGCGACGCGGTATTGATTGCCAACTTCAGCGATAAACTGTCTGTTCACACTTCATGGCGCGCCTGAAATCAATTCGCTGAAAGATTTAAAGGGAAAAGTGGTTGGCGTCTCCCGGCCTCGGCGGCAGCACCGACTTCGCCACGCGATTGCGCCCGCGAAGCGGACTCGTTCCCGACAAAGACGTGGCCATCCGGCGGCGCGCGCTGGAGACCGTTGCCTGCGCTCAAGGCGAAAGTCGTGCAGGCAGGTATCCTTCACCGCCTTCTTCATTTGTGGCGAAGAAAGCCGGCTTTAAAATTTTATTCGATATGTCGAGCCTCGGCGTCGATTAGCGTTTCGTCGGGCCTGAATTAAAAAAGCTTCGCTTGCGGCGAACGAGCTGAGCCAAACAGTTTCTCATGGCGATGATCGAGGCGCGAAGATTTTAACGCGCGATGAAGAGTTTCGCTCTGCGCGGTGCTGACCGAAACACACCAGATCTCGGATCGCGGCGAGCTGCTGAAACAGAGCTACGATTACTTGCGGCCACTATTTCTCAAGGTTCCTTATCCCTCGGCGCTGATCAATCAAAGATACGCTTGGACGCAGCCTCGCCAAGGATTTACCCAAGGCGAAAGACGCCGATCCGAGAGATTTCATCGACAACTCGGTTTTGAAAGAGATCGAGGCGAGCGGCTATATCGAGGGTCGTTCTATGGAAAATAAACCCATCGATTCATTTCGGCTGACGATCACATCGATCTGCGCTGGCTGCCGAAGGATCTTTGGCGTGAACGCCTGCCGATGCGGCTGCGCGAGCGCGGCCCGCATGTGATCGAAAATGAGAAGGGCTCATTCTGACCTGGGAAGACCAACTCTTCAGCCCGCATGGTTACTACACGGCGGCGCAGGGCAGCGGCGCCATGTGGGCGATCGAACGCAGCGGCGTGATGCGCGAGGGCGAGCTTCGCCCGACTAACGCCGAGCTTCGTCTGGTCGATATGGATCATGACGGCGCCGAGGCGTCGGTTATGTACGGGTCCGACGGACCCCATGCCGATTGCTGACCCGGAGCTCAGAAGCGCGCCTGTTACGAAGCTTATAACGATTGGCTAATTGACTTCTGCGCCGCCAGCAAACCGAGCGCCTGATCGGCGTCGCGCAGCTCTCGTTGGAGGACCCCGAGGCGGCGCGTGGCGAGCTCGAACGTCTGGCGAAACGGGGCGGCCTGCGTCACGTCAATATCCCTAGCCTCGCGCGCGAACCCGCCGGTGTACGATGATGCTTGGGAGCCCTTCTGGACGCTCGCGGAAGAAGTCGCTATCCCGATCGGGTTTCATCTCGCTGTCCTGGTCAAAAAGACGCGTCTCGATGCCGGCGATCCCAGCGGCGCCAATCCGGCGATCGCGATCGCTTCGCGCTTTGCCAAAGAGCCGCCGGGCGTTCAGCTGCTCGGAACCCATCACCGGGCTTATTTTCGCCGGCGTTTTCGATCGCCATCCGGGCGTGAAGATCGTCATGGCCGAGGCCGGACTCGCCTGGATACCGAGCATGATCCAAGGTCTCGACATCTGGTATCAGCGCAGCCGCGACGGCCGGCGGCTCTGGCGACGGTCCGATCGCGCTTCCTAAATTGCTGCCGAGCGAATATTTCCAACGCCAGATCTGGATCAGCTTCGTCGATGACCCGCTCGGCGTGAGAATGGTCGGCGGCGTCCTCGACCCGGACAAAGTGATGTTTGGTTCCGACTATCCGCATCCGGCGAGCACCTGGCCGTACTCGCAGCAAATCATCGAGGAGCAAGCGCATCATCTATCGGCCGACGTGCGGCAGAAAATCTATCGCGATAACGCGCGCTCTCTATTCGGGATCTAGCCGCGGCGTCCTTGGTGTTTTTACGTTGGCTTAACCGCGATCGTCACTGAGTCACTGATGGTCGCGCTCTGTTCAATCGTCGCAAAGGAGAGTCCGATGAAAAGAATCATCCTTGCCGGATTCTCTTGTGCTCGCGCTTGCATGCTGGTCGGTCACCGCGCGCAGCGGCGCAAGAATTTTTCAAGGGCAAAACCATTCGACTCATCGTCGGTAACTCGACCGGCGGATCGATGGACGACTGGGGCCGCTTCTTGGCGCAGTATTGGGGGCGGCACATCCCGGGAAATCCTGAAGTCATCGTGCAAAACATGGCGGGAGCCGGAACGATCATCGCCGCCAATTATATTTACAGCGTCGCCAAACCCGATGGCTTGTCTATCGGACTGGTCAACCCGGCGATTTACGTCGACCAGCTCCTGCGAGCGAAGGAAGTAAAATTCGATTGGCAGAAATTTTCGTTTATCGGCTCTCCCGAGCGGCTCGATTACGTGTTGTTCATGCGCACCGACACGCCCTACAAGACGCTCGACGATATGCGCAGGGCGAAAGAGCCGCCGCGGTGCGCCGCGTTAGCGATTAGCACGCCGAGTTATCAGTTTCCAAAGCTTCTAGAAGAGGGGCTGGGACTTAAGTTTAACATGGTGCTCGGTTATGGCGGCGGCGGGGAAATGAATTTGGCTATTGAAAAAGGCGAGGTGCAATGTCGCGCCGGAACCGTATCGTCCTACGTCGACCGCGAGCCTACCCGTGGCTGGGCGAAGAACGGTTTTGTTCGTGCCTTGGCTCAAAGCGGCGGAAAACGTTATCCAAAATTGCCCGATGTCCCGACCATCTACGAGCTCATGGAAACTCACAAGACGCCCGACGGAATCAGGCGACTTGCTAAAGTCGTTCTTGCGTCACTTGATCTCGGCCGGCCCTTTATCGCTCCTCCGGGCATCGCAGCGGACCGGCTCAAGGTTTTGCGCGACGCGTTTACGAAAGCCATGAACGACCCGGCATTAGTCGCCGACGCCAATAAAAGAAAGTGGGATCTTGATCCGATTAGCGGTGCAGAGTTGGAGTCCACCGCCAAGGAAATCATGGTGCAACCGCCCGAAGTGATCGAGCGGATGAAGAAGCTGCTGGAAAATTAGTTTTTCGCCGCAAAAGAGAATCCGGCAAGGTCGCGCAATACCAATGCTCGGCTAGCGTGCGGCAACGGTCGATCGGCACCCCGTCGGGGTCGGCCATTTGAAATTGTCCGTGTTGGCACTTGGCCAACAGGCTCAGTCGGATCTCGCCTTCGGTTCCTCCCGGTTTAGGTGAAAGAGCGGGATTTCTTTTCACCAAAGCCTGAAGATCTTTCTTAAACGAATCCAGGTTCTCGACTTTGAAACCGAGGTGATCCATGTGACGCGGCTCGATACCCGCGCCTTCGAAGTCCAGTGATTGACCAGGGCGAGATGATCAGGGTGACTCGTCCGTCGGTGAGATAATGACTCGGATCATCGGCGGGTTTTTCACATTCCTGAAGCTCGTAAACCTCGCGGTAGAACTTCGCCAGATTGGCCGGATTGAGCGCGCGCAGGACAAATGACTGATGTACCGATCCTGCTTCCATTCCCCTCGACGTAGACTTCCGCCCGGTTCGTCATTGCTCTGCTGGGAAAGATCGAAGACGTAGCCTTCGGGGTCGTGTGTGCTGATGCCGGCGAAGGGGCGATTGGTCGGTCTTTTGATCAACTGCACTGACGGATATTTTTCGCGCAAGCGGGCGCTTACTTTTTCGACGTCTTCGACTTCCAGGCCGAAGTGCTCTAGGCCGGCTTGGCGACCTAGCTTTTGCGGAATGATGTTCATGCCGATGTAACCGTCGCCGATCGCGCACGGCGCTCTCGGGCCGCGGTGACTTCGATGTTTTCATGCCGAACAGAGCTTCATAGAAGCGGCTGAGCAGGGCGTAATTGTCGCTGATGATGGCGAGGTGTTTGATCTTGGCGAACATGTCGGGCTCCTATCGCTTGGGACTTTCGTTATAGATCTGCTCGATGAAACCGGTTTTTTCCAGCTCGGTCAGAATGCTGTTATCGATGAAATCATCGGCGTTGACTTTAACGCCTTCGGGCAGCTCCTTGCCCATCTGATCGACGGCGAACTTGACCGCGCGCCGGTCGCCGTAAGGAAGCTTCTTATAGACGGGGCGATAGATTTCGTAACTCTTTTCTAGAATATCGCGGTCGTTGATCTTGAGATATTTGGCCAGGACTTTGAGCGAAAGCTCTTTATCGGTTTTGAACGCTTTGATTCCTTCGACCCAGCTGCGCAAAAATTTTTCGCCGCCTCGCGATTAGCCGCGATAAATTTTTTCGAGGTGATGACGCCGTTCACCGGATAATAAATCGGCAAGGTGCTCAAATCGATGGTGACGTGAAAGCCCATCTTCTCGGCTTGCACTTTCTTGTCGCCGGAGAGCATCGCGCCGTCGATCGCCCCAGGTCAAGCGCGGCGAAGCGGGTCGCTTCGCCGCCGGTCTGTAAAATGGTCACGTCTTTATCGGGCACGAGCTTATAATGATGCAAAGCCTCGCGCAGCGCCAGGTCGGTAAGCGAGCCGTAGGCGGCTGACGCCGACTTTTCGACCCTTGAGCTCCGCCGGCGTTTTGATATTCGGTCCCGTCACGACGGTTTCCAAGAGCTGGTCCACGCCGCTGGCGACTAAAGCTAGATCCGCGCCGCGCGCCACGCGCCGATCGCTGAAGGCGGCGCCATGTTGGCGATTTTGACGTCTCCCGAGATAATCGATTGAATGATCGTCGACCCGCCCGGGATGTATAAGAGCTCCGCTGAAAGATTATTTTCTTTTGAAAAATCCCGCTTCATAGGCGATCCAGAGAGGACCTGCTGTCGGCGACAAGGACACGTACGGGATTTTTAATGTCTGGGCTTCAAGCGTCGTCCACGGCGAAAACAGCAAGAAAACCAGAAGTAATTTTCCGAGGAGGCGATAGGTCATGATGTAACCTTTCAAAAATCTGCGGTCGACATCAATTCGTTTAACAACTGGGTCGATGAAGTGCAAACACGGATGCGAAGTGAGCTGACAAAACCGGCTCCAGGAAAATTTCATCGCTTCCCGGCCGGCGAAGTTAAGTTAACATTCGCGATTGAGCAATGTTTATGAGGCCGTTCTTATTTATCGGCGCGGTGATCTTCAGTCTCTATTGGTTTTTACCTGGGTCAGAGATCGCCCGCGTGCCTGGTGATAGCTTGCACCGGATGAACCCGTGCAGAGAGAACTCTTCACCTCGTCGTTTCACGAGCAGAACGGTTATCGGATCGCGCCTCTGGCGACTTTCGATATTCGAGCGCGGGTGATTTCAGCTGCAAGGTATCGCTTTGGCCGCGAAGCGAACCTGGCGCCAGTGGATCTTGTCCTGGGCTGGGGCGCCCTGTCCGACACCAATGTCTTGAAGCAGATCAGCTTTTCCCAGAGCGGGCGCGCTTACACCTGGTGGACCAAAGCCTGGCCTGTTCCCAGAGACATGATCCAATCGCATAGCGCCAATATGCACACGATTCCGGTCAACCGGGAGATCGAGAAACAACTCAAATCCGTCCGTCCCGGAAACATGGTCCATTTAAAAGGATTGCTCGTAGAAGTTGCTTCGAAGGAAGGCTGGCGCTGGAAGAGTTCACTCACTCGCACCGACACGGGCGGTGGGGCATGCGAGCTGATCTGGGTGGAGTCGTTATTCGTTTGGTGAATAACAGAAGTCGAGAACTCAGACTTCGCGGCGTCGATTTTTGCACACTGGGTCGGACGGATGTCGCTAGCCCCTGTCAATTTACATTCCCGATTTCGTGTCGCGAACGAGAGACGGCACATAACACCGAGTGTCTCTTGAAGTAGACGGACTCTGTCCACAGGTAATAGTTCCGTTTACGGTGTGACCAGAGACAGCCTTACTGAGGTTCGAGTTCGGACAGAATTTGGCCCAATCGGTGATCGGCGAACATTGGTTGAAGTTATTGTTTTTTATGTCGCCGACCACTGGCGAGCAAATAGCAATCTCCGGGATTGCTCTTGAATAAGTCTGGGATTGTTTTATTGAACAGATTGCCGATCGTGCCGTTTTTGTAGATTCGTGCAGAACCCCAGTTCGACTGCCGGAGTACCACCACAACTGGGCAGTTGTTCAAATAGCGCTTTAATGTTTGGAGTATTGGCGCCGAGCGAATAGGTTGTCCAGCCGGAATTGCCGTGGGGATTAAACTCTAGATCTTGATTACTGGCTGAGCCACACAAGGTGTTGTCGATCGCTATGGGCATGCCGGGTATTGCCTTGATCACGGCAACTGCGCTGACGGTGACATCAGCGTTACCCGGGGCGTTTTGTCCCATCAACTTGAGCAGGGGAGTGAGGAATAGGGGTGCCTTCATCGGGGCGCCAACCGTCCCGCCGTAGGGATTGCTGCTCTCCAACGCCACGCGCACGCCGTTGGCGTTGGCGGCGGTGACCCCCGACGTCGTAATGGCTCCGGTGCTGCTGTCATATTGCACCAGGGTCACATTGTTGGCGCTGATCGTATTATTGGGGCTGTTCAAATAATTGTTACCAAAGCCGGGGTTCGTTCCGCCTGGATTTATTGAAGCGGCGCGCGCGCTGGACGGTAGACAAATTTCCCGTGGGGATTGCTGACGCCGCGGCGAGCGCCGCGGCATCGACCGCGGGCTGCCCTGAGAACGGATGTACACAAGGTGTCCCGTATCGAGCCCCATTCCGACCATAATCAAGAGCAGAACTATCATTAGGTGGCGAATATAATCACGGTGCCGTTTTCGTTGTCTAAGCGGTTCATTATGGAGTGCCCCCGTTGTCTAACTTGTGTAGTTCTGGTTGACGCTGGTCGTTGAGCAGGGCGCCGTATTGTCAAAGGGTTGATAGGTGTAGCGCATTTGAGTCGTACGGCTAATGAGTATCGAGTTTGGAGCCCCGAACCCTAGCAGTCGCAAGAGCTGATAAAGGAAGAAATTGTAATTTCCCTGGGCGGTGACCTGGACATATTCAACACAAAGTCGGTGCTGTTCCCTCACTAGAATTTCACGTTGACGGTTTTGCTTGTAAGGTTGTTCGGCATACGACTCAATACCGCGTTTTTGACCGTCGTTGCCTCCGTTGTGGTGTAGTTGAAGTTAGGGTCCGAGCCGCCGGTTTTCTGTAGTTCGGCGCCAATGCGCGTCCCCTCGCGCGCTGCGTTTTGGGTGAGGTTCGCCATAAACAGGGCGATACCGAAATCAAAGGTATTGCCAGCGCAACCAGCAACAGAGGCGTCACCAGTGCGAGTTCCACGACACTTTGGCCCCGTTGACAGTTTGGGTCTCCAGGACGCTTTAGCAACTTTCGAATCATCGGTTCACCATTTCTTGACCCTAGTCATCAACAGGATTGATGTTCCCATCTCATCGTAGTCGAACGAACCATGTTGGTTGTGTTCGGGACACTTTGGCCAAAGAGCCGGAATACCTTGTAGTAAAAAAGTTGTAATTGCCGGAAACCGACACGGTGACCATCTGTAAAGGACAGGTCCCGCTCAGGGTCAGAGCAATCTGCGCACTGGGAAGCAAAGCGGATGACAAACGCTTAGAGGTCGCGAGCAATATTGTATTTGTCGTGCTGCAGGGCATGTTGCAATTTGCCGCCGTTGGATTTTTCCGCCGCCGCGATGCGAGCGCCCTCGCGAGAAGCGTTGAAGGCGAGCTGCCCTGTGTAAAAGGCCAGGCCAAAGTCGGCGGGAATAAACGCACACGATCAAAAGAAGGATGAACGCCAGAGTGAACTCAACAGCTGCCTGGCCTTTTTGTCGCAATCTGCAGTCGGTGAAATACTGGTGCACCTTAATTGGGAGATTGACAGGTAAACCGCCACTTTGTTTTAGGCATGATCTCTAATCACTCCTGCTTTAAACGAAGTTCCGAATTCTCTGACCACGGCGGCGAGCCGTGCTGAATGCGGCGAATCAATTCGGCATCGAGCGACAAGGTGGGTTGGATTACTAGTCATTGGTTCAAAAGATGATTGTCTGGTTTGATTGAGCAGTTTTTGTACCAGCGGTGATAAACAGAGAATTCCACGACTTGCGATTGAGGTACAGGTTGGATTTGACGCTGTTGACAGGAAAGGCGGACAGGCTTGGCAATGCAATGTCACGCCGCCGCACGCGGCAGCAGGTAAAATGTACAACAGCTGGTTTCAACCAGCCGTCTCGGATTTGCTCTGATTTTGAGTGCCGATCGAAAAAATATTTTTCGCTAAAACGGCTATATCGACGATCCTAGTGTCAGTAAATGTGTACAGTCTCAATGCATCCGAATATGTTCGTGCGATAAAGCTTTGCCGCGTTTTGCGCGCGAAAGTTTTCTATGCTGCGCTGACTCCCGTAGAACAGAACTGGGCAAACCGCATCGATAAAAATTCGATGCATCAAAACAATTTGCCTTTATGCTCAACGTGGTCGTGAGCCATTCGTGATCTGAAAAGTGGCCGAAGGTGGGGGCTTTTTCAGGCTGCGCACTAACGCATCAATATCGGCCGTGAACCACCAAAACAAACAATGGTTCGACCAGGATCAATTCGAGAGTGTCAGTTAAAACGTTCTGGGAAAGCGTGAAGCAGCGAGTGTTGCGTCAATGCGGACTCATAACCGGACGGGTCGACTATTCAACAAAACCACGTAGCGCCTTCGGCGTCACGAGAATCGGCACCGTGTAGGCCTGCGCTAAATTCCTGCCACGGTCATGTCCAAGCTCTTAATTCCTTCGCGGTATTTTTCTGAGGTAAGCTGTCACTCGGTTGCTCGCCGGTGGAGCGTCCATAATCCTTTTGCCTCGCACCCGATCACTGCAACGTCGCCGCCGTCTTCGTCGGTATTGAAGTTTAATGAGACTTTGGGATTTCTCGCGATATGCCGCAGCTTGGCCTTGCCTCTTTCACTGAAAATCAAGATCGTCTCGTCGTCCCAATGAAACCAGACCGGCCTCGGTTGGGGTGCATTGTTGGAATCGATGGTGGTGAGCCAGATTATCTGCTCTTTGCGAAGTCGGCGCTTGACGTGTCGGCCTAAGCGGCTGGTGAAGTCGATCATACAATCTCCGAATCAGTTGCGAACAGCCAGAGAACTCTAGCCAGGGTATAATTTCACGCCAGCACGATGCTGGTATTCGGCAAGTCGGTTTGGAGGATGTATAAATGGTAAGCATCCGTTTATTCATTCCGCTGAGTAGGTTATTTTGGCCAGCCGTTGGCCCCGAACAAATTGCCGTCTTGAAAATTCTTCTGGCCAGCGCGGACCCTAAATTGCTATAATTTCGATTAACAATCAGGCGGCGCGGCGCTAGAACTAGTTCAAGCCAAGGACTTTTTCTCCTTAGCGCGCCGACGAGTCCCGATCATGATGCTCTTATTAATCGCTTTCATCTTTGGCGCCGTCGTCGGCAGTTTTCTCAACGTCTGCATCGCGCGCATACCTAAAGGCCAATCGATCGTCCATCCGCCGTCGAATTGTCCAAATTGCCAAGCGTCGATTCCTTTTATTGTAACGTGCCGTTACTTAGCTGCATGTCTGGCTTTGGGGCCGCTGTCGTTCCTGCAAAGAACCGATTTCGATCGCGCTATCCTATTGTTGAGCTTCTTACCGCGCTGGTCTCAGCTTGCCTTAATGCACCGATTCGGCCCGAGCTACGCGTTCTTCGTGACGTTTCTGTTCGCTGCAGCTCTGATCGTAATATCGTTTATCGATCTGGACGTGCGGATCGTGCCCGATGTCATCAGCTTGCCGGGGATTGTTCTCGGTTTGGTTCTCGCTATCATCGGCTATTTTATCTTTGACGGCGCGACCAGTTTCATTCCTTCGCCGCTGAGTTCGCTCACTCGGAATTCTTGCCGGCGGCGGCTTTCTCCTAGCGACGGCCTGGATCTATGAGAAGATTACCGGTGTCGAGGGCATGGGCGGCGGCGACATCAAGCTATTGGCGATGATCAGGGCATTCTTGGGTTGGCCTTCGGTGCCGGTGACGCTTTTCTTTGCTTCGCTGGTAGGCTCGGTCGTCGGCTTGGCCTGTATGCTCATGACCGGAGCAGGCCGCCGGCTCGCATTACCGTTTGCGCCATTTCTATGCTCCGGCGCCATTCTGTTCATATTCTATGGTGAAGAGTTAATTCGGTTCTACCTTCCTCCGGGTTAACTTTTGACGAAATCTCCTTAACAAATTTCGTCATCGTGCCATCCGGTTGGCGTGTTGACGATTTTGATCGTGCGGACTTTCGGGAAGTTCTTTCCCAAGCTCATGCTAAATCGGAACATTCAAGCGGCGAGCGAGACGCCGCCTGCTTGGTGCGTGAATTGCACCTTCACCGACTTGTTCCGTGTAGAGAATTCATTCTAACGACGCCCGATTTTGTAGAGTTTCTTAAATCAGACAGGTTATTGAGACCATGTTCACTCATCGTTACAAACGTATATTGACAGATGGCCGCGGATTCAGTCTAGCGGAAGTATTAGTTGCGATTGGTATTTTTGCGATCCTAGCGGCCATCGCCATACCTCAGTTTGTCGCCTTTCGACCAAGAAACCGTCTCAATGGCGCCACGCGTCAGATTTATAGCCAGTTGATGTGGGCGCGGTCGAAAGCTGTGACTGAGAACGGTTCCTACGTGGTTACTTTTCCGACCAACCAAACGATGTTGATCACCGGTTCAACGACTCGCACTGTCAACATCCAATCCGAGTAGTACCGACGTGACGCTGACCTCAACGGCGTCGACGATCACATTTTCGTCTCGGGGAACGTCCGATGTAGCGCCAACTATTACATTAACTAACTCGGGCGGAGACCAAGACGCTGGCGCTCAAAATTACTGGTTCGGCGACGATCAGCTAATGCAGGACAAAGACGCAAGCGCAAAAACTTTGCGCTTCGATCAAACTCCAGCAGGGTTTCACCTTACTGGAGATTTTTATCGCTATTCTTTTATTGACGGTCGGCCTTCTGGGGACCGCGGCATTAACGACTGGCGTGGTGCGCGGGAACATCGACAGCCGGTTACTGACGACCGCGACGACCATCGCGCAAACTTGTTGTGGAAGAAAATCGCCGCGTGGGTTACGCCAGTGCGGGAGCCACGCCTGCTGGAGGCTCGAACAATTGCTTGATTGGAAATGCTACAGTTTCTATCAACGGCGCTTCCTTTACTCGGACTTTGGCCATCGATAGTTCAGTAGCCAATATAAAAACTCTCACTGTTACCGTGACTTGGTCTGAAGGAGCGGTGGGCAGCAAATCTATGGCATTAAAAACCATTTTGGCGGTTTCGTGACGACGATGAAAAATGATCGAGCTTCTGGTTTTACTCTTCATGGAGTTGCTGGTATCGATGTCGATCGGCATGGTCGTACTCGCCGCTCTCGCGAAAACGTTTACCGTTCAATCACGCCAAAACACCGCCGAAGAGCAGGTCGCCCAGATGCAGGGAAACGCCCGGGCAGCTCTCGATCTTATGGTTAGAGAAATACAGATGGCTAAATACAACCCGGCGGGTACTGCCTTCTCGAGTGCTTACGGCGGTGACTTACAGCGCATCGCAGTTGGAAGTCAAAGCAGACATGGATGGCAACGGAACACATTAGTACGTCAAGCGGCAGCGTCGAGGACATCATCTATGCCCGTGACGCCGCGAATAATTACATCACTGCGCAAACTTGGCTCTGGCACAGCGGAGATTGTCGCGGATAACATCACCGCATTTACATTCGCCTATTATGATGCCAACGCGCAGCGCGCGGTTACTTCCTCGGGGAATAGCGGGAACATTCGCAAAGTGACTATTAACATCAGCCGCGCGCACTGCGAAGCGCCCGATCCGAGTTATACCAGCAACAGCGGCTATCCGCACCTACCAAATCAGTGCCGATATCACACCGCCGAACATGTGCACTCCTAACGAGGAGCGGTTTTTTATGAACCTCATTTATTGGGTGCGTGCAAATCGTCTCTGGCCAAAAATTGGATGACGAAAAAGGCCTCGTCCTGATCGCCGTTCTATGTTTGTTGGCGGCCCTGGTTTTGGTCGGAACCACCGCTTTTATCGTGTCGCTCAACGGATGTCAAAGTTGTCGGCAACTACAAGACCGGTCAAACCGCGCTTCAGGTGGCGATGGCTGGCACGGAGAAGGCGCGGTGAGGCGCTGCGGGCCGCCAACGCGTCCAGCACAAATACCTCCAACTTTAGCGAGGAACTTGCAGCCCGGCGTTGGCGCCAATGGGGTGCTCAACGGCTATACGCTCTTCGACTGATGACTCGGCACTGGCGAGTTCTAGCACGTTGGTCAGCGGTTATACGTATAACGCCCTATTTGACGAACGACTCGAGTGAGGGTGCTCCAGTACGACCGACAGTAACGGCAAAGTAGTGATTACCTCGGTAGCAACGGGTCCGAACAACTGCTAAAGCGATAGTGACGACGACGGTCCAACCTTACACTCTTTTTCGACAAACAGTCCGGCGGTCGTGTACTCCAAGCGACAATGTCTCACTCAACGGCAGTGCGATCAGCATTAACGGCAATGACGCCGGTACGTGCGGCGGGACCAACCTTGCTGCAGTGTACAATGATGGACCCAGGAACGACTACGCAAAATGGTAATCCGGCGCTGACCGGCGGGACCTCTCATGGAACACTAATATCGATCTCCAAGCTTATGTCGATCAGTTCAAGGCAGGTGCAAACTACACGCTGACAGCGGATGTCTCGGGCGGAACCTACGGCAGCTCAACGAACTATGTCACAGTTTATGCCGACGCACAGGGCACACAAGCGGATCATGAACTTAGGCTCAACAATGTTACTGGTTACGGCATTCTCATTGTTAAAGGTGACCTGCAAATGGCCGGCAACATCGATTGGCATGGACTAATTATTGTCACATGGAGTTATGACTTCATCGGGCGGTGGGTCTAACTCGAAGAAATATTCAAGGCCAGGTCTTCGCGGGAAGCTCAGCGCTGGGTGACTCTGCGATTAGCGGTAAACATCGACGTGGGTTATAACAGTTGCGAAGTGAAAATCTCTGTCGAGCCAGCCGTTAAAAGTTGTCAACTGGAAACAAAACTACTGAGTTCTAGACCTAAGAGCGGTTTCTATGATGTCGCCGATTTCGTGAGTGTCGTTGAATTCGCGGCCATAGTCGACAAATAGTTTGCTGTCTTTGAAAGCTTGTTCTTAAAAGCGGTAACTTGATTCAACAGCTCCCGAATTTCGCCCGTTAACATTCCGTCGACTTCCTTCGACTTTTCTTTTCAGCCGATTGAACTCGCCGACAATCGGATCGTCCGGCGCTTTCTTTCTTTGGCTCTTTAACTTTCTCACTATCGGGCTCGTCAATCGGTTTCCATCGCCGAGTCCGCTTGCGGTCTGTCGGTGGGCTCGCGGTCGGAGGCTGGTATGAGCCGCACAACTTTGTTCCGTCTTTCAATCTTTGCTACAAAAAGAGTTTTCGATTCCAAAAACCCCGTCGTGAAGTCTCAAAGAGCACCTGTTTACCCTCGCGCCAATAGCGAGTTGTGACGTACTCGTTGCCGTTTTTGAGTTTGATAACATAGGCCCCATCGACCGTGCCGATGCCGGCACCACAGGCTATAAAAACACCCGTATGTTAAGGCCTTGCGCATTACGGCTCCAATACTGAAATATAATCTGCATTCTATCATTTGGTCGGATTCTTCGCCAAAGAGTATTTCTTTCGGCCTTTGTCAACTTGTCCACTCTTGACACTGCCCAGTCAGTGGCAGTATGGTCCGCCTCTCTCGGAGGCAGCCATGAAAAAACGTCCGAATAGCCAGAGGCTTTTCAACTATCGAACTGATCGTCGCGATGGGCATCATGGGCGCTGTTGCCGCGATCGCTCTGCCGAAATGGAACAACTGGCTGCCGACCTATGCGTTGAACAACTCTACACGACAGATTCAATCCGAGCTTCACAACATCAAGATGCGCGCTGCGGCGGAAAACGTCGGCTTCCAGTTGGGATATCTGCAAGGCGCGAACGCTTACACGATTCAGCGTGATTCTAAGGCGCTGGTGTCAAAGCCAATCGCAGAGGGAACGACTATTACCAAGTGATGGCACGATTTCATTTTCACCGCGCGGTACGGCGAGCGCGAATCGGGTACGCCTGCGCAATGCTGCAGGGGCGTGCCAACAAATCGTCGTCAGCGCGACCGGCAGAGTTAGGGAGTTGCACGCCGAATTCCTGCGCCGAGGATTGCTGAGAAAAGCCGATGATAAGTCCGATGATTTTTGGTCGAGAGGACGGCTTTACGTTCAACGAGATTCTCGCCGCGATGAGCATCATGGTTGTGGCGGTGCTGGGTTATTCCCTGAGCAGCGTCGGTCTTATTCAGCGACAGACAACCAGCAGTAACTCGACCGTCGCTATTCATTTGGCGCAAGACAAACTCGAAGAGCTGCAAGCACGGCCCGCCCCTGCTGACGCCGATGTATGCCCGACCGGAGGCGATCATGGCATTTCGGCAAGACCCGGCGCCGCGGGTATTTTTGATCGATGTTGGCGTATTGCGGTATCGCCTCTGGGAGCGAGCCTTAAGCAAATCCACGTAACGGTTTTTTGGCGCGACATTGAGCCTCACGAGATTACGCTCTCGACGCTTATTTTTACCGGTGATGGATCATGAATTCTTGGTGCGGTGACAATCGCGGTGCGACGCTAATCGAGCAATTGATGTCGTTACTAATCGGATCCGGTCTGGATTGTTTCGCTTTACGGCTATTTTCGCAGCGAGCTATACCAGGCACTTGTTCTTGAAACGCGAACCGCCACTTCCGAAGACGCTCGCGGCGCGTTAGATATCATGACTCGGGATCTGAAAGAGTCGGGTTCATGGGGAACGGGAAGCGCGCCTTTGGAAATCGGCGGTACCGACGACCCCAATCACGATGGCGACACAGTTTGTAACCGAGTCTACGCCGCGACTGCGGCCATGATCCACGTTCAGATGGATCTGAATGGTAACGGCAATTGCGCGGACACCACGCCGCGCGAAAATATCCGCTACGAGTTGACCGGACCGACGGCGACCTGCTCGGGTCCCAACATCATTCGTCGCAACGGCGATTGCTTGGTAGCCAACGTGGTTCCCACTGGTCCCGGGAAAAGTCTTCACATTCTATGACGCCAGTGGAACTGATCTTGGCAACACGCCGCCTTTGGAAGCGATCAAGCGAGTCAAAATCGCCTTTCAGTGTGCAAGTCAAGCATCCCGGATCCGAGAATTGGCGGAAACTTCGACTTCGGCGCTTTCGACGAGTATCGAGTTTCGCAACTAATGTTTATCGTCATGAAAATCACAGACGACCCGCTGCGCAATTCTCGCGGATAGTTTTAATGAGCGCTCTCACGATTCTCTCGGTTCTGTTGGCGCTCGGTATCGGCATCCGTGTGATGCTGAAAACGATTATCAAGTAGTAGCCAATCTTCGCGGCGGAACCGAAGCTTTTACTATTCGGCTGCAGGGATCGAATGGAGCAAAACGAGGTCTGCCAGCACGGCTGCTTTTCCTCCCGTTCCGGCAAACCAAATGAAGTCCTTCGCGGCAGGCGCTTTCGCTGTTTCATTCCTACACCCCGTTTTGGTCGGACCGCTGACAGCGCGAGTCGCGGCCCGTTCTGTCGGCACCATCGGTCCGTCTTCTCATGTGCTCGAAGCTCTGCTTGACGAAAACCTACGATCTTGCCGACGGCGCGTTGGCGCTCCGCGGCGCCGCCGCGCGGTGAATATCAGCGGCAGCGGCCTGTTTATTTCCGGAACGGACCACGATCCGGCAAACGGCAATCCTCTGACCGCGGCGAAATCACGGAGCGCGATCTCAGTGTCTGACTCGACGATGAATGACTTAGTCATGGGAGCGCTCGGAAATCCCCCGCCAGTCGGGATCCTAGATAGCGCAAACGACGTCCAGGCTGTGGCGCTCAGTGACTATCTATCCGGCACTGCCATTACGCAGTTGGCCAATGATCTTTGCGCGGCTCCCGGTGCATTGGTGCATTCGGTGCCGAGCGGGGACTTTAGCTTTTGAGAATCAAGTTTGGGGATCTCAAGCTACGCCGCAGCTCCATTGCATCGAAGGGCAGCTGACTGGCGGCGATGGAGCAAGCTTTACAGGGAACAACAGTGGCTTTGGTATACTAGTCGTCAAGAACGCCGATTTGATCCTGAACGGCGGGTTTCATTGGGATGGGCTCGTCATCGTTTCCGGCCAAGAAGTCGGTCTAAGGGTTTTCGGATCGAGCAGCAAAGAAGTGATGGGGGCGACCTTGATAAATGAGACCGGCGCGCCAGGAAGCGCTACGGCAATTTTCGATATTCAGGGGAATTTGCGTTTACTTTTCAGTCGCCAAGCTCTGCGCCGAGCATCCGTTTTAATCCCGAGCGTTGCGCTCAGCCAGGCCTATACGGCATTGCCGTCGTATGTTTTGCAGGATTATTGGCGCACCGTCACCCCATAGAAGCGACTGCGTTACTTTTTAATTTACAATGACCCCGCAAGATGTTAAATTATTAATCTAGCAACGATTTGGCAACCTAAAGAACCCTTGTGAATCAGCGCTTTGAGACCGGAACAGCCGCCCGTGTTTTCGACGGCTTTATAGTCCCGGCGAGACCGGGTTACGGACGAGCAATTATGGAACAGGTGGGAGAGGGAGTTAGCATGGAAATAAAAAGACCATAATGGTCGTCGACGATAATCCCGATATCATTACGATCGTCAAAACCATTCTGGAAGGTCGTGGCTACACTGTTTTTAGCGCCGCCAGCGGCCCCGAATTGTTAAACATGCTGCCCAACCAGAAGCCCGACCTGATTATTTTGGATATCATGATGCCTGAAATGGACGGTTTGGAAGTGCTCACTCGGCTAAAAGGCAAAAGTGAAACTGCCACGATTCCGGTGATACTGTTGACGGCCAAGGTACAGTATGAAGATGTCTTGGGCGGTTACAAGCTAGGCGCCGACTATTACATCACCAAACCGTTCACGAGCACTCAGTTGGTCAACGGCATCAACTTGCTATTGGGCGAAGGCAAAGCTTGAATTGTTGGTCTTAGCCTGATCGGATCGCTGTCCGCCCCTTCAGTTGTCGCTACTCGGTTGTGCTGTTTGCATCTTCCCATCGTTTTCTCCATTCTTCTTATTGATGGTTCGCTTTGATTACGTTCGAGGGCGGGGACGGCACCGGCAAGAGCACGCAAGTCCACGCCCTAAAGAGCTATCTTGGAAAACCGGCCGCTCTTGCATTGTGACGCGGGAACCGGAGGCACGGCGCTCGGTACTGCGATCCGCAAGGTTCTTTGGAAGTAGGTGAACACGCAATCGCGTCGTCGACCGAATTGTTCTTGTACCTCGCGGACCGCTCGCAGCATGTACATGAAATCATCCTGCCGGCCATCGGCGCTGGCAAGATCGTGTTGTGCGATCGCTTTTTACGGATTCCACATTGGCTTATCAGGGGTATGGCCGGGGGCTTGATCTTGCGCCGGCTGCGTCAGCTGAACGATATGGCGAGTGGAGAAACTCGTCCCGATTTGACGTTTCTATTGGATTGTCCCGTCGAGTTCGGTCTGGCTCGCACGGCTCTGCGGCGCGCGCAATTTGCAAACCGGTGCCGGCCAAGAAGATCGCTTCGAGCGGGAAGAAATCGACTTTCATCAAAAAGTTCGCGCGGGATTTCTCGAACTGGCGCGCGCCGAACCGAAACGATTTCGCGTCATCGATGCGAGCCAACCCATCGAAGAGGTCTCAGCGGCCATCCGGCGCATCATAGGATCAGGAACTTCTCAATGAGCTTTGCCGATATCGTCGGTCATCAAAAACAGCTTGGCGACTCTGCAGCGCCGGCGTGGGCGGGTGGGCGGCTGCATCACGCCTATCTGTTTCTTGGCCCAGAGGGCGTGGGCAAACACACTATCGCAATCGCGCTTGCCAAGGCGATTCACTGTCAAGCGAACGCCGACGATTTCTGCGGCCAGTGCGTCAACTGCGCGCGAATTGCGGATGGCAATCATCCCGATGTGCGCGCCCTTGAGCCGCTCGCCGACAAGAAGGAAATCAGCATCCAGCAAATTCCGCGAAATCGAGCGTGAGCTCAACTATCGATCGTTCACCGGCAAGCGAAAAATCGTGATCATCGATCCGGCGATCCTGCTGAACGCCGCGGCGCAAAATGCCTTGCTGAAAACCCTTGAAGAACCGCCGCAGGAATCATTGATTATTTTGATCGCGCCCACTGCCGGCGGATCTTTTGCCGACCCTGCGCTCGCGCTGTTTGCGGCTCAGTTTCGCGCCCCTGTCGCGCCCAGAAGTAGCCGCCTATCTGCAAAGGCAGCATAGAAAGAGCGCCGAAGAAGCGGCGTTTCTCGCCGCCATGAGCATGGGCAGACATCGGCGTCGCCCTCGCATTAGATAAGGATGCGTTGACGGAGACGAGACGGGCCTGGATCGACAGGCTCGGCGCGCTCAAGGTGGGTGATTTCCAGTCGGCGATGACGGCCGCCGAGGCGCTGGCGGGAAATCGTGAAGAGACGCTTAGATTTATCAAGCGGGCGGAAAGCTGGTATCGAGATCTATTGATTTCCAGGATGACGAGCCGGCCGGACGACCTAGTGAATTTGGATATGCGAGCGCAAGTCGAACAACAAGCGGCGCAAATGAGCGTGGACTGGAATCTGCGCGGCGATGGCCAACGCCGTCGACGCTGGAGTAGGAGTTCAGCGCAACTTGAACCGGCGTATGCCGCTGGAGAAACTCCTGTTTGGCGTGGTGGGAGAACGGCGATGAACAAAATCTACATCACGACGCCGATCTACTATGTCAATGCCGAGCCGCACCTCGGCCACACTTATACGACCGTGGTGGCGGATACGTTGAAGCGCTATTACCGCGCGAACGGCTACGACGCCTTTTTGCTCACCGGCACGGACGAGCACGGCGATAAGATTGCCCAAGCGGCTGCCGCCAATGGCACCAGCTCCCAAGGAGTACGCGGATCGAATCAGCGGTTTGTTTCGTTCCACGTGGGATACTTGCGGCATCGCCTACGATCATTTTATTCGCACCACCGGACGCTACCACAAGGAATATGTGCAGAGCGTGCTCCAGAAGATTTATGACGCAGGCGATATTTATTTCGGCGAATACAGGCGGCTTTTACTGCTACGGCTGCGAGCGGTTCTACACCGAGAAGGAGCTGGTCGACGGCAAATGTCCGGATCATCAGACGGCGCCGGATTACATCAGCGAAAAGAATTATTTTTTCGCATGAGCAAGTACCAGCAGCAACTTATTGAGGCGATTCAGAGCAAACCGGATCTCATTCGGCCCGAACGTTATCGCACCGAAGTCTTGGCATTTTCTACGCGAGCCCCTCGAAGATCTATGTATTTCACGCCCGACCAGCCGTTTGCAGTGGGGCATCTCGATGCCCTTCGACGATAATTATGTCACCTACGTCTGGTTCGATGCCTTGCTCAATTACGTGAGCGCCTTGCAGCACCGCGGCGCGGATTCCCTATCATCTTTTTGGCCGAAGGCACAGCATCTGATCGCTAAGGATATCTTGAAGCCGCATGCGATCTATTGGCCGACGATGCTGATGGCCGCGGGCCTGCCGCTTTACGATCACTTAAACGTCCACGGCTACTGGGTAATGGATTCCGGCAAGATGTCCAAAAGCTTGGGCAACGTGATTCGTCCGCTGGAGATGAAAGCGCGCTTCGGCATGGATGCGTTTCGCTATTTTCTGCTGCGTGAGATGGCTTTCGGTCAGGACGCAAAGTTTTCCGAGGAGAGCTTTGATCACTCGGATCAACGCCGATCTGGCGAACAATTTGGGCAACCTGGTGAGCCGCGTGTTGGCGATGCAGCAAAAATATTTCGCCGGCGTGGTGCAGCCGTTACGGTTCCGAGTGGGCGGCGGAAGATGTCGAGCTGCGCGGCAAGTTTGCTCAGGCTGAAATTGACCTGAACAGCTACGTAGCGGAGCGCTACAATTCCATCGCGCCTTGGAGTCCGTCTGGTCGGCGCTCGATCATGCGAATCGCTACATCGTCCAGACTGCGCCGTTCACGATGATCAAAGATCCAGAAAAGCAAGCTCGCGTTGGCGAAGTGTTGCATCATTTGCTCGAAGTGGTGCGAACTCTGTCGCGTTTGCTCGCGCCGTTCATGCCCGACACGGCGCGCGAGCTGAGCGCTATGCTGCTGGCGCTGAGCGACGATGCCTTGAAAGCTGCCTTGGGGTCAGGGATTCGCCGTCGGTCATACGGTCCATGCGCCTAAGGTTTTGTTTCCGCGCATCGAGACTGAAGCCAAGAAATAGCTTTCGCCAGAGTCATGTTGATTGACAGCCATGCTCATATCCAGGGCAAGGAATACGCGGGCGAAGCCGAAGCGGTGATCGAACGCGCGCGCGCCGCGGGCGTCGAGAAAATCATCGCAGTCGGCGGCGCTGGTGACATGTCCAGCAATACCGAGGCGGTGGCTTTAGCCGATTCGTTTCCGAACATTTACGCCACGGTCGGTATGCATCCGCACGATGCCAAGGATGTCGGCGCGGACGAGCTGCGCGCACTGCGTGAATTGACATCGCACGCCAAAGTAATCGCCGTTGGTGAGACCGGGCTCGATTACTACTACAATCATTCACCGCATGAGGTGCAGCGCCGCGTGTTCACCCAATTCATTCACATGGCGCGCGAGACTGGCTTGCCGATTGTGGTTCACGAACGCGACGCGGCACAGGAAGTTGCTGAATTACTGCGCAGCGAAGGCGGACGGGAACTGCACGGTGTCATTCATTGCTTCACGGGTAATTATGAAGCGGCCTCGGCTTATCTCGATCTAGGATTCTACATTTCCTTTACGGGCATCATCACGTTCAAAAACGCCGAACCGTTAAGGCAAGTGAGTCCGACAAGTGCCGTTAGAAAAAATGTTCGTTGAAACCGACTCGCCATTTCTCACTCCGGTGCCGCACCGCGGTAAGCGCAATGAACCGGCGTACGTGCGCCTGGTCGCTGAAACAGTAGCGAGTGTCAAAATATTTCATTGGAAGACGTTGCCAGGGTTACCACGTGAGAACGTGCAAAATCTTTTCAAGATTTAGTTATTAGTTGACGCTTTGTTCGAATGCTTCAGCGGCTGCAACATCCGAGCTTCATTCAATTCCGGCGAGAAATTTTACGGCGATGTTTAACGTTTCTCGCTCCAGCGAATGCCATTTAGCTGCACAAAGGAGAGCGACGAGATGTGGCGCGTGCGGCTAAACTTTTCCTCGCCGCTGCCGCCGGGCTTCTCATCGAAGTAGGTGATTTCCAATACGTAGCGCCCGGCCCACGGCGTCGGTAGTGTGATCCGGCCATGGTCGTCGGTCACGAGAGGTTTTTCCCACTTGGACGGACCGATGATCGTAAGCTCGGCTTTGGGCAACGGCGCGCGCGAAAAATAACAGAACAAAAGTTTTGCCATTCACTTGCGTGGGCACCAACTCCAGGTCGAGCTTGGCGGCGGTTTCCGAGCGCCCGGCCTTGGCATAGTAAATCGTTTTAGTTACGCCGCCTTTTTCTTTGTCCTCGCGCGGCGGAACGCCGCTGTCCACGAAACGCACGTCGCCGCGGCCTTTGACGGCAAACTCCAAATTGTTTTCGTTCCTCTTGACCGGCAGCGGCTCGCCGCTTGCGCCGAGAAAACCCGCGGCGTTTTGAACCGGTCAAGCAGACCGCCGGTTTTTTCTCGGATGTCGTCGATCCATTCGCCGAAGTAGGCGCGCGCCGGGCCGTCGCCGTCGCGTTCGAGCCAAACAAAATGGGCGTGCGCCGTATCGATCAGCGCTAAGATAGAGTATCGCGATGATTGATCAATCGTAACATTGGCGTTCTCCTTTTCACGCCGATATAGCCGTGAAACTCTGCTGCTGCAAGTTTACCAGCACGCCGTTGATCCAGCTGCGGCGGCCCGGTTATAATCGGCGTCGCAATCGACGCGCGGATAGAACCGCGTGGCGCCGTGGCGCTCCAGCGCGGCGTCGAAGTCACGGCCGCACTTGCAGAAGTGATCGTAAGTCGTGTTGCCGAGGCGAAGTACGGAAAATCTAACGCCGCGAAGATCGAGGCCGTTGCCGTGCACTACTGCTTGCCAAAAACGGCGCGGCGTCGTCGGGTGGTTCGCCGTCGCCGTAAGTACTTGCCACGACCAGCAGGTAGTTCGCTTGGGTGAGCACGTTCGGTTGGCAATGCGCCATGTCGCGGACGCGCGCGGTCAAACCGGTTGGGCGCAGCGCGTCAGCCAGTTTTTTAGCTAGCGTCTCCGAGTTGCCGGTCACGGTGCCGTAAAGAATCAACACCGATTCGCTGTTGAACGACGCCGCGTAGCGCGCTCGCGCACGAAGATCTTGCACCGCGTGGGCGTGGCCGTTGGCGCCGCTGGACTCGATGGTTTGCGACTTCGCTCGATGGATGCGCGAGCGCCGCATCGACGGTCTCGGTCTGGTGTGGGTTAAGAAAATTGATTTGATCGCTATTTGCATTCATCACTGACTCCTCAGCAGTAAATTCTTTCGGCGTGCGGCGCCAAGAGCGAAAGCGGCGCCAGGCCATGGCTAAACCGGTCCAGACGAGAAAACAGCCGCCGAGAGAGGCGAGTCCGGCGACGGTCTGGCCGGGCAAGCCGAACGCTTCGCCGGTGTGCAGCGCGCGCACCCAGGTGCGCAGTTTTCGCGCCGGTGCTGTTGTTGGCATAGGGCTCCCATTTCACGACGTCGCCGGTGGCGCGATTGAGCGTAGAGTTGCGAGCGCTGAAACGGATGAAAGGCGTCGGGTCCTTGTATCGAAGCGGTGACCGGGGCCGTCGCCGCGCGGCGGGAAACGCAGCATGATCATCACCCAACCCGGCACCTGTTGTTGCGGCCCGCGCCAAGAGAACACTCAAAGCTCGCCGCTAACGGCGGGCGCGCGGCTCTTCGTCGCGCGTGGCTGCGCGGCGTTGCGTCTTGCTGCCGCAGGTGCACTTGGGCCTCGGCGTAGCGAAGGCGGTTCGCTGCCGGTCAGTGTGTACAGTAGATCGTTGGCCCACGGATAGGACATGACCGCCGCCGTTAACGTGAGAACGACGAGCACCGATGGAAGACCAAAAGCCGATGACGTTATGCCAGTTCCAGTCGCGCGCTTTGCCGCGTAAGCGCGGGTACTGAACAGGAAGCTCATTTTCAATCCGCGCCAATGCCAGCTCGGCGGCCACCAGAGATAGACGCCGGTGATCGGCAAGCCAGAAGAAGGCGAGATTGCATGCGCCGGTGATGGCGCGAGCGGTGGCGCGGCCTTCGCCTTCGGTGCCGAGCCAGCGGTGCCAATCGACGACGTCACGCATGAAAATTGTGCGTCGGCCGACTGTCCGCCTAGGATCTCGCCGCTGTAGGGATTTGACGAATACGGTATTCTCGCGGCCAAGATTGACCGCCACCGAAGCCGTGGATCGGACTTCACGATAATCACCGCCGGGCGTGCTATCGGGATTGGTTGCGCGCACCTTCGCTAACAGTTCGTCAAAACTCAGCCGCTTGACCGTCAGGGACCTGGAGCCGACCCAGCGCGCGCTACGTTCCGAGTACTCGCTGATCTGTGGCTCGTACATCGAGCACCACGCCGGTGAACGACATGATGAAGATCACCGTCCCAGCCGTCACGCCGGCGAGCAGGTGGGTCCAGAAAAGTAACTTTGTGCAGCAGTTTCATAAGGCAAATCTCTCCGTCTGAAAGCTAACCTGATCTTGCCGTTCGCGAGCGCGCTGAACTCCGTCGCGCATCCAGTCGCGCAAAAGATCCTTTTCGTAGCGCAGGTAGTCTTCCTCAGCCGCGAGTCCCGTCGTTGATAGTCGACGTCGGTCAACTCGCGTTTGCCTTCTTTGATGACCCGGCCGTTATCGTCGATAAGACGAAATTCGAGGACGATGCGCGGCGGATAAATGCTCTTTGATGATGCGCGTCTGATTGAATGGCATGCCAAGCCATGGCTCGAAGTCGCCCGCCAGTTTGACGTCCGTAACTTTGATCGACAGCTGCATCTCGGGCGGCAGCGCGCGCTCACCGGTTTCCTGCATGAACTTTGCGAGCGCGGCGAGCAGGCTGTGGGAATTGTGTTCCCATTCGGTGCGTCTTACGTCGGTAAATTTCTCCGGTTCGACGAAGGTGACAGAAACGCTCGAAACATGTTCCGGGGCTACAAATGGCGTGGCGCAACCCGATACGAACAAGGCGGCGATGATCAGCACTCGATGAGATAGGGCGAGACAAAGAGCGCACTACCATTTATACCTCGGCGCAGCGCCTTAATAGGTTGTGATAACAATTGGTCAATTCCACGACGGCCGCATGGTTGGGCAAAGCTTGGTTGACTTTGTTGATGGCCATGTCGAGATCGAAAAGCAGAGTTCGCTGGCCGTCGTCGCGCACCATACTTTGCACCCAGAAAAAAGCAGCCAGTCTGACACCGCGCGTCACCGGCGTCACATGATGCAGGCTACTCCCCGGGTAGACCACCATATCCCCCGCAGGAAGTTTTACCGAGTGCGATCCATAAACGTCGTCGATGACTAGTTCGCCGCCGTCGTACTCATCGGGTTTGCTAAGGAAGAGTGTTGCAGAGATGTCGGTACGAATGCGGTAGGGCGTGCCGGGAATCTGCATGATAGAGTTATCCAAATGTATCCCGAACGTTTCGCCGCCTTCGTAGCGGTTAAAGAGCGGCGGAAAGACCCGGAGCGGCAACGCCGCTGTGATGAAGAGCGGTTGCGCTCCAGCGCCGCCACAATCGTATCGCCGAGCTCCCGCGCCTCGGCGCTGGTATCCGTGATCTGCCGGTTTTTTTGACAATACTCGATTGGTAGCCGGAGGTCGCCCGGCCGTCCACCCAGCGCCGCGCGGCTCATGACCTCGCGGCAGTGGCGACTTGTTCCGGGCTTAGCACACTAGGAACCGTGACGATCATAGATGGGTATCCTCAGAATCTCGCGCTCACGCTGCCGATGAACGTGCGCCCGGCCCCGGCACGCTGTGCGAAGGATGCACGGCCTCAATGAAGAACTGGTTGGTCATATTCAGAGCGTTGAAACGCAATTGAATTTTCTCCGTCAGGTTGTACGCGACCGTGGCATCCCAGCGGATGTAACCGGGGACGCGGTTAATGTTGGCGTTATTGGCGTAGCGGCTGCTCACGTAGGTGGGCCCGCCGCCGATCTGCCATTTCTCCAGGAAGTCGTAGGTGGTCCAGAAGTTGGCGCTATACTTGGGGATGTTTTGCGGCACTTTGCCTTGAAGCGGAATCGTGACTCCTTCCACTACCTGAGTATCGTTCGACTTAAGGATCGTCGCATTGAGATAGGTATAGCTCGCAAAGACGTTCCAGCCAGGGAGAATGCGGCCAACCAAACTCATCTCAAATCCTCGCGATCGTTGTTTGCCGTCGAGCACCTGAACGCCGGTTGCCGGGTCATTGGTGCGGGCATTGGTCTTTTCGATGTTGAATAGCGCCGATTGGAGATTGAGAGCTCCCTGAAGAAGTTCTAATTTTGCGCCGATCTCGAAGATCTCGTTTTTTCCGGCGCCAAAGCCTGGTTGTTGGCAGCGAGCACCAACCCTTCGGCCGAGGGATTGAAGGATGTGCCATAGGAAAAGTAATAGCTTTGCGTCGGCCTCGGATGGAAAACCAACCCGCCGCGGTAGCTCATCAGATTATCCGTATGCTCGAAATCTATCCCGCCCGGCAACCGGTTGTCTTGTTTAGCGCGGTAGTAGTCGTACCGGAGCCCGCCGACGATGTCGGAAATATTCGCCCAGCCTGATCTGGTCGGCACCATAAATACCGAAGCCGGTCGCCAGCGTGTCTTGCTTCACGTTGACCGTCTTTGGCCGCCGGCAACTGGTTGTTATTAGGATCGGAGAGGGTCGTAGCGGGGCCGGCGCTTGCCCAGCGAAGTTGATCGAAAGTCTCACGGCCCACCTCCAGGCCGGTGGTGAGTACGTGCTTGAAGCCGTAGGTATCGAATTTGGCGGTGAGATCCATCTGATTGCTGAGAATACTTTCTTGCGTATCTCGTTCCGGCCGACTCCTAGTGACGCCGGTCACGATGGCCGCGGGTCCATTACAAGTAACGTTGCTGCATGTCACGGCGGGAATGCTGGGATCGGCATGGCGGTCGATATGGCTGTAGCGCAGCACGTTGCGCAGGCTTATCTGATCATTGAAGGCGTGGTTGATGATGCCCGTGCCAATATTGGTAGAATGTTTTTTCATAAGTCGCTTTTGGTCAGCCCGTACCACGTGTCGCGGTCAACGCGCACCGGCTTGCCGTGGAGAAAGGGCAATCCATCGTCCGGGATATTGTCCTCGTGCTGACCGAAGTAACTCACGGTCGCCTGTGTCGGTGTGCCCAGACCGTAAGTAAATGAAGGTGCGATGCCTTGGCGCTGATCCTTCGACATGATTGCGCTCTACGATATCGGCTCGCTGCGCCATGAAGTTCAAGCGCAAAGCGGAGTTTTCCCAAAGAGGCTGATTGAAATCTCCCGTGCCCCGGAAGTACGTGCCACTGCCGCCGTTGAACACGCCGCTGTAGCAGAGATTCGGATAGCGGCATCTTGCTCACCTGGTTGATGATGCCGCCGGTGGAGCCGCGACCGAAATAGCTGGAAGAGGGTCCCTTGATAACTTCGACGGACTGGATATTGAAGACGTCGCGAAAATAGGATCCTTGATCGCGGACACCGTCGATGAACATGTCATTGCGCGCGTTGAAGCCGCGCAGCGTGAAGCCGTCTCCTGCGAGCCGCCGGCCTCGCTTGCGGTAATGCTGATGCCGGAGACGTTGCGCAGCGCGTCGCGCAGGGTGGTGCCGCCCTGCTCCTGGATTAACTTGTCCGGTACGACGATAACTGCTTGAGGAGTGTCTTGCAGCGGCACGGCAAATTTCGGCAGCGAAGACTGCGGCACGACATAGGGGCTATTTTGTTCTTGCACTACCACCGGCGGCAGGTTGATAGGTTCCTCTTTCTTGGGCTCCGCAGCGAAGGCGTTGCTGACCAGAGCGAAAGAAAAAGCCACCGCCCGGCTGACGCCTTCGCCGGCCGCAAGACAGATTTTTTGCAAAGCTGTCTTGTTTTGTTTTCTATCGTTGGCGCGTTTTTGTTGTCGACTCATGCATTCCTCCAATGAAGTATATTTTTGCTGGCTGGCATGAGTCGGCTCATACTCTGGCTGGCTGGTGTAAGTTTTATTTCGTCAAAATAAGCTTGCCGTTTCGCGTAATGCGCAAGTTGTATTCCTTATTCTGATGCACGATGACGATCTCGCTGTTGCCTTGAAAAAGGTGGTTGCTTTCGATGCGCGGTTTGGGGCTAGTCGAAGCGGACGCGATCGCGCCGCCCGGTCGTTTCATCGTATAATCCATAAGTATCTCTCTCATCGGTTTTCCTAGCGAAGCTCGAACTTCACCGGCAACATTACCCATACCGCCACCGCTTCCTTGCCCCTGCGAGCCGGTTCGAAGAGCCATTTCTTGACGGCATCCATGCGCGGCGAGATCGAGCTCGCGAAAGCCGGCGGATTGCTCCACGATGACGTCTCGAGACCCGGCCGTTTTCCAGCACGCGCACGCGGAGCGTGGTCACGCCCTTGCGCGCCCGCTCTGCGCGCCGACTCCGGATAGCGCGGCTTCACCTGATAGCCGCCGAGCGGCCGGGCAACGCTTGAAAGCCCTTCGCCGGAACCGCCGCCGCCGGTGCCGTCGCCCTTGGCGCCTCGTCCCAGACCCGCGCTGCCAGTGCCGCCACCGCCGCGCTTCGAGGCTGCTGCCGCCGATTACAGCTGTGTCGCCTTTGCCGAAAAGATTGCCGGCACCGGCGGCGCTGCCTTCGGCTTCGCTTGCTTTGGATCCGAGATTCCAGCCTGCGTTGGCCGAGCCTTGGTTGTCCGGACAATGACGGCGGCGGCGCCGGCTCGATCGGCTTTCTTTGATTTCTGCTTTAGAATTTCCCAGCGGCGGCACGGGCTTGGTCTCAAGCGTCGGCTTGAAAGAAGTTTCGGCGCGATGATATCTTTTGGCTTTGGCGCCGGCGGAGGCGGTGGCGCGACTTCGATTTTCTTCGGCTCCTCGACGCGCGGCACATCGACGAGCTCTGATGGGCACCATGGCGGGTTTGATCGGTTTGGCGTGCATTACTAATGCTGCCAACAGGAATGATCCCCAAATGAATCAACGATGACGCAGTAAATGACGATACCAACCAGCGCTCGTTCATTTTTTCTGCTCCTTTGGTTTGACCGCGATCGCCATCTTGGCGACGTTGGCGCTGCGCGCGATGTCCATGACTTCGACGACATGGCCATGCTCGACGCCGTCGTCGGCATTGATCACGACCAAAAGCTCGGGATTTTTGGCGATTAGCCCGCCCAATCGGTCCGCTAAAGAGGTTTTCTCGACGGGCTGTTTATCGAGAAAGATCTGGTGTTCTTTATTGATCGTGATGGCCGCACTCTCGGCCGGCGCTTGCTGGCCGGAAGCGGCTTTGGGCAGATTGACCGGCATGCCTTTGAATTGCGTCATCGACAAAGTCGAGATCATGAAAAAGACCAGCAGGAAGAAGATCGTATCGATCATCGGGATGATCTCGATGCGCGCTTTTTTATGCTGCGGCGTTGAATGCGCATCAGTGTTTCCCGCTTGGACGTGCAACTGCAATTCGAGCGACGAGCTGAAATGTTCCATCTGGTCCATTTCCCGTTCCGCCCGCGCGGTGAAGTAGTTGTAGGAGACAAGGGTCAGGATCGCGATCAACAAGCCGGTGGCCGTGGCGATCAAAGCTTCGGCGACTCCGCCGGTAACGGCGTGAGGTTGCCCGATTCCCACATCGGCCATGACGTCGAAGGAGCCGATCATGCCGACCACCGTACCGAGCAAGCCGAGCAGCGGCGCGAGCGTGACGATCGTGTCGAGCACGCCGAGACGTCTTTTCAGCACCGGGATCTCGGCCTGGGCAGCCGCTTCCATCGCCTTCGCCGGCGCGGGATTGCGGTGCGCAATGCCAGCGGCCATGACTCGCGCGATCGGTTGCTGCGAGGTTTTTCCCAGCTTCAAGGCTTTGGTCGAATTCGCCCTGCTCGACGTGCGTCAAAATTTCGCGGAGCACCTCTCGCGATTTCAGTTTCGCCCAAAAACAAGATTCGCTCGATGGTGAGAGCGAGCGAGATTAAAGAACAAATCAGGAGCGGTATCATGACGATCCCACCCTTGACGATGACGGCGAGGACCTGCGCCATGACTAGTGCACCGATCCTTTCTTGACTTCTGCGTCGAGTCGCTCGACGCTGTCCGCCACGCTCTGCAACGCCAGCCCCAGGGCGCGCAAATCATCGAGGGAGATATGCAGCACACAATTGCCGTAATGAAAGTGGACGGTATCTCGACTGCAGTTGCACAGAGAGACCGACCATTTGCTTTCGCGCGATTTGATTCCATCCATTTTGACCTCCATAAAAAGCCCGAAGTCCCGCCGATTGTTCCGGCGCGCATCGGGCTCTGGATTCATGACCGCTGGCCGCTGACTTATTTCGTATATTAAAATGAAAATTAGTTGTCAACACTAATAAAAAGATTAGTCTATACGAAAGACTGGGCAAAAGGGCTCTAATCAGAGTCAGCTAGTCGGTTTCGACACGGTTGGTCGGTCGGTTGCGGCCAACAACGGAATGACCCACCGTCTTTACAGCGACGACACTTGAGCTCCACTCCATCTGGCACTAAACGGGCCAGGAGATTGCCGCATTGACAGCGTAACGGCTCAGCGGGCGACTTTTTGGCGGCTTCTTTTTCCATCGAAAAACCAAGTAGATTTTCACGTTTGCTTGACCGTGGTAGCAAGCAGACGCGAGCGAATCAGGCGCGATTACGGCGGAACTCTTTGTCTCGATGCCTTGCAGCCCTGCTGCGGGCGCTGTTCGAGGGCTTCTCAAGCTCGAGCAGCTTGGCGGTCCAGCCCCGCCCCGCCAGAATATGGGCGCAGAGAAGCGGCAAAGCGATCAGACCGATCACCCAATGGATCGTGCTGCTAAATTCGCGCACGGCGTCATCGCTCACGTAGTAGAGCAGCCAGCCGGATAGCACCAGCACGCCGTTCAGCGCGATCATCGTGAAGCCTGACAGACGGTTTGCCTTCAGAGCGGTGCCGCGCCGGATATGCGCGATGAGCGTGCCCAACAGCGCGAGGTAGACAAGCATGGTTGCGCCGTGAACTTTCATGCTGATCGTTTGCAGCAAAGTTCGCGCTTCGCCAAGCTCCGGATCCTTGAACCACTCGATAAGCAGCCACAAGCTTCCACTGCCCCACAAAACGCCGAATACGAGGTAGAAGAGCCGGCGGTGCCAAGGTTCGAGCCGCACCTTCTCCCGCAGCAAGGCGACGATCTTGGCGGTGCGATCAGTGGCTTTATCGCTCATTGGATCTCGATCCCACTCAGATTATCTCCTGCATCTGAGCGGGCCTAAACCGCGGTGGATTCCCGAGGCTTCGCCGTCGCGCCGGTGTGTGCAATGCAACGAACACCGCGCCGGTCGATGATAATCGCCTGTGCGCCGAATTGCGGCAAAATTTTTGCCGCGCGCCGCGGCGCCAGACGAACGACCTTGGTGAGCGCATCGGCAATCAGGCAACGCGGTGCGACGACGGTGACGCTCTGTTGCCAACGCATTGTGGTGTTTCGTCGCGGATCGACCAGTGGATCGGTGCTATCGCCATCTTCGCGGCGCTCGGTAAAGCAGCCGCTGGAGCTTGCGACCGCCGCGTCTGTGAGAGTGCCAAGAGAAAATAATCGCGACGCATCTTCGGGGTGACGAATATGGATTGGCTGGGGGCGCCGAAGGCGTAGAGATCGCCACCGGCGTTCACAATGCCGCTGTCGACGCCGTTGCATTTGAGCGTTGCAGCCGCTCGATCCACCGCATAGCCCTTGGCAATCCCGCCAAGATCAATCCAGGCGCGGCGTCGTAACAGCACGCGATTGTCGGAAAGCAAACTTAGGTCGCGGAAATTGGCTTCTTCAGACGGCCATTCAGCATCTTCCGGTTTGGGCAAAAAACCGGCAGCGACGAGCTTGCCTCCGACCGTGATGTCGAACGCTCCGTCGGAGAGCGCGCTGATCTTTTGCGCCCAGGAAAGGACTTCATAGGTTCTCGGGTCAACTTGCTGCGCAGTCAGAAGCGGCGCGCGATTGAGGCGCGCTATATCGCTGTCGGTTTCGTGAAAACTCATCAGCCGATGGATGATTTCAATTTCACGAAAAGCCGCCTCGATGGCCAGCGCGGCGTTCTCGCCTGCGGCACCGACTCTCGACGAGCGTACCCAGCAAGGGCCGGGCGCGGCGTATTTCATTTGAAAGCGACTTCATAGGTTGCCAAAACCCGTTTCACGCCGTCGGCGATGTGGCGACACGAGAGCGTCGCGCCGCTGATGTTCTTGATGTCTTTATTGAGTTTCAGCGGCGCCGCCGCGTTCTTGCCGACAAACTGCGCGCGCCAATCGGCGTTGCGCACTTCGTAGCCGTAGCTTTCCCGATAGGTCAGGATCTCGATCTGCTTGACCGTGCCGTCAGGCGTTGAGCCCGACGGCGTAGGTGATGAATTCGTGTTTGCCCACCACCTCGTCGACTACGAAGAAGCCGCCGTTGGCCACTTTCCACAATTGTATTTCTTTGTGCCTGACGTTGGCGTCGCTGCGCCGCGCAATTTCACGCGCCTGCTCGTTAGTGAGCGTGATATTAGCCGGCGCGAGTTTTTCCCCAGGGAAAATGGCTTGTTGTGCTTGCTCCACGGTCAGATAAGTGGCGCCATACGCGGCTGGGGCCAGTATGGCGATCGGGATCTGTGCCGCCGGTAGCCATATCCATTTCGAGGTACGCATAGCTATCCCTTACTAAGTGAAGCCGAAAGCGTCATTGCGGCGCGGATAAAAATCCGTAAGCATTGGCGTCTGCCCCGGAAGAATGCCGCTCTCTAAAACACCCATGCGACCTTGAGACGAAATTCGTATCGTTCGTGCTCTTCCAATTCCAGGTTGCGGGTTCGTCCCGGTGTAGGCGGCGTGGCCAGCCACCTGGTTCAAGAAGGTGAAAGTGAACCACCATTTTTCTGCGGCGTAGTGGATATTCGGCCCGAGAAAAAAGCGCCCTCCTGGGGACCTTTAAATTCAGGATATGCCGCATGATAGCGGCCCTCGAGACCGACAAACCACTTTGGTGCGAAGCGATAAGAAATGCCAAAGGTATGCTCTACCTCCAGCTCTCTTTCACGCTCTCCGCTGGATTTGAACTTCGCCCACTCGGGCTCCAATGTCAGATTGTAGCCGAGGGCCAGTTGATCGTCGAAGAAGTTTTTTGCAAAATAATTTTGCTCTCCAAGCCGAACTGATCCATGCGCTCGCCGGAGACCCTGTCAATTCGCGAATAGGACGGTTCCAAATACAGAGATAGTCCGAAAAGATCTTTGTAGACGCTCAACAGGTTGTATTTGAAGGCGAAATTAACGCCATTAAACTCGAGCCCACGAGAAATGTCGCGGTCCGGATCGTCTTCGAGGGCGCCGCCGGAGATCTGGTGGGACCGGCCTTTGAGATAAAAAGACGCCTGAAAACGGTCCGTGAAACCGTGTTCCAACTCGAGCATCTCATCCCAACCTCGGTATGTGCCTTTACCTTTGCTAGCACGAAGGGTGAGCCAATTATAAAGTTCGGTGCCGCCCTTTGGCAGGGTATCGGTACCATAAAGATAACCCCAGAGATTTTCATCGGCGTGAGCCGGCGGCAGAAAAACAGCGCGCCGATCCACAGTGCAACCACGAGCGCCCAGCGAAAAATAAACGATCGAAAAAGCATGTCCTGCCCCTTTCATAGTGAATTTTGATCGCACAAAGTTGCTATTCGGCTTTACCAGGGCTCTGGATTCTTGACCTCTGGCCGCTGGGATCTGTTGCACGAAACTTTTACACGACTTACACGTCAATCCTCACCGTTCCCTTGGCATCGCGCGGCACAATCACGTGGCGTTTACAACGCCGGCATTTTATTTCTACGCCTTGCGCGACTAACCGCGCCAATAAACTGCCGCAGTCGCAACGGAGCGCCGTTTCAGCTTTCGGCGTGCCGTCGTTTTGTTTGGGCTTAAACTGCGAACGAGACTCCATTCAGGCTCGCTTTCGTTCTTGCGCCAGCCAAAAAAGTCGCCAAGAAGGCACAGATCATGAGCCCTTGGGCCGCCAAGGTTTCCAGCGTCGGGTAGATGCCCAAGAGCGGCGCCTGGGCGGAAATCTCAAAGGTGTCGTTGACACCCAGCCTGCGGCTTGCAATTCCTTGATACCGTTGCCGGCGAAGATGAAGGCAATGATATAAAGGAAAGTTCCGGTGACGCCGAAGAAATATTTGAGCGGCACCTTGACGCCGAGCTTCAAGATCACGAACGTCAGCACGACCAAGACCGCGAGACCGGCGACGAAGCCCGACAAAATCAGATGATGGCCGTTTTCGTTCTGCAGCCAAAGCGCTTGATAAAAAAGCACGACCTCAAAAGCCTCACGGTAGACGGCGAAAAACGAGATCCCCACGAGCCCGACGAGCTTCCTGCCGCTGACAACGTTTTGTACTTTGTCGCGAATGAACGCTTGCCATTTTTGGCTTCGGATTTCGTGTGCAGCCAATAGCCGACGTAGAACAGTGCGACGGCGGCAAAAACGGAGATGAAGCCCTCCATGCTTTCGCGGTGCTGACCGCTGAAGGTTAAAACCGTCTGAGTCGCGAGCCAGGTGAGGCCGCCGGCGACGAGGGCGAGGATCCAGCCGAGATGAATGTAGCGAACGGCATCGGTGGCACCCATGACTTTGAGCATCGCCAGGATGGCGGCTAGAACCAAAGTTGCTTCCAATCCTTCGCGCACAATGATCAGCGCGGAATTGAGGAAAAAATAGATGCCCGAGTAGTCGTCGTTGCGCGCGATGATTTCGCTGGCCCGATCGAGACCCGCTTCGATTTCACTGCGCCGTTTGTCGATCTCTTCCGGCCCAACTCCCTGTTTGATGGCGTTACGGTACGCGGTGAATAAGCCTTCGAGGCTGCGGCCGAAGGAGGCGTCTTTGGCGAATAAGGCGGGCTCGGCCAGCTCGTAGCCGTCGATGTAGGCATCGACAGCCTTTTGATAGGCTTTTTCTTTTCTCCGGCGGCATAGAGCGCTGCGCTTTCGCGCACCAAGTTCCGAGTCAGCACCAGCGGGTCCGGCTTTTGTTCCAACAGACCGCGGCGCAGATAAGCGAGGACATCGTTGACCTGATCTTCCTGATCGAAATAACTCTTAAGTTGTTCCGATAGCTGTTCATCGGAGTCGGTTGCGAGATTCGCCACAGCGGTCAGCTCCGCCGGCAATTTTTTCTGCTGTATCAGCGCCGCGCCCCGATCGGCTTGTTCGCGCGAGAAACGCAAGGACATGACATAGAACGCGACCTGCCAGCGCTGCTCCTCGCTGAGCGCCGCAAACGAAGCCATCGCCGTTCCCTCCACGCCGAAGCTCGCCGTGTTGAAAGCCTTAAACGGCGACAATCCCGCCATTCGCTCAGGATCGATGAAATTCGCCGGCGCGGGCGTCTTGGGATTCATCGAACTTCGCCCCGGTCCGTCGCCCTTGCCGCTCTCGCCGTGGCATTGGGCGCAATTCTCCACGTAGAGTTTTTGGCCTGAGTCCAAAGACGGCAACTGTTTAGGATACGGAACGATTTTATATGCGGTGATCAGTCTTTCTTTGGCGTTCTGGGCGAGCTCGGCGACGATCTGGGGCTCGGCTTTTTGTCGATCTGTGCGGCCAGTGATTTAATAGTCGATTCGATTCCGGCTCGGTCCGCCTTGTCGGCCTGTTTAAGTTGGTTGAAGAGTTCTTGGCTGCGCTTGGAGAACTCCTGCATCTCCGTGTATTCGTCGGCGCTCAGGATCTTGCCGTCCTTGACGGCATTCTTATAGTCGCTGCCCAGGTAGTCGAGTAGCGAGACCAGCGCGCTTGGCGTCATCCGGTTGGGCGAAAGCCAGAGGCGCGGCGCTCAAGAGCGCAGCGATTGCCAGGAAACAAAAGAAAAGACGGCGGATACCGGGAATTCGGTTAAGTCGGTTGTCTGAGAAGCTACGAAAGCAACGGGTCGAGGGGGTTTTATTATGAGATGGAGGTTCCATAAATCACGATGTGTGCGCCGCCAGAAGATAGCGCCTTCGTAGCCAGGCGCTGATGCCGTCCATGACAAGCACGATCACCAACACCAATAATAAGATGGTTGCCAGCCGCTGATAGTCCAAACTCTGCAGATAGATTTGAATGACGAAGCCTAAGCCGCCGGCGCCGACGAAGCCGAGCACCGAGGAAGCGCGAATGTTGTACTCGAGCATGAACAGCACTTGAGCGAGAATCGCATTGGCGGCCTCGGGGACGATCACGAAGCGGACGAGTTGCAGCTTGGAAGCGCCGGTGCTTTGCACCGCCTCGATGATCTCCGGATCGGTGCCTTCGAAAAGATCGGCGTAGATCTTGGCGAGATAGCCGAGGGTGTAAGCGGCGATGCCCAAGGTGCCGGCCAGCGGGCCGAGACCGACGAGGATGACGAAGATAATCGCCCACAGCAGCACGGGCACGGTGCGAATGCCCGCCGCGATAAAGCGCGCAAAGCTGGAAACCCACGACGAAAACAACCTGCGAGTGCCGAGAACGCTCAGCGGCAACGACGCCAGGAAGCCGAGAAGGGTGCCGGCAAACGACATTTCAACGGTCTCCCACAAAGCGGCGCCGACGGTGGGCAGGATGCCGACGTCCGGCGGCAACATCTCCGAACCAAGAATGCCGAGATTGCGCACGCCGCGCGCGAGGCGCTCGAGATCGAAAAAGCCGAGGTGCGCCAGCACGGCCAACAAAAAAGCCGGTGGTGGCGGGGAGAACCAAGCTGGTCTTCACAGGCTGGCCTCGGCGCGCGCTGACTCGCGCAGTTGATTGCCGATATAGCCGGGCACGATCTCGCCGTCTTTGAGCGCGAGCACGTCGTCGCCGAATTGACGCGCCAGGCCGAGCCGATGCATGCTCATGACGAAGGTAATGTTTTCTTTATCGGCGGCGCGACGGATGCGCGATGAGAATCTCCGACGCCAGGGCGAGGTCCAAGTCGGACGCAAATTCGTCGGCGATCACGATGCGGGGATGTTGCAGCAGGGTGCGCGCGATGGCGACTCGCTGGCGCTCCCCGCCGCTCAGACGAAAAACCTGCTCGGAGCGCTTGTGGGCGATGCCCATCATATCGAGCGCGGCCTCGGCCCGATCCGTTTCGGCGCGCGGGAACAGGCTGAAGAGTGCTTTGCCGACGCCGATCCGGCCAAGTGAGCCCATCAAAACATTGTCGAGCGCTGAGAGACTTCTGACCAATCCCAATTGCTGCGGGATGTAGCCGATCACAGAACTGAGCCGGCGTTGGCCAAAGCCACTGGTCGGCTCGCCGAAAACCGCGACCCGCCCTTCGTTTGCTTTCAGAATTCCCGCCAACACCCGCAACAGCGTTGTCTTGCCGGTGCCGGAAGGGCCCATGATGACCGTGTGTTGACCGGCGGGAATCGACAGCGACACATTGCGCAGTACCCAATCGCGGCTGCGATAGGCGAACCAAACTCGGTCCGCTTGGAGAGCGGGTACGCTGTCGCTATTCGAGGTCACAGACGCTCCGTAAACTTTAGATTTGCCGCTTTCAGATATTTTTGCAGCGCGCCGAGGTGCTCGCTTGCCGTAGTTGGCTTAAAGCCGACGAAGATACTGGAAATAAACGTGCGCATGAGCTCGCGGTGCTCAGGCGCGCCGAGCTTGACGATGGTCTGCACTGCCCGTGTGCGCAGAGGGTCCTTCAGCTCTTTGCTGAGCACGACTGCGTGGGACGGGATCGGCCCTTGCTGCTCGACCGTGCGCGTGCCGGCTAGAACTTCATTATAAAGCTTCTCAGGCACGTCGCCGGCGATCACCGTGGTATCGACTTGACCTTGTTTCAGCGCCTGCCAGCACTGGCCGTAGCCGCCGCCGAACAGGACTTCCTTGAAATAGGCTTTGGGATCGGCTTCCTTGCCTTCGCCCGGCTGTAGCAGATCTCATTTCGATCATGCGGCCCATCGGCGCGACGAATCCAGAGGTCGAGATCGGACTGGGAAAGCAAGCGCTCCTGCCCTTCAATGAAGGCAGGTCTTTGTACGGCGAGTCGGGAGCAACAACCCAATAAGAAAAATAGTGCGGCGCCTCGACCTTCTCTTTGCCGTGCAGCACCTGCGCGAATCTCCGCCAGCGCGACTTCGGCGCCGCCGAGTCGGACCGCGAGCTGCGCCGGCCAAGCCGACATGAACGACAAGTGCGCATGGCCGAAGCGCAAGCGATTCCACCACTGCGGCGTAGCTGCTTCGGCACGTAAATCTCGACTTTGGTTTTGCCACCCAAGCCTTTTTCCAATAAATTGCTGCAACGGTTTGGCCTTGTTCAGCATCTCGTCGCTCGCCACCGTCGGTTGGATCGCAACCACGAGTTTATTTTGCGCAAAGCTCAAGGTCGGCACGAGCGCAGCCAGAGCTAAAGCGAGCACTAGGTGCTGGCGAAAATATCGCTTCATCGCGGGCTCCTTTTCGCTTGATCTAGACAACTATCTTTATTATAAGATGGTTGTGTGATGAATTGTTCATATGTTAATAATTTAATAGTAACCACATGTTAAAGTCAAAAGTTCGTATAGGCGAAAGAAAAAAGTTTGTCAAGGCTACGGAAGTGCCCCAAGTCAGCCACGCCTTGGAAGACTATCTGAAATCGATCTATCAGCTCGCCGAGGAATCCCAGCCGGTCATCGCCGCGCGCATCGCCGCCGAAACCGGCGTTTCGCCGTCTACTATATTTACCACGCTGCAGCGTTTGGCCCGGGAAGGTTACGTGACGATTAACCGGCATAAGGAGATCCATCTCACCCAGGATGGCAAGACGGTGGCGGAGAGAATCGTGCGCCGGCATTTTTAACCGAACGCTTTCTCACCGACCTGCTCGGACTCGATTGGGTAAAGGCCCATCAGGAAGCACACCGGCTAGAGCACGCGATTTCTCAGGACGTGGAGGAGCGGCTGGCCAAGTTATTGAGTAATCCGACTACCTGTCCGCACGGGAACCCTATTCCGGGGCGCTAGCGGGGCCAGCACAAAAGACTATTCCACTCAACGAAGCGTCGGATGGGCAGAGCGTCGAGCTCGATTTCATCACCGAAGGCGGTGAGCGCGACGTGCGCTTGCTGAGTTTTCTGCAAGAGCATGGCATGCGCCCCGGCGCAAAGTCCATGTTCTCGACGTGGCCCCCTCGCTCGGCATGATGACTTTAAAAGTCGGCGCCGACGCGTTTTCTCTAGGGCTTGAAGCGGCGAAGAAAATCCGCGTTCACTAGTGTCCTGACTCAGAAATTCGCAATATAATTCGATCGTCATTCCGGGCAAGCTGGCGCAGCTAGCGCGACCCAGAATCCAGGAATTTCAAAGGCATCTGGATACCGGCGTCCGCCGGTATGACGGATAACCGTGAACAACTTGTTTAACGAACTTCCGGGCCAGGACACTAGCTAGTCTGGCGGGTTGCTGAGAAAAAGATGAGGAATGCTTCGAGCGTCTCAGGGTGACGGAAAATTACCAGCGATATCAATCCCCTTCGTTTGTCCTTGACGGACTCAAAGGGTTCTGATGCCTGTCCAAAGACGCCGAGAGGATTTTGCGATTTTGCGGAACTGGCTAGGGATTAAGTAATGAGGACTAGTCCTCGCTGGACGGCACGGCGATGATTGATGATCCCGAGTCGGCCTGACGCTCGGCTAGCTCGCTGGTGAGAAATTCGATTTGATCGCTGAGACGGGCGTCACGATCGATCAGAATCAGGTCTCGTCCATTCACCCGGCAGCTACCGCTCTTGGCCCGATATCCTGCCTCGCGTAAGAGTTTCTCGGTGCGCACGTGGATGTTCATGCGTTTGGCGCTGAGGATGAGTTCCTGCAGGCGGGCTTCCTGTCTATTTTTGGCGCGACCATGACCTGAGCGGATTATCCATAATATTGCGGCAATTGTAAACCGCCGAGGCCAATTTTCTCCTTGCAAAAACGTCCTTCCTTGTTATCGTAACTTTGCGGATTTGATTGGAAGTTCGAACGGCGCAGGGACGTTTGCGCGCTCGGCAAACGTCAGGAGGTCGGCATGATCAAAAACATTCTTGTCCCTCTGGATGGTTCGGAACATGCCAAAGCAGCGCTCGATTATGCCATTTGGATTACCGAGAAATTTAATGGCACGCTTTTCGGCCAGCATATTATCGATACGATCTCGATCGAAGGCACTTTCTTTCACGATATCTCCGGTTCCCTCGGCTTCGAGCCGTATTTGGATTTCTCTGGCAAGATGCGAGAAATCCTCGAGGAGCGGGGCAAAACCATTCTCGAAGATTTCGCCGCGCGCTGTGAAAAGAAAGGCATCCGTTACACCGCTCATCTCGATATGGGATTGATCGCCAATGAGATTTGCGAGCGCTCCAAAGTTGCGGATCTGGTGGTCCTCGGGCACCGCGGCGTCAATGAAGAATTCTCCACCGGACTTTTGGGCACCACCGCGGAAACGATCACGCGCAAGTGTCCGCGGCCCGTTTTTGTTTCGACAAGACAATTCAAACCGGTCGAAAGCCCGCTGTTGGCTTACGACGGCAGCCAACGCGCGAGTTCGGCGATGGAGTCGGCGGCGGAATTTTGCACGGTGCTGCATTTGCCGCTGACCGTGCTGACGGTTTCCCGCGACGAGTCCGTGATTCGCGCCAATTTACAGCAAGCCAGAGGCTATTTGGGCTCCTACCCGATTGATGTGACTTACGAGACCGCGAGCGGTTATCCGGAGCAGAAAATCGTCGAGCAACTGGTTAGCCGCAATCATGATCTGCTATTCATCGGCGCGTACGGCCACCGGCGGATCATTGAAATGGTGCTCGGTAGCACGACCGAATACGTGCTGCGTAACGCGCCTTGTCCGGTATTTCTTGAATAGATAGGTCAACGGCTCAAAGATTTAGAAGTTCGAGGTTGCTTGACCCATGAAGTTTTTTGCCGGCAGCGATTCAGATGCTTGCCACCGACGACAAGGCGGCCAATCTCAAGGAAGCCAAACACTGGCTGCGCCGGGCTGCGGCCCAGGGCGCGCGCGTGGCCGCGCTGCCGGAGGTTTTTATCTGGCGTGGTAACAAGAAATCCGAACGCGAGTCCGCCGAACCGATTCCCGGCCCGTCGTCCAACGCGCTGGCCGAGTTGGCGCGTGACCTCGGCATCTATGTTTTAGCCGGCCTCGATTCTCGAAGCGATTCCTCGCCAGCCCAAAGGCCTACAATACGAGTTTGCTCTTCGAGCCATCGGGCAAAGTCCTGGCGGCGTATCGCAAGATTCATCTCTTCGACGTCGATCTCGCCAACGGCACGTCGCTGCGGGAATCGGCTACACGGAATTCGGCACTCGCGTCGCGGTCGCCGATATGGGTTTCTGCAAAGCTGGCTTGTCGGTGTGCTACGATCTGCGGTTTCCCGAGCTCTACCGAGACTCTAGCCAAGCAAGACGTGGATTTGATCTTCGTTCCGTCCGCCTTCACGGCATATACTGGAGAAGCGCATTGGGAAACGCTCGCTGCGCGCCCGCGCGATCGAAAACCAAGTCTACATAATCGCGCCGGATCAGTTTGGCAAGAGCGCCAAGAGCTTTGAAACCCACGGCCACAGCATGATCATCGACCCATGGGGACAGATATTAGCGGAACTTCCCGACGGTCCTGGCATAATTACCGCTGAAATCGACTTGATTACCTCGCCAAAGTGCGCGCCGAGTTGCCGGCGCTCAAACACCGCCGGCTGGTCTGAGTTCCCATGCAAGTGACCCGCACGGCGCAAAGCCATGATTGAATCTCTACTGGTGGCTGTAACCAGAGTTTCGACGATGTCGGCCGGGACGATGCTGACCGGCGCCACCGGTTTTTCGAGCGCGACGACCGGCTTTTTCTCGTTACGAGCCGTCACGTCGTGTTGGATGAGGCCAGTAATCACCGGCCGGATCGGCTGGAAATCGAATTACACGTCGATCCGAAAACATCGCGGTGGTGACGCAGATGTCGATTCCGCTCTATCGTGACAACCAGCCGGTTTGGCGCCAGGGTGTCGATTCCGGCGGCAGCGTCGATATCGTCGCCGTGGAGCTTGCAGCGGCGGCGCTGCCGCAGACGATTCTTCTGTCAAGCTTTACTCCTGTATCATCTCGTCACCGAGTTCGATCAGATCGAAGTTGGAACTGCCGTGCTGATCGTCGGGTTTCCTTGGGCTTTCATGACAACTTGCATCATTTGCCGGTGGCGCGCCAAGCCGTGATCGCGTCGGCATTCGGTATTCGTTTCCAGGGACAAGGATATTTCTTGACGGACGCGAGAATGCACCGCGGCACCAGCGGGGCGCCGGTTGTCGCGCGCGTGACCACGGAGCGTTCCGGCCGCGCCGATTTCCCGTGGATGTTGCTCGGCGTGCACGCCGCGCGTATGGATGTGAGCAACCGCGATATCGACGAGGATGAACGTCTGGATCTGAATTGCGCCTGGTATGCCGACGTTCTTCTAACGCTGACTGATGAGTCTGGTGTGATGGCAGGAAAGACCGTCGGTTAATTTTCCGCGACAAGAAGAGGGCGCAATGAATTGCGCCCCTACGAGAACGATGCCATTTCGGTAGTCTCTATCGGTTCTACGGTCACTTTTACTTCCAGGGTTTGAACCCCGCCGCCATTGATCACGCCGCGCAACGGCGTGATGTCGGAGAAATCGCGGCCCCAGCCGATGGTGATATGCTCCAAAGACGGGATCAGGTTATTCGTCGGATCGAGGTCGATCCAGCCACTGCCCGGGACGAATAGAGATACCCACGCGTGGGAGACATCGGCGCCGACGCGGCGCGGCTTGCCGGGCGCCGGGCGCGTGAGCAGATAACCGCTCACGTAGCGGGCGGCGAGTCCGTTCGAGCGCAGGCATGAAATCATGAAATGGGCAAAATCCTGGCACACGCCGCGCTTCTGCGCGAAAAATTTCATCACCGGCGTGGTGACGGTGGTCGCGGCGGGATCGAATTTAAACTCGCCGTGAATTTTCGCCATCAGCGTCATGGCCGCTTCTAAGATAGGCCGATTGGGTTTGAAGCAATCACTGGCGTAACTACGCAGATCTCGTTTGACCCGCGCGTGGGGCGATTCGAAGAGAAACTGCGTCGCTTCCAAAATTGACGGATCGGGACGCCAACCGGCGCGGTAGCGAAGCGCATCGCGAACCGTTTCCCACGCCGGCGTTTCTAAGGGTTCGATCAGGGTCGCCGCCGTTGTCTCGACGTTGGTGCGAGCGACGATCTCCAAGGCGTTATGAGCTGACTCGATGGCAATTTCGATCAGCGGATTGCCGAACGGATCGGTGATTTCGTGCCGCAGGGTCGGCGTCGGCATGATGACGATTTCGTGCGTTTCACTGCGCTGGCGCGCAAGCGCTCGCGGTGTGAGATGAAGCTGCTGATGGGAGAGCAGCACCGGTTCCGAATAACGGTATGCGGTGTTGTGCTCGACCCGATAGCGGCGCGCGCCGTTTTGACTCATGCCGCCACGCTCGTCTGCGGGCGCTCACCGGCGTGAACGAAAAATCGCTGGGTGAGCTCATCGGAAATGCCGTAGGCGGCGCGTTCGCACGCCGCAAGCAACGCGGAAAGCGGTTCCGCCTGGGATTCGCGCAGTTCTTCCAGATAAGAAAGATCGAAGCCGCGCAGCGCCTGGAGCAACGAACGCGGATTGTTCAGCGGCTCGAAGCCGAGCCGTGTTTTGATCAGGTCGAGCTGGCCAGTGAGCGCCGCGAACTGGAAACAAATCGAATGCGGATTCAACTCGTCGAGCAGCAGCAGGTCGAGGACCGGCAAGAGCTCGGGCTGGCGCTGGTAGCGCGCCCGGTAGGTCATGCTGATGTTGCCGATTTCCAGCAAGGCGCCGAGCACCGTTTCGCGATCTTCCTCGGCCAAGCCGAGGATCTGAATCGTGACCGAGCTTAAAACGCCATGCGTTCAAGCTGTCTGCCGATGACGAGAAATTGCCAAGCATCGTCCCGCGTCATGTCGTCGAATGCGTAGCCGGCGAGCGCGGTGCAGGCGGGAATCACGCTGTCGAGGATCGTCAAAGCCGCTTCCAAGTTTTGCGGCACCGGCTCGTGCATGCGGGCGAGGCGCTGGACGGTGCGCCAATGATCGACCGACATACGATCGCGCAGCTGGGTGGCGCAGTAAAAAAGCCGCCCCGTGTTGGCTGGAATACCGTTCCGCAACGACGGATCGCCGGCCGCCGCGATCACCCATTCCGGGCCGCGCCGGCGGGCGGTTTTCTCTTCGCCGCTTGGCCGGATGTCGGCGCCGATGCAACCTCGCGCAAACGCGCCTTGTCAGCCAAGGCCGTGAGAATCTTGACGATCGCCAAGTGCGACGGATCGCTTTCCGTTAGTCTTTGAGCGGTGGCGCGGAGCAAACGGCCGACGTTCTCGACGCGCGCGCCGTAGCGACCCATCCAAAACAGATTTTCCACGGCGCGTGACGGTGAATAAAAACCACCGCGAACGATGTGGCGCGCGCCGAGGCGCGGCAGCAGCAGCGATTGCCATGGCGTCGCGCCGTCGCCCAGGACCCAAACGTCTTTACTCGAACCGCCGCGCTGCATGGTGATGACTTCGGTGGCCGATTCGGGCGCGATGCGCGCGAGACCGCCGGGCATGACTTCGTAGCCGTCGCCGTTGGCGGTGGCATAGAGTCGCAAACCGACCACACGCGGTTCGAACTGTTGCTTCTCGGTTGACCAGGTCGGCGCCTGGGAGAGCCGCACCCACTCCTGCGCCACGAAGGCGTGCGGCGTGGCGCGCATGCGTTCGGCCAGCGTTTCCTGGCCGGCGCGATCGAGAGTGTGGCCGAAAGTCGGTTCCAATTTCATCGAAGGAAAAGCCGGTTTGATCACCAGCTCGGGAAGATGACTGATCGCGTGTTCCAGAGCCGGGGCTTCGCCGCACCACCAGGTCGCCACCGAGGGCAATCTCAACGGTTCGCCGAGCAGATCTGTCGCAAATCGCCGGTAAGAAGCCGGACAGCGCCGGCGACTCGAGCACCCCGGAGCCAAGGGCGTTGGCGATCACGATGCGTCCGGCGCGCGCCGCCGATATGAGTCCCGCGACGCCGAGCGTCGAATCGGTGCGCAGCGCGGCGGGATCGCAGTATTCATCGTCCAGGCGGCGCAACAGAACATGCACGCGCTTCAATCCCTGCAAGGTCTTCAGATAGACGCGATTATCGCGCACGGTAAGATCCGAACCTTCGACGAGCGGGTAACCCAAATAGCGGGCGAGCAAAACATGCTCGAAATAAGTTTCGTTGTACGGACCCGCGGTCAAAAGCGCGACCATCGGCGGCTCGCCGTCGGTCGGCGCCAGCGCCGCCAGTTGCTGTTGCAGAGTGCGGAAAAAATTTGCCAGCCGCTGCACGCCGAGGGAGCGGAAAATGTTTTCGTACAAAGGCGTGACGATGAGCCGGTTTTGCAGCGCGTAACCGGCGCCCGACGGGCCCTGGGTGCGATCGTTGATCACCCACCATCGGCCGTCGGGAGAGCGGGCGAGATCGCAGGCGTACAAGTGAAGGTAAGTTCCGCCGCGCGGCTCGATGCCGCGGCACGGCCAAAGATAATTATTATGGCCATGAATGATCGCCGGCGGGATTAGCCCTTCGCTCAGCAAGCGATTTTCGCCGTATAAATCAGCCATCACCCGATTCAATACGCGCGCCCGCTGCTCGATCGCGTTGGCGAGGAAATGCCATTCTTCTTTGCCGATCACGAACGGTAAGACATCGACTTCCCACGGCCGATCGGCGCCCTGTGGGATCGCCATAGATGTTGTAGGTGACGCCGTGCTGCTCGACGGCACGGCGGATGCGTTTGCGCGCGGCGGGTAAGTGGCGGCGCGGCTGGCCCGGTGCGCCGCCAGGCCAGACGCTCCCAGTGGCTGCGCGGACGCCCTTCGGCATCGAACGCTTCGTCGTAACGGTCAGGTTTGGGAACGTAATTCATAAATGCTGGTGCGCGCGCCATCGAGAAGCAATTTTATCACATGTCTAGCGAATTTTTCGACGTGAGGTCGGTGTGGGGCAGCTAAACAATCGTCAATCGGCGTGTTAGTTGAAGTCTTCATCGAAGGCGTGCAGCGTAGGCTGCTATTAGACTTTGCGTAGATCGAGGGTGAAGGGAAACTCCGGGTCGGTGCGCGTCGCACCAACTTCCAATGCTCCGGGAGAGTGACCGATGCGGAAAAGCGTTCAAGGCGGCGGCTTTCGGCCTCAAACGCGTTGACGGGAAAGACCTCGTAGTGGCGTCCGCCAGGGTGCATGACATGGTATTGGCAGCCGCCGAGGCTGCGTTTCATCCAGCGGTCGACGATATCGAAGATGAGCGGCGTGTGCACGCCGATCGTTGGGTGCAATGCCGAGGGCGGCTGCCACGCGCGATAGCGCACGCCTGCGACGAACTCGCCGACGGTCCCCGTCGGTTGCAGCGGCAGCGGCACTCGTTGCAGGTGATCGCGTATCGATCCGGCGGCAGTCCGGTTACTTTGACTTGCATTCTTTCCAGCGACGAGTCGACGTAGCGCGCGGTGCCGCCGGGGCGCCCTCCTCGCCCAAGCACATGCCAGGGCTCGAGAGCAGCGCGCAACTCCAGCTCGATGCCGCGCACGGCGTAGTCGCCGTATTTGGGAAAGCGGAATTCTAAGTGCGGCGCGAACCAGCCGGCTATCGAAGGCGTAGCCTGCCTGATTGAGCTCCGTCGATCACGTCTTCGAAGTCCTGCCAGACGAAGTGCGGCAGCAGAAAGCGGTCATGCAGCTCCGCGCCCCAGCGCACCAAACGCTGCGGCGCGTAGGGTGTTTTCCAGAAGCGCGCGATCAGCGCGCGCAGCAGCAACTGCTTGCGTCGAGGCTCATGCGCGCGTGCGGCGGCATCTCGAAGGCGCGCATCTCGAGCAATCCCAGACGCCCGGTGGCGCTGTCCGGCGAGTAGAGTTTGTCGATGCAGAACTCGGCGCGGTGGGTGTTGCCGGTGACGTCGATCGAGCAGATTGCGCAGCAGCCGGTCGATCAGCCAGGGCGGGCAATCGTGCCGGCTGCGAATCGCGCGCCGTTCCAGCTCGCGAAACGCCACTTCGATTTCGCGCACCGAATCGTTGCGCGCCTCGTCGATGCGCGGCGCCTGCGAAGTCGGGCCGATGAAAAGACCGCTGAAAAGATAAGATAGCGACGGATGGTTGTGCCAGTAGGCTGAAGAGGCTGCGCAGCAGATCCGGCCGCCTGAGCCACGGCGAGTCCGCGGGTGGTCGCGCCGCCGAGCGCGAAGTGGTTGCCGCCGCCGGTGCCGGTGTGGCGGCCGTCGAGCATGAATTTTCCGTCGCGAGACGCGACTCGCGCGCCGCGTCGTAGAGAAACGTCGTCTGTTCGGCCGACTCGTCCCAGCTCGACGCAGGGTGAATGTTGACCTCGATCACGCCCGGATCGGGAGTGATGCGAAAGTGTAGCAGGCGCGGATCGCGCGGCGGCTCGTAGCCTTCAAACAGAACCGGCTGGTTCATCGCTTCCGCGGTCGCTTCCACGGCGGCAGCACGAGTTCGAGATAGTCCTCCAGCGCGTCGCGCGGCGGCATGAAGACGTAGAGCACGCCGTTTCGCGCCTCGGCGCAGATCGCAGTGCGCGTGATCCACGCCGCGCTCTCATGCCGGTTGCGGAATGCGCTCGGTATTGTCGCGCTGGCCGCGCCGCTGCTGTCAGACTGCTGCGGTGCTATACGGCTCGCATGCCGGCGTCGACCTGAAAGCGAATTTGCGCGTGAGCTCGCAAGCGGCGGAAACGGCTGCGTGGGATCCGGCGGAAAGATATACGGGTAATCGTTGGCGCTGGTCCACGGCAGCGAATCGAGCGGCAGCCGGTAGCCCATCGGCGAATCTCCGGGAACCAGATAGCAACGCTCGGCGCGCAAAAACCACTGTCCGCTGCGCCAATGTCCGGTGCCGGAAGTCGCGCGCCACCGGCAGACGCATAGCCCACGACCCGATTTAAGCCTTGGCTGAACACGCGCATGAGACGCTCGCGTTCGAGCGGATCTTCGAGCCGCGAATCGAACGGATCGACGTTGGCGGGCAAGCGGCGCTCGCGCCACATGTAGTAATACAAGATCTTCGTAGGCCGGGAAAGACATAGCGTCGGATCCAAGCCGAGCCGCTCGGCGACGCCTCGGAGAAACTCGCCTGCGTCGTAGCCTCGGTAGCCTCGCCGGCTTGCGTTTCATCGGCGATCAACGAGTCGTCGCGCCAGATGGGCTCGCCGTCGGCGCGCCAGAAACAGTTGAGCGACCAGCGCGGCAGCTGCTCGCCGGGATACCATTTGCCCTGTCCGAAGTGAACCAGGCCCTGAGCGCCGTACCGTTTGCGCAGGCGATGATAGAGCTCCGCGGCAAGCCGGCGCTTGTTCGGACCGAGCGCCGCCGTATTCCACTCTTCGCCCTCCGGATCGTCCATCGATACGAAAGTCGGTTCGCCGCCCATCGTAAGTCTGACGTCGCTTGTCTTCCAGCTCTGCGTCGACAGCGTGACCGAGCTGGTCGATGGCTCGCCACTGTTCCTCGGTGTAGGGCTTGGTGACGCGCGGCGCTTCCCAGATCCGCGTCGATCGACATCTCATGCGAAAATTCGACTTTGCATTCGTCGATCGTCGCCGGTCGACCGGCGATGCCGATCCCGGCTCCGGCGTGCAGGCAGCGGCAATGTGGCCTTCGCCGGCGAACAGGCCCGAGGTCGGATCGAGACCGATCCAGCCGCGCGCCGGGCAAGTAAACCTCAGCACCATGCATGCAGATCGGTGAAATCTCTTTCCGGCCCGGACGGCCCGTCGAGCGATTTCACATCGGCAGCGAGCTGAATCAGATAGCCCGAGACAAAGCGCGCCGCCAGCCCTAGATGGCGCAGGAGCTGGACCAGCAGCCAGCCGGAATCGCGGCAGGAACCCGAACGCCTTGGCCAGGTCTCTTCCGGCGTCTGCACGCCGGGTTCGAGCCGAATCAAGTATTTGATGTCGCGCGACAACTGCCGCGTTCAAGGTCGACGAGAAAATCTATCGCAGCGCTTCGGCTCGCGCGGAACAGCCGCCGAGATAACGCTCGAAAAGCGGTGTCAGCGGCTGCGCGCTTGAAGTACGGCGCCAGCTCATCCTTGTTGCCAAGACTCGTACTCGAATGGGAAATACTCAGCGTGCGGCTCGAGAAAAAATCGAACGGATTGATGACCGCCATCTCGGCGACGAGGTCGACCTCGATGCGAAATTCATTGGTCGTATCGAGGAAAACCAAGCGCGCCTGATAGTTTGCCTGGGGGTCTTGCTGCCAATTGATGAAGTGCTTCTCGGGGCAGATCCGCAGCGAGTAGCTCAAAATTCGCGAGCGGCAGTGCGGCGCCGGCCGTAAACGCAGAACTTGTGGACCAAGGTTTACTTGGCGGTCATAGCGGTAGTGCGTAACGTGATGGAGCGCAACGTGAATCGACATGATTTCCAAATCCGCGAAACAGCGGCTTTAATCGAGAGGAGGACTCCGGCACGGTCAAGCAAACGCTGAAGAGAAGGCTCCGGCAAAATTGCCACGAAGCATTGCCGGATTGACTGGATCATCATTACGAGTGCGAAGAATGCCGCAAATTATGACAGTACCTTGGCCATCTTGTTCCATGTCGAGGATGCACGTCGACGATCGATGAACGCCGGTTAGAGAGTTGAGGACGCTTTAAGGCCGCTCGATGTTCTGACGCCCAAGTAGGCGTTGCGCACGTATTGCAAAAACCATTCGTTGGGTGTGGAAAGAATCGAGCCGTTTAAAGCGATCGTCGAGCGTCTGATTTCCGTGAAGGCATCGGGCTTGCCGTAATACAGCGGCAGAATCGCGTGCTCGAGCTTATCGTAAAGCGCATTGGCTTCGACCGCGGCATCAGTTTCGCGATCACCGTGGTTGCCGATCGCCCACCCCGTGACGCGCCCTCGACATGCCCCTCGATCCACCAACCATCGAGCACGCTAAGACTCGGCACGCCGTTCAGCGCCGCCTTCATGCCGCTGGCGGTGCCGGATGCTTCCAGCGGCCGTTCCGGCGTATTCAGCCAGACATCCACACTGGCGCACAAAGTGCGGGCAAGATCCATGTCGTAGTTTTCCAGGTAGACTATTTTGAAGCACTTCTGCGCAACTTCTCCGATAATTCGAAAATCCGCCGAATAATCGTCTTGCCGCCTTCGTCCCTCGGATGGGGCCTTGCCGCTATAAATGATCTGGAAGGGTCCCGCCTGATCGGCCACGCGCTTCAGGCGCTCGATGTCGGTAGTAACAATAAATCCGCTCGCTTGTAGGCGGCGGCCCGGCGTGCAAAACAAAAAGCGTGAGAACGTTTTCGGCGAGGTGCACTTGGGTACGCTAGCGATTTGCGCGCGATCATCTCGCGCTTGGGCCAGGACATGGGCGCGGTAGCACCGTCGGCTAACGGCATCTTGATGGCGTAGCGCAAATAAAAATTATCGCGGCGCCACTCGGGGAATATAGCGATCGTAAAGACTGCGAAACGGCGGCGCCGTCCAAGTGAAGGCGTGAACCCCGTTGGTAATTGAATCGATCGGGTAATGCGGAAACATGCCGCGCGAAATTTCGCCGTGGCGCATAGCGACGCCGTTGATATAGCGGGATAAGCGCAGCGCGAGATAGGTCATGTTCTAATTTGCCGTTTTGCACGCACTGCATCGCTTCCAAAGCTGCCGCCCGCTCGTTTCCCAAGACCGTCCAGAACCAAATCGAGGGAAAATTCGTCGCTGCCCGGCCGGCACCGGCGTAAACGTGCGTGGTGAACACGCTGCGTTGCTGACCGCTTCGCGATCCGATTCCGTCACGGTTTCCAGATTGCGCCGCGCGTCATTTCGCGTTCGAGTAGCGCGAGAGTCAGAGCGCTGGCATGGCCCTCGTTCAGGTGGTAGTGTGCTGATGTGCTTGTAACCGAGCGCCTCCAACATGGCGACAACCACCCATGCCTAGAACAATCTCTTGACACAAACGATGCAGCGCGTCGCCGTTATAGAGCGCGTCGGTCGCTCTGTTCCCGAGGATTATTTTCGTCAACGCCGGTGTCGAGGAAATATACCGGCACAACATGACCAAACACGCCGCGGACAACAGGAGCGCCAGGCGCGAACCATGACGGCTTTTGCCTGATATCGGCACGAATACGCGCGGCACCATCGGTTCCAATGCTTGTTCGAAGTCCCAAGGGCGTGGCCTCGGTTTGATTACCTGGCGCTATCGAGGCGCTGGCGAAAATAACCCTTGCGATGGAGCAAGGTGATGCCGATCATGGCAGGCCAAGGTCGGCGGCAGCTCGTAACGTATCCCCGGCCAGGATGCCGAGACCGCCGCTGTACGTGGGCACGTGGTCGAGTCAAGGCCGACTTCCATGGAAAAATAGGCGATATAATCGGGCCGAATCTCTTTCGGGAGCATGGCTGTCATCGAATCACATCAATCTCGAATGAGAGAAAATTCAACCTGGGGGTGGTGCAGGAAGTGTACCAAGAAAGCGAAGCAGGGTTATTCCAGAAATTCGCAATTGCCCGGCGATCGTTGGCTTAGCACGACGGCAAGTATTAAAAATTATGCAGGGCCCGCTTAAAAGCAGCGTCAATGTCGGTGAATCTCTATGGATCGATCGCGGCCGAGCGCTCCGCCATGTACGATACTCGGCACCGAATTCGCAATAAAGCTAGGTCAGTGAAAGTCGTGCGGCAGCGAAAGTGACTGACTCAGTCGGAGAAACCGTGGATCCTGCTGACAATCCTGAATCTCTCGACAAAGATCGGCCCCTGCGCGAAGACATTCGCCTGCTTAAAGGGCGTTTGCTCGGCGACGCTTCGCGCGAGCGAGAGCGGGCGCCGGGGTGTTTAATCTCGTCGAGAAATGTCCGGACAGACGGCGGTGCGTTTTCTGCTGCGACGGCGAGGCAAGCGCGGGCCGAGCTTCAGTCAACGCTCAGCGCGCTGCAGAGCCTCGATGCGACCGCATTTCCAGGTGGCCCGGGCATTTACCTATTTTTCCCAGCTCAGCAAATATTGCCACGAGGATTTGCGATCGTAATTCCGCGTCACCGCGCGCGACCAATTCCAGCCGGTTCGCCGCCACAGGAAGTGCGCAGCTTGAAAGCATTCCGTCCAGCGAGCGCTGCCATAGCGGTATAACATGTCCGGCATTGTACGCGGATTTTTCCGCAATGCGCTTATCGTCCCGGTACTCGCCGCGCGTCCGGACCGAGGTGCAGCGTAAGGAGTGATGCGCGACTGCCGGCGTGACATCGCCGTCTGGCTCGAGGAGCGCGATCCGGCTTCGGCTCACGCCGCGCGGAGCAAGCGCGCCACGCGACGCGCTGCGCCGGTCGGTTCTCACAAGCTTGGCGACGCGCATCTTGCGCGAGCTTGACGCTTATCCGTGCGCGATGAAGTCGACAACGGTTTATCTTATTTCGCCACGACCTTTCTCGAACAGATGCCGCGCCTTTATGGCGAGCTCGAAGATTTACTGATAGCCGTTGCGGCGCGCCGGCATATCCTCTGCCGGCGCTTTTAAAATCGCAATTGGATCGGCGCCAGACCGCGACGGCAACCCGCAGGTGAACGATGAAGCCTTGCGGTACGCGCTGCATCGACAATCTGGCGTGGCGCTGAGCCACTATTTGACCGAACTAGAACGCTTGCGCCGAGAGCTCTCGCAGTCGCTTCGTCTCGTCAAAGTGACTGACCGAGCTCGAGCAGCTCGCCTCGTCTCTCGAACGACGCTTCGGCGCACCGGCGTGACGAGCCCTACCGTCTGGCTTTAAACCATATTCGCGAGCGTGCTCTCAGCGACGATCGCTTCTGACGCTGGACCAATCGCCCGTTTCGGTCTCGGCGGGCTGCAACGCAGCAAGCGTCGCGCCTTGCTGTCGTAATCCGGCCGAGCTGGCGCGCGATCTTCAGACCATTCGCGGCTTCTGCTCGGAACAACACGGTCGCGGGCTCGTGTCGCGCGTGGCACCGTTTGCGCGGTTTGCTGTCTCGCGCCGTCGGGGTGGCGTTTGGCTTTCATCTCGCGCCGCTGGATTTGCGAGCCAGCGGCTAGCGCGGCGTGGCATGGAGCGCGTGTCACCGAGCTGTTCTGCGGAGTCGGCGCGCGGCGCGACGGCCTATCATTTGCTCTCGACGAGAGGCGGAGCGGCAGCGCTCGGCTCCCGGAAGGATCACCACGCTGCCGCGCTGTCGCTGCGCTCGCCGCACGCGGTGTACAGCCGGGAAACCGAATCGGAGCTGAAGGCTTTCTGACACGGCGGCGGAGTCTCCAAGCGCGCTAGCGGGGGCAAGACGCCATCGCCACGGTCGGCCGTCCCGATGGCTGCGGCGTGCGAGTGATCGTGGCTTGAAGCAACGCTGCTGCGCTCAAAGAAGCGGGACTGATGCAGCTATCACGCTGCCGCCGCGCCTGGCGCTGAACGTCGTGCCGCTGTTCGACGACGATCGCGTAGTCTCTCCGCGCACATGCGGCAAAGATCATCGACGCGTCAGTTGAGCATCGCTCAGCTGTGCCTGCCGGCTGCTGGCTGGATCAGCGGGCAACGCGCAGGAAGCTCATGCTCTGGTTATTCCGACAGCAGCGAAGGATGCGCGCGCCGATTGCGGACGTCAGAGCTGGGAGCTTTATCGCAGGCGGCGGTGGCGCTGCCGTGCGAGTGGGCCGCGGCCACGTGTGACAGTGGCGCTTGTTTCAACGGCCGCGGCGGCACGCGTCCGGCCGCGCGGCGGCGGGCCGAGCTTATGAAAGCGATCTTGGCGCAGCCTGCGGCAGTCGCCGGTGTACAGATCCTGGAAAATAACCGAACAGGCGCGGTGATCGCCAGCAAATCGCCGATCCGGAGATCGACAGCGCAAGTGGAAACGCTCGTGGCGGCGACTCCAAGATGACGCTGTTGGTGTTTCGGAAAACGAAGTGGCGTGGGCTACCAGGAGGCGATGAACGACTTTCCGCCGAAGCTTTGCGCGCGTATCGGGCGCCAGTGTTACGAAACACCGGGTTCAGCGACTGACTTTTCAAACCGCTACGCCGATCAGTGAAATCGCCGATCTGCGTAGCTGGGAGCCGGCCACCTCGCGCAGCGGGTCCAAGCGGATCGAGATCTGCGCGCGATCCCGTGGGTATTCAGTTGGTCGCTGGCGCGGATCATGCTGCCGGGCTGGTTTGGCTTCGCGCGCCGCGGTCGACCGCCTTTGTTTACGCTGCCGCACGCCTGGTCTTGAGCTCTTGCGCGAAATGCATGCGCTGGCCATTTTCACTACGTTGCTCTCGAATATGGATATGGTGCTTGCCAAAAGCGATCTCCACATCGCTCATCGGCGCGTTACGCCGAGTGGTCGGCGTCGTGACTGCCGCGACGGTATCTTCGGCCACATCCGGTGACGGCCATGAGCGGACGGTTGCCGCTTGCTCGCGATCGACATACGCCGGCTGAATGCTCGCAGCCAATCCGTCACTGTTGGCGCGCAGCTTTCGCAACGTGCCTTGCTCATCTGATCCGCTCAATCATCTTCAGGGTCGAAGCCCTGCGCCGCTATCGCGCCGGTCAAACCCACGACCGCGTGAAGCGCGCTGATTTTGCTGACGATCAACGGCATCGCGGCGGGCCTCGCAATAGCGGAGCTGAACGGGGACGATCCCGATTAAAGTGGAGCAGATCCTCGGTTTCTCCATTGCGTCGAAGCGCGCAAAGGATTGGCAAAGCGTCGCTTAGTACGCGGATAGCGGCGACTCTGATCAAAGCCGAGGCAATGGCTTGCTGACAAATTTAATCGTTCGCTTGTCGGTCGGGCATGCGAACCATCACGATTCGGCTTATGGCCGCCTGGCATGCGTCGGTTGCGGGTAGCGGGCGAAACAATTTTGTGGAAGCGTCGGTAGTGGTTCATTTTCAATGTGCTGTGAACCCTCAGATCGGGAAAGATTCCTCGCTTCGTGCTCCGGAATGACAACCAATTAAGCCTTTGTCATCTCGAACGCAGTGAGAGATCTTTCAAAACGGAACCACAATCGAAGCGTCGATGAACAGAGTAGTTTAGCGCAATGATCCGAAGGGCAGCCGATGCAGTTTTGCCACTTACGAGACCGCGAATTTTTATGACGAGATGTTTCTCGCCGACGGCACGCCATGCACGGCGCCTCGCTTGCTGCAAAGAGCGCATCGCCTCGCTGCCGGACGGCGAACTCCTAGCCCGCCAAGCGGCCGCCGAACGGCTGCTGCTGCAAAACGGCATCACCTTTAACGTCTACAGCGACAGCGCCGCGACCGAGAAGATTTTTCCTTTCGATATCATCCCGCGGATCGTCGAGGCCGCTGAATGGGATCGGCTCGAAAAGGGCTTGAAGCAGCGGGTTTACGCGCTGAATTTGTTCATCGACGATATTTATCACGAGCAAAGATCCTCAAAGACAAAGTCATTCCCGAAGCGTTAATTCAATCGGCACGTTCCTTTGCAGAAAGAATGCGTCGGCCTCAATCCACCGCAAAAGGTCTGGTGCCATATTGCGGGGGACCGATCTGGTTCGCGATCGTGACGGCCAGATTTACGTACTCGAAGACAACCTGCGTTGTCCGTCGGGCGTGTCCTATGTGCTCGAGAACCGCCGCATCTTGAAACGAACCTTTCCTGCAAGTCTTTGAAGCTCTGCGGGTACGTCCGGTCGATGAATATCAGGCCGCTTGCTGTCGACCTTGCGGTCGCTGTTCCCGCCGCCATGGAATCACCCAAGGTCGCGCTGCTGACCCCGGGAATTTTTAATGCCGCCTATTACGAACACACTTTTCTGGCCCAACAGATGGGTGTCGAACTGGTCGGAAGGCAGTGATCTCGTCGCAGCCAATGGCCGGATCATGATGCGCACGACCAAGGGGTTTGAACCGGTCGATGTGTTGTACCGCCGGATCGATGACGATTTTCTCGATCCCGAGGTCTTTCGTTCGGACTCGCTTTTGGGCGTACCGGGATTGATGGAGATTTATAAAAAAGGCCGGGTTGCTTTGGCCAATCGCGCCGGGCACCGTACATCGCCGACGATAAATGTATTTACGCCTTCGTGCCGAAAATCATCGAATATTATCTCGGCGAGAAAATTATCATTCCCAATGTGCCGACCCATGTCTGCGCGGAGCCGAAAGAGCTGGCGTACGTCATTGCCAATTTGGACAGGAGGTTAGTGGTCAAGGCCGTCAACGAATCGGGTGGTTATGGCATGCTCGTTGGGCCGCACGCGACTCCTGAGGAACGGTCGGAGTTCGCGCTCCGCATCCAAGAAAACCGCGCAATTACATCGCTCGGCCGACTTTGGCCCTGTCGCGTGTGCCGGTCATCGTCAACGGTCAAGTTGCCGGTCGCCACGTCGATTTGCGACCTTATGTGCTCTACGGCACGGATATTTATGTGCTGCCCGGCGGCTTGACGCGGGTGGCGCTGAAACAGGGTTCCTTGGTCGTTAACTCGTCTCAGGGCGGCGGCAGTAAGGATACCTGGGGTGCTGATGTCTTGAAGATCGGCTTTTGGACCCGCCGGATCGTGGAATTTTGCTGAAATAAGCCCATGCTGAGCCGAGTTGCCAACTCGATTTACTGGTTGAGCCCGTTACATGGAACGGGCCGAGAACGTTTCCCGATTCATCGACGTCAACTCGCAAATGATGCTCGATCTTCCCTCCGGTTCAATCAGCAATGGCGACCGCTTGTCGGCATTTCCGGCGATGATTCGGTTTCGCTTCGCGATACGCGACTGCCACACGGGAAAAACGTCATAAAATTTCTCGCTCTGCGGACGCTGGAGAACCCGAACTCTATTGTGTCTTGCTTGCGTGCGGCGCGCGAAAATTCACGCACGGTGCGCGAGGCGATTTCGTCGGAGATGTGGGAGCAGGTGAATACCAGCTACCTGGCGATTAACGCCGCGGCTTCGAAACCCGCTGCTGATTCACTCGCCTTATAGTTTTTTTCAACAGAGTCAAAAAAGCCAGCCAGTTATTCGACGGCGTGGCCGAGGCGACGATGTTGCGCGGCCGAAGGCTGGCATTTTACCGAGATGGGCCGCTTGGTCGAGCGCGCCGACAAGACCTCGCGTTTGTTGGACGTGAAATATTACATTTTGCTGCCTTCGCTCACCGATGTGGGTACGCCTTTGGATGATATTCAATGGGCGGCGGTGTTGCGATCGGCGAGTGCGCTGGAAATGTATCGCAAGCGTCACGGCCATATCGCGCCGGAGCAGATCGTCGAGTTTCTCGTGCTCGATCGTGAATTTCCGCGTTCGATCCATCATTGCCTGACCGCGGCCAACGACTCGCTTCACTCGATCTCGGGTACGCCGGTCGGCATGCACCGCAATCCCGCCGAGCAACGGCTCGGCCAATTGCGCGCCGAGTTGGCCTACGCGGACACGGAACACATCATCAAGCGCGGCTTGCACGAATTTCTCGATGGCTTTCAAGCGAAGCTGAATCTCGCCGACCAATGTATCTACGACACCTTTTTGCGCTCCGTCCCATCGGCGCCAGCGCGCCCTATCGAGCCTAAACTCAATAGTCGTTCTGTTGATTATGCGCGAACTCTTCCCGCCAGCGGTCCGTTCTCCGATCGAGACATCAAGGTCCTTCACGTCTATGAGAAGGTGATTAGAACTGCGCCTAGCACGAACTGATCTAATCTTGTCATCGTCGATCACGGCGCTGCAGGGCGGCGGTTTTCGACTCAAGCCGTGCGTTGCGACCGCGTGGCTATGGCGTAACCAAAGAGCGCGATAGGCTGAGTAAAATGAAAGAGGTTAAGTATCTTGGTGAGCATGCGACAAACATTCCATTCACTCCATCTGCCACGACCGCCGCATCGACACTATAAAAATGAGAGTTTCGGTTTCAAAGGCCATGCCCGATTGGAATATCTCCACCAACGATTTGTCGACACCAATTTTAAATTAATGAAGCCAAATGCATAGCTCGATACAAAATACTTCGGGATCATTGTCATTGTTTCGATTTTCTTCTTGGGCGCTCAAGAGTCGCGGACGAATTAATGAAGCCTCTGCTCTTGGCTTTAGTTATCTTATTGCCGGTCGCCAGGCTGGCGGGATGGCTCGTCGAGCGTGTGAGGCCAGCCCGCCGTGCTAGGCGGAACTCTTGGCCGGCATGGTTTTGGGCAATCTTAGCCTCGTCGGTATTTCCGAGTTGCGGTATTTAAAGTCAGATGTAGGACTCGAAATTTTGTCGGGTCTTGGCGTCATTCTGCTGCTTTCGAGGTCGGTCTCGATTCGAGCCTTGCCGATCTGTTGAAGGTAGGTCTTTCTTCGCTCCTCGTTGCGACGATCGGCGTAGATTTTGCCGTTTGGTCTCCCGGCTGGTGGGTCAGCGCATTTTTATTGACAGCACAATCTCCTTACATGCACGCATTTCATTGGCGCGACGCTTTGCGCGACGAGCGTGGGGATCACAGCCAGGGTGCTTCAAGACATGAATAAGTTGAGGACCCGCGAAGCCAGGATCATCTTAGGCGCGGCCGTAATTGATGATGTGCTCGGCTTGATCGTGCTGGCGATCATTAGCGGTCTCATCATCGGAGTCAATACTACCGGAGAAAGCGTCCCACAGCCAAGTCCATTGTCTGGCTGGTCACGAAGGTTGTCGTCTTCCTGGCCGGCTCGCTCGCACTCGGAATCCTTTTTGTTCCGCGTATCGTGCGCAAGTGGCGAAAGCTAAAACCAAGGGAATGTTGTTCACGTTTGCGTTGGCGTTTTGTTTCCTGCTTTCTTATCTCGCCACGCTGATCGGTTTAGCTGCCATTGTCGGCGCGTTTGCCGCCGGGCTCTATTTTGGAAAACGTGCCATTTCAGGACTACCTCCGCGAAGATGAGCGTTCTCCCGAGGACATGCTGCAATCCGCTGTCGACTTTTCTTGTGCCGCTTTTCTTTCTTCGCATGGGAATCAAAATCGAGCTGGCGCAGCCATTTTCAGCGCCTCGGTAATCGGTTTGGCATTGGCATTGACTGTCGTTGCCATAATCGGCAAAGCAGGCCTGCGGTTTGGAAGCGTTTTGGAAAAGGGGCTGGATCGTCTATCCATTGGCTTGGGGATGGTGCCACGGGGAGAAGTAGGGCTAATCTTCGCGGGACTAGGACTGACATTGAAAATTCAGGAGAGCGGGTTTTAGACGAAGCGGCGTTCGCTGCAGTTCTATTCATGGTCGTGGTGACGACTTTGATTACCCGCCGCTGCTCAAATGGAGCTTTACGCGCCATCGAAAATATAGGGAACCTCTCTTGTAATTCCCCATACTTTTATCGAGCTTTAACATCGGTAGAACTGATCCCGAGTGCTTTCACCACACTCCAGCGGTTGGGACGTAACGCTCTTCTGCGGCGCCAATTCCACGCTCAGATCTGTTGTTTGACTTCAATTGCTTAGAATTCAGGCCATGCTTTCGCTCTAATTGCTAGGCATCCAATTCTTTCGCCGACGACAGCATCTGGGCCATCTGTTCCAAAGCACTTGGCAAGGATTTCAAGAACTAGTACGCTGCGTTTCATTGCGATTTTGTTTCGCGGCACTGCGCCGTTGCTCTCAGCCTCCAAATGAAACGAAAAATCTTTCTGTTCAATCCTTAATGGCCAGGTTTTGAGCAAAGGGTATCACTATGAAGATGAATGGTCGAAGCGATCGTGAAGCCGTTCAAGCTGGACGAGGTGAAAGAGGCGCTCACCAAGGCCGGTGCCAGCGGGATGACGGTGCGGAAGAGGTCACCAAAGGTTTCGGACGACAGAAAGCGACGCTGCGGAGCTCTATCGAGGCGCTGAATACTCCGTGGATGTTTTGCCGAAGGTGAAGGTTCAAGTTTATGCTGCACGACGATAAGGCCGCGAAAGTTGTCGAGGTCATCACCGACAGCGCGAAGACCGGCAAGATCGGTGACGGCAAGATTCTTCGTCACGCCGGTAGAAGAGAGTATTCGCATCCGCACCCGGGAAAAAGCGAAGACGCAATTTAAGAACACGCACACGATATAAAGGGGAATCATGAAACGAAAAATCTTTGGCTACGTGTTTGCGTTCATGGCGATGCTGCTGTGGGCGAGTTTGTCTGATCGGGTTTCTTTCGCGGCCGATGGAAAGCGAAGGAAGGGCGCCAGCAGCGGAGGCGCCTAAAGCTGAAGTCCGTCTGCTGCGCCTGCCGCCGGCAGCGGCAGCGCCGGCGCCGAAATTACCGCCGTATTTCACAGCGACGAGTCCGATCGAAAACGCCCGCACCTTGGCCCGATCCGACGGGCGCTGCCTCTGGTGTGTGGGCGACTCAGCGGTGACGGGAAGGTGATGTTCCTGATAAGCTGTCGATGCAAGATCTCTATGATCGGATGGCGCACAACCTGATATTCTCATTAATTACGTTTGGGCTCTGGTCGCCGGTTTTCTAGTCATGTTCATGCAGGCTGGCTTCCATGCTCGTTGGAGACCGGACGCTTGCCGCGCAGAAAATGCCCGTCGCATACCGCAGCCATGAATCTCGTGCGATTTATCCGCTCAGGGGTGTCTCGCGTTTTTGGGTCCATGGGTTCGCCATCGGTTTGGGCAACCGTGGTGGAATGGTCCTGTCGCTCCCGGTTGGTACCGTCCCTCGGTCCAGGCCTTTCGGTGCTCAATCCCGAAGGTTGGGGTTGGGGTGCGGCTGTCGATGCGGCAGGAAAACTAGAGTGGTTTACTTATGGCCTAATCGGTTTGAAGGGTTGGTTTGGACCGGTGCTGTAGGCGATACTGCAGTTTTGGTGCTGTTCTTTTTATGATGGTTTTTATGGATACCCACCGCAACAGATTCCCACCGGTGCGATGGCCGGAACGCTGGGCCTGGAAGAATTACGCCTGTTCGGATTGTGGATTGCGCTGCCTTATTGCCTCTATGGCAATTGGTTTGAGGCGGTGGTTGGCTGGCGCAAGGCGGTATGAAGTGGGGCCTCGGTCACGGCGCCAGGTCGATTTCGCTGGTTCCGGTCGGTCGCCCACTCCATGGGTGGCGTGATCGCGCTCGCCGGAGCGATGGTTCTGAGGCCGCGCATTGGCGAATTCAATGCGCAGGGTGAGACCGAAATACCATGCCTGGTCACGATGTGCCAATGGTCGCGCTGGGAACGTTCATCGTTAGCCGGTTGGTTCGGCTTTAATCCAGGCTCGACGCCTTGCGGGCGCCGATTTGCGTATCAGCTACGTGTGTGGTGAACACATGCTCTGCCGGCATCGTTGGTGCGTCGCTGCAGCTGTCACACTCATGTTGAAGGGGTTTTGCTTCTGGATACAATATTGCAACTTGAACGCTACAC
>ERZ1370068.6269-contig-5263_pt1 | contig 74032 bp, 116 predicted proteins | sample MGYA00561227_ERZ1370068 | MGnify/ENA primary metagenome ERZ1370068 (study PRJEB38410, sample SAMEA6850437) | metagenome | study: Metagenomic assessment of the ecological functions of the soil: analysis of the soil microbiota associated with the... | reverse complement strand
GGTTACGTATTGCTCGAAACACCCGATTCCGCACCATCCGCTTCCACGGCGCCGACGCGACCGCTGCCGATGCGCGCGAGCGCCACGTCGGCTTCGCTGTTCCAGCACTACGCGCTGTTCCGCCACATGACGATCTTCGAGAACGTCGCGTTCGGCCTGCGCGTGCGGTCCGCGCGCGCGAGCGCCTTCCGACGCCGAGATCACGCCGCGAGTCACGGACGCTGCTGAAGCTGGTGCAGCTCGACTGGCTCGGCCGACCGCTATCCGCACGCAGCTTCCGGCGGGCAGCGCCAGCGCATCGCGCTGGCGCGCGCGCTCGCGGTCGAGCCGCAGCGTGCTGCTGCTCGACGAGCCCTTCGGCGCGCTCGATGCCAAGGTGCGCAGGCGAGCTGCGCCGCTGGCTGCGCCGGCTGCACGACGAGATGCACGTCACCAGCGTGTTCGTGACGCACGACCAGGAAGAGGCGCTGGAGGTCGCCGACCGCGTCGTGGTGATGAACCACGGCAAGATCGAGCAGGTCGGCACGCCCGACGACGTCTACGATCATCCGGCAACGCCGTTCGTGCTGGAATTCTGGGGCATCGTCAACCGGTTGCCTGCGGCACCGGCGGCAGCGCGACCCTGATCGGCCTATGCCCGGCCGCACGAGATCGCGGTCTTGCTGCAACCCGCGCCCGACGCGTGGCCTCGCGCGGCTTGCGCACAACGCGACGGTGGGGCCGATCACGCGCTCTCGAATTCATGGTCGAGAGCACATCGCAGCCGATCAACGTCGAGCTGGCGCGCGATGCGTTCCGGGCGTTTCGCTCGCACCCGGCACGATTGCTTATCTGCGCCCCTCCGTCCGCCGCTTCGAAAGCGTAGCACCGCACGACGTTCGCGCCCTGCGACGCTCGGATACGTAGAGCCCTCGACGCTCGCTTGCAGCAATCGTCGAGGGTGCGGTCAGTTCGGTGCCACCGCTGAACGCATTATCGCCTCGAGTAAAGCGATGCCGGCGCTGGACACCGCGGATTGAGAAATTCAATTACGTCAACACGCGTGCGCGGGTGGTTAATCCGTTCTTCCGCGCGGAAATAACCCGCAGTCAACGTGGCTTCAAAACCGGCACGCTATAATCGGCAGATCGGCACCGGCCGTCGCGATCAACGATGCGACTGCCGCTGTTCGATCTTTCCCCGAGTGCCCAGCAGGAATGGCTCAGCCCAGGGTTTCGCGCGGCCGGCGCCTGAATCGGCACGCGCTGTCCGACGGTTTTCGATTTCCCGGCCGCGAAGGCGAAGCGATGCCTGTGGCGGTGCTCGTGCCGCCCGTCAATAACCTGCAGGTGCTCACCGTGCGCAGCGCCACGCTGGGAGATCATCCCGGGCAGATCAAAGCTCCTCGGGAGGCCGTCTGACGAGGGCGACCCCTACCGGCGGCGGCCGCGTTGCGCGAGGCTCAAGAGTGAGGGCTTTTGCGCCCGAACGTGTCTCGGTATTGGGGCAGCTTGCCGAATACGAAACCGTGACCGCTATCGCGTCACGCCGGTCGTCGGCTGGGTGGAGCCGCCGTTCGCCGTTGCGCCGGATCCGACCGAAGTCGCCGAAATATTCGGCGGTACCGCTTGAATTCCTGCTCGACGCGGCTAAGGCCAACCACAAGCGCCACTTCCGCATGCTGGGATCGCTGCGGCGCGATTACTTCGCCATACCGTACCAGGACCGTTGGTCTGGGGCGCCACCGCGGCGATGGTGCTGATCCTTTCGATCGTACGCTGCGCGATGGCAGCGAATGAATTGCGCGACTTGCCCGCTCTGTGGGCGCGCAAGCGATTCTCACTTCTGATCCTGCGGCAGCGCCTGCCAGATGCAGTTGATCGAGCCGTCGGTGGTCGCTGCCCCGCCTTCGAAGAAGCCGTTGATGGAGCTCCGGTACGCATCCTGCGTGATCTGCCGTAATACACCCGCGAAGTCTGGTCGAGGAAATAGATATAGTTGTCGTCCATCGCGTTGCGCTGATCTGCTGCGACATCTCGTAACGGCCGAGCATCAACGGAGAGCATTGCTGCGCGATCTGGTTCACGAACGCGTTGAAGCCGGTGGCTATTTTGGCGCGTTATCTTTCAGGCTTCCGGCGCGCATCCGCCGAGCATCGCCACCGAAAGGGAGTAGTGCCAGCGTCTTCCGTACCGTTGTTTGTGCTTAAGGGGATACACAGCTGCAATTGCCGCCTTTGCGTAGTTAGCGCGCCCGCAGAGCGGGCAAGTTTGCGTACCATTGCTTCTCCTTTGGGATGGAACCAACGAATTGCAACAGGCGTGATTGTCCCGGTTTCGCAAGCCATTGCCAATGGCCGCCCCATCGAACACACTCGCAACGGATCCCGAAATGCCATTTGACCACCTTTGTCGCCGCTGCCGTTCTCGAGCCTTCGCCGCACGGGCTCCACAGCGTCGTCTATCACGAGGCACCCGGCCGATGGCCAGGTTGGTGATCTGCGTTCACGGCGTCGCCCGCAACGGGCGCGATTTCGACGTGGTCGCGGAGCAGCTCGCCGACACGCGCACCGTGTGCTCGCCGCCATACGCCTGGGCGCGGCGAGAGCGTGACCGGCTCGCCAATCCGCACGATTACGTTTTCACCATCTATCTCGCCACGCTCACGCCTTGATCGCCAGGAGCGGCGCCGAGCGCGTCGACTGGATCGGCACGTCGATGGGCGGACTGCTGGCATGGCGGCGCTTCCCAAGTCGCCGATCGCGCATCTCGTCGTCAACGATGTGGGGCCGGTGATCGAACCGGAGGCGCTCACGCGCATCAACAGCTACTATCGGGAAGTGATCCGCCGTTTGCCACCTACGCTGAGATCGCGAGGCCATACCTGTACCCATTCCGCCCCTTGTTCGGCGATCTCACCGATGAGGAGTGGCTCACCTTACCCGCCCAACGCGAGAGGGACGACGATCACGACTCCGGGCATCGCCGTGCCCTTCGGCGACACCCCGGCGCCGCCCGATATCTGGTCGATATGGGACGCGATCCGCTGCCCTTACGCTCGTGCTTCATGGCGCGCAGTCCGATCTCCCGTCCGCGACAACCGCGGCGGCGATGAGCAACCGCGGGCCCAAACCGGCGGCTGGTCACTCGCAGGCGTCGGCCACGCGCCGATGTTGCTGAAGGTACCAGATCGACCCGGTCGTTCGATTCCTGCGCAGCTAGGCGCGTCACCGCATGCAACGCGATGGCTCGAAGCGCGCCCGGCGCAGGATGGCAACGCTCACGTCGCGGCGGCTGCTGCATTCGACGCTGCTCGAGCTGCTGTGGGAAATCTGGCTTGCGCCGCTCAAGCCGGTGGTTGTGGCTCGCGCTGAAAGTCGCTTTGCCGCTGGCGCTCGCGTGGCCGGCCAGCCTTGCAAGCGGGGATCATCGCGGCCAGGCAATGGATGACGCGTTGCCGCTTCTCCCCGGCATTTTGGCGAAGCGGAAGCTGGTACGCGGTCTCACGGAGCCCGGCTGGTACGCGCTTTGTCGCGGATTGGCCGCGTGCTGGCGGCTCTGGCGTTCAACGCGTTGCTGATCTCGTTTCGAACCCGAGCGCGCGCGGCTGATTCGCCTCACCCAACCGACTCGGAATCAAGAGTCGCTATCGCGTTCCAGGCGCTGCACGCGACGGGCTCAATGCTAAGCACGGGAAGACGACGGTCTCTTGAGCGCCGATCAACTCGTGCACCTCGCCGGCCTCCGTGCGCTTTCGTGCCGCTCTCCGATCACCTCGGTCGACCAGCAGCTCCGGCGCCGACGCGCCGGCGGTGACGCCGATCCGGCCGCTTGCCGACGAGCCACGCGGCGTCGTGGTCGCCCGCGCTGTCCACCATAGGGCGACGAGCACACCGCGGTGCGCCGCCACTTCGCGCAGCCGATTCGAGTTCGAGCTGTTCGGGCTGCCGACGACGATGACCACGTCGACTGTCGGCGCCATGAACTTCACGGCGTCCTGGCGATTCTGCGTCGCATAGCAGATGTCGTCCTTCTTCGGCCCGACGATCTGCGGAAAGCGACGCTGCAGCGCCGCGACGATGGCCGCCGCGTCGTCGACCGACAGCGTCGTCTGCGTCACGTACGCGAGCGCGACGGCGGTCGCGCAACTGCGAGCCGCTCGACGTCGGCGACCGATTCGACGAGATGGACGCCGCCGTCGCACTGGCCCATCGTGCCCTCGACCTCGGGATGCCCGGCGTGGCCGATCATCACGATCTCGCGGCCCTGCTCGCGCATCTTCGCGACCTCCGACATGGACCTTCGTCACGAGCGGGCACGTCGCGTCGAACACGCTGAGTCCGCGCGCCTCGGCTTCCGCGCGCACCGCCTTCGAGACACCGTGCGCGGAGAACACGACGGTGCTGCCCGCCGGGAACCTCGTCGAGCTCCTCGACGAACACCGCGCCCTTGGCCTTGCAGATCGTCGACGACGAACTGGTTGTGCACGACCTCGTGCCGCACGTAGATCGGCGCGCCGAACTGCGCGAGCGCCTGCTCGACGATCGCGATCGCGCGATCGACGCCGGCGCAGAAGCCGCGCGGATTGGCGAGCAGGACGTCGATCATCAGCGTTCCTTTCGCGCTCGCGCGGATCGTCGCGTCGCCGGCGCGGAAGCTGTCGAAGATGAGCAGCGCCGCGCCGACGGTGATCGCGCTGTCGGCGACGTTGAACGCCGGATACGCCCATCCGGCGTAGTGGAACAGCAGGAAATCGACGACCTTGCCCAGCGTCAGGCGATCGCAGAGGTTGCCGAGCGCGCCGCCGAGGATCAGCGCGAGGCCGGCGCATGTACACGCGCTGCCGCCGCGCCGCAGCAGCGACGATGATCACGACCGCCGCGACGACGGCGATCGCCGACGAAGCAGCCAGCGCTGCCAGCCGGACGCGCGCGCGCGAGAAAGCTGAACGCCGCGCCCGTGTTGAACGTCAGCACGAGCGTGAAGAACGGTCGTGACCGCGAAGCCGCCGCCGTCGCGGATCGTCGCGAGCATCGCGGCCTTCGTCGACCTGGTCGGCGGCGATCACGGCGGCGCTGACCGCGAGCCAGCGGCCCAGCGCGGTGCGCTCCGGGCCGTCGGTTCGCACGTGCATGCGTCGCGCCTCACGCAAACGCGCGCGCGCTCGCCGGCGCCGAAGAGGTTCGCGACGCAGCGTCCGCAAAGCGTCGGATGCACCGGATCGCGCTGCCGACGTCCGCCCGGATAGTGCCAGCAGCGCTCGCACTTCGGCGTGCGCGCTCGGCGTGACGCGCGATCGATGAGCCGCTCGCCGCGCGCGACGCGTCGGCGGCCGACGTGATCAGCACGAAGCGCAGGTCGTCGGCGAGGCTCGCCAGCGCGTCGTAGTCGTCGTCCGCTGCGCGCTGATCGCCACTTCGGCCTGCAGCGACGAGCCGATCTTGCCGTCCCTGGCGCAGCGTCTCGAGCTCCTTCATGCACCGCGGCGCGCACGGCGAGGATGCGCGTCCACTTGGCCGATCAGCGCGTCCGCGTCGGGCAGGCGTCGGCAGCGCGTCGACCCAGGTGCGGCAGAAGATCGACGGCTCGTCGGGATGCAGCGATCCGCCAGGCCTCCTCGGCGGTGAACGACAGCACGGGCGCCATCAGCATCGAGCAGCGCGTCGCGGATCAGCGCGAGCGCGGTCTGCGCCGAGCGCCGCGCGCGCGCTCGTCTTGCCGGTCGTGTAGAGCCGGTCCTTCAGCACGTCGAGGTAGAAGCCGCCGAGATCCTCCGAGCAGAACGTCTGCAGCCGCTGCACGACCAGGTGGAACTCGTAGCGCGCGTAGTCGCGCCTCGCACCGCGTCGGCGAGCGCGCTGCGCGGCGGCGAGCGCGTAGCGGTCGATCTCGAGCAGCTCGTCCAGCGGAACCGCGTCCGTCGCCGGATCGAAGTCGGCGGTGTTCGCGAGCAGGAAGCGCAGCGTGTTGCGGATGCGGCGGTAGCTCTCGACGACGCGCTTCAGGATCTCGTCGGAGATGAAGAGCTCGCCCGAGTAGTCGGTCGCCGCGACCCACAAGCCGCAGGATCTCGGCGCCGAGCGTGCTCGAGACCTTCTGCGGCTCGACGCCGTTGCCCTTCGACTTCGACATCTTCCGGCCTTCGCCGTCGACGGCGAAGCCGTGCGTCAGGAGCGCCTTGGTACGGCGGCACGCCGTTCAGCATGCACGACACGAGCAGCGACGAATGGAACCAGCCGCGATGCTGGTCCGAGCCCTTCGAGGTAGAGGTCGGCGGGAAAGCCGGTGTCCTGCGGATGCGAGCCGGCACCGCTGCGTCGCGCCCGTTCGGGCCGCCCATCACCGTCTGGTGCGTCGCGCCCGAGTCGAACCAGACGTCGAGCGTGTCCTTTGATCTTGTACGTACTGGTCGAGATCGTCGGCGTCGAGGTCGCGGACGTCGAGCGTCTGCCACGCCTCGATGCCGCCCTTCTCCACGCGCTGCGCGACCTGCTCCAGCAGCTCGAGCGTGCGCGGATGCAGCGCGCCGGTCTCCTTGTGCGATGAAGAACGGCATCGGCACGCCCCATTGCCGCTGCCGCGAGAGCGTCCAGTCGGGCCGATTGCGCGATCATGCCGTAGAGCCGCGCCTTGCCCCACGCCGGAAAGAACTGCGTCGCCTCGATGCCGGCGAGCGCCGTCTCGCGCAGCGTCCGCTCGGGCTTCATGCCGTGCCAGCCGGGCACGTCGTCCATCCCGGCGAACCATTGCGTCGTCGCGCGATAGATGATCGGCGTGCGTGTGCCGCCAGCAGTGCATGTAGCTGTGCGTGAATCTTCTCGGCGCGAGCAGCAGCGCCGCGTCGCGCAGCTTGTCGACGATCTGCGGATTCGCCTCCCAGATCGTCTCGCCGCCGAAGAACGGCAGGCTGCCGGCGAAGCGGCCGTCGCCGCACCACGGGATTCAGGATCTCGTCGTCCTTCATGCCGTAGCGGCGGCAGGACATGGAAGTCCTCGACGCCGTAGGCGGGCGCGCGAGTGGACGATGCCGGTGCCCTGCTCCAGCGTCACGTAGTCGCCGAGGTAGACCGGCGACGCACGGTCGTAGAACGGGTGCCGGAACGCGGATGCGCTCGAGCGCCGCGCCCTGCGCCGTGGCAAGCGATCCTGCCCTTCGAGCTTGTAGCGCGCAAGGCAGGCCTCGACGCAGGTCCTGCGCGAGCACCAGATGCCCGCGCTCGGTCGCGACCGAGCGCGTAGACGAGATCCGGGTTGACGTTGAGCGCCTGGTTGGCCGGAATCGTCCACGGCGTGGTCGTCCAGATCACCGCCATCGCGGACCGTCCGGGCAAGCGCGGCGAGGCCGAACGCGCGCGGCGAGCTTCGTCGCGGTCCGCGTCGTCGAGCGGAAACGCCGACGTCGACGGCGATGTCCGTGCGGTCCATCGTACTCGACCTCCGCCTCGGCGAGCGCGCGTGCCGCAATCGAAGCACCAGTTGACCGGCTTCAGGCCGCGATAGACGAAGCCCTTCTCCAGCAGCCTGCCGAGCGTGCGGATCTCGTCGGCCTCGTTGCTGGAACGCCATCGTCGTGTACGGCATGGTCCCAGTCGCCGAGCACGCCCAGGCGCTGGAAATCCGCCTTCTGCCGCACGATCTGCTCGGTCGCGTAGGCGCGCGCGAGGCGCTGCGTCTCCTCGACCGGGATGTTCTTGCCGTGCGTCTTCTCGATCTGCACCTCGATCGGCATGCCGTGGCAGTCCCAGCCCGGCACGTACGGCGCGTCGAAGCCCGGCGAGCGTCTTGCTCTTGACGACGATGTCCTTGAGGATCTTGTTGACCGCGTGGCCGATGTGGATGTCGCCGTTCGCGTACGGCGGGCCGTCGTGCAGCACGAAGCGCGGGCGGCCGACGCGACGCGGCGCGGATCGCCTCGTAGACCTTGCGTCTCCTGCCACTCCTTCACCCATCAGCGGCTCGCGCTTCGCGAGGTCGCCGCGCATCGGGAACGGGCGTGTCGGGCAGGTTGAGCGTGCGTCTTGTAGTCGATTTTCGGATGCGTCGGGCATGCGGCGGTCGATTGCTTTCGAGAGTGGCGTTGGCGGAGCGGTGTCAGTGCGCTCAGCGCTGCGGTCGCAGAAAACTCGCGCGCCTGCGCGACGTCGCTGGCGATCTGCGCGCGTCAGCGCGTCGAGGTCGGCGTAGCGCTCCTCGTCGCGCAGCTTGTGCACGAATTCGACCGCCGATCGCGCCGGCCGTAGATGGCGTCGTCGAAGTCGAAGATGAACACTTCGAGCAGCGGTGACGCCCGAGGTCGACACCGTCGGGCGCACGCCGACGCTCGCCACACCCGTCCGCGGCGTTGCCCGAGGCCGTGCACGCGCACCGGCGAAGATGCCGGCGACCGGCGGCGTGCGCTGCAGCGGCAGTGTTCGCGGTCGGAAAGCCCAGGTCTGCGGCCGAGCTTCGCCCATGCGCGACGCGGCCCGAGATCACGAACGGCCGGCCGAGCAGCGCGCGCGGCGTGCGCGAGATCGCCGGCCGCCAGCGCCGCGCGGACGGCCGTCGACGACGCGCGCTCGCCGTCGACGCGACACGGTGCGCATCGCCTCGACGCTGAACGTCGCGCGCCGCGCGCGCGCAAGCGTCGCGAGGTCGCCGGCCGCGCGCCTTGCCGAAGCGGAAGTCCTCGCCGACCAGCAGCCAGCGCGCGCCGAAGCTGCCGCACGAGCACGTCGTCGATGAACGCCTCGGGCGACGAGCGACGCGAGCCGCCGCATCGAAGCGGGCGACGTACGCGCGGGCGACGCCGTGCGCGCGGCGAACTGCTCGAGCTTGGCGCGCAGCGACGACAAGCGCGGCGGCGCCGTCTGCGCGAGCGAAGAATCTCGCGCGGCGGCGGGTCGAACGTCAGCACCGCCGGCGGCAGCGCCGAGGTCGTCCGCGGCCTCGATGAGCCGCGCGAGCATCGCCTGATGGCCGCGATGGACGCCGTCGAAATTGCCGATCGTCAGCGCGATCGGCGCATCGGCGCATCGAGTTGCCGCGAAATACCCGCACCTTGGTTATCCGGATGAATGAAAATCGAATTTTAGCCGATTTCCAGAATGGAGGTCCTGGCGGCGTGGCTGCGGTGTTACCGCCTCGTCGTTCACCTGCGGCGATTCGAGATGCATCCGCTTGTCGTCATCGGCGAGATTGTCAGAGCATGGCGAGCGGCGCAGACTTCGATGGAGGCGGAAAGATCGCACGAGGCGAGCCATGACCGTTGCATCGAGCGTCAATCCCGCTGCCGCCCGGTTCGCGCGCAGATGTCCGGCGTTCGACGACTTCGAATAGCGATTGCCTCAGGTTGTGCAGCAGCCACGCCAGCGCGACCCGCCGCGCTCGCCCCGAGGTCGGAGGCGATGGCGCTAAGCCGGCGGTTGCGCAACAGGGTCGCCCTGCCCCAGCGGCGAAGTAGGCCATTACGCATGCCGCGCGCGCATCGCTGGCAGCAACGACCACCGGACGCCGCGTCGCCGAGGTGATACAGCACGGTTCGCTGCAATACGCAATCCCGGCCGGCGCCGAGAAGAGCTGGTCGAGATCGCCGCAGCACTGAAACGACACACCAAGCGGGTCTTGCCGTCGCTCACGAGCCGCTCTAACGCGGGCGACGGTCTCGGCGAGCACGCTTCCCCGCCAATGCAACAGGTAAAGATCGATCTGTTCGATACCCACCGTCGAGGCTGCGCTCGCAGGCCGCGATCGTGCTCTACCCCCGGCGTTGTGGGGAACACCTTGCTCACCACGAATGCTCGTCGCGGCGACCTTCGATGGCGGCAGCGACGATCTCCTCGGCTCGACCGTCGCCGTACATTTCCGCGGTGTCGATCAATGTCATTCCGAGGTCGAGCCCGAGTCGCACGGCGGTGCAACCTCCGAGGCGCGTCCCCGCCGTTCGCCCATCCTCCAGGTGCCGAGGCCGAGCGCAGGCACCTTCGCCATCCGGCTACCTTGAAAGCGGCTGCATGGCGCGGGCCGGCGCGCCGCGACGATGACGATGACGGATAGACTCAACGCACCACCGTGCCGCTATGACCTGAAGGACACCCCCGCGAAGGTGCATAATCGGGTTCGGCGCTACCGGATTCGCCATGCTTGACGCTTCTGTCTCCCGATCCGCAGACGCACCGTCGTTCGCGGCGCCTGCCCTCACGATTGCCCGATACCCGTGCAATGCTGGTGACGGTCGAGAACGGTCGTGCCATCGATATCGCGGCGTAATCATCCTCCACCGCCGGGCACGCTTTTGTATAAGGTAGCGCGCGCCCGAAAGCGCGCACGTACTCGGACCAGCGCGTTGTCTTCCCATGCGGCGGGTTATCGGCTGCAAAAGGCGAAGGGCGCTTCGGAAGCGCATCACCTGGGACGAAGCGCTCGACACCATTGAACTTCAAGGCGATCGCCGCGTCGCGCCGGGAGCTGCCGCTGGCGCAACCGCCCAGACTCCGACCCCGTGCGCCCGCTGCGACGCCTCGCCGGCTCCTGGCAGTGAAGAGCTGAGTATGAGAAGAAAGACGGAATGAAGAAGGATGCGTCACGGCCCCGGCCGGCGACATGAAGAAGGACAGCGCCAGGCTCGAAGTGCCGACGCCGGCCAAAGCGGCTGCCGCATTGAAGAAGGCTGCCGACCAAGAAGCAGCCAAGGCCGACAAGCAGCGCCGCCGACAAGAAGGCCGCTGCCGACAAGAAAGCCGCCGACAAGGCGGCGCAATGCCGGCAAGATGCGGCCAGGCGATAGCAAGTCCGTCCAATGATAAGGCCACTGCCGACAAGATGGCTGCGAGCACGCAAGCTGCAGCTGCCGACAAGGCTGCCGCCGACAAGATGGCGGCTGACAAGGCTGCAGCCGACAAGGCCGCCGCGCCCAAGAAGTAAACGCGATTGCGGGAGCCGGCGCGTCGCCGGCTTCGAGCGATTCGGCCAAGAAGGCAGGGTTCCGTCCCCGCCTTTTTGCCATTGGCGTGGCACATTCCCTGTCTATCCGATGCGCGAGACCCAACTTCCGCGGCCCGTCGTGACGGTCGCGACAATCGTAGTGCGCGACGACGCGCTTCCTCGCTCGTCGAGGAGGAGACGCGCGCCGGCGTGCGTCTCAACCAGCCCGCCGGCCACCTCGAGGCCGGCGAAACGCTGGTCGCCGCGGCCGTGCGGGAGACGCTCGAGGAAACCGGCCATCGAATCACGCCGACGGCGCTCGTCGGCATCTATCGCTGGCAGGCGCCCGACACGGGCGCGACCTTCATCCGGTTCGCGTTCGCCGGCGACGTCGTCGCGCACGACGTCGGCGCGCGCGCTCGACGTCGGCATCCTGCGCGCGCTCTGGCTGACCTACGACGAGCTCGTCGCCGCGTCGCGCGATGCACCGCAGCCCGCTCGTCCTGCGCTGCGTCGACGACTATCGCGCCGGGCTCGCGGCGTCCGCTCGACCACGATCACGGAGACTGTGATGGCGAGCAAGGGCGCGCGTCGTCGTCGGCATGTCGGGCGGCGTCGATTCGTCGGTCGCCGCGTGGCTGCTGAAGCAGCAGGGCTACGAGGTCGTCGGCCTGTTCATGAAGAACTGGGAGGACGACGACACCGACGAGTACTGCACGTCGCGCGCCGATCTGGTCGACGCGGCGTCGGTTGCCGACGTCATCGGCATCGAGCTCGAGGCGGTGAACTTCGCCGCCGAGTATCGCGAGCGCGTGTTCGCGCACTTCCTGCGCGAGTACGCGGCGGGACGCACGCCCAATCCCGACGTCCTCTGCAACAGCGAGATCAAGTTCCGCGCGTTCCTCGACCACGCCCGGTCGCTCGGCGCCGACCGGATCGCGACCGGCCACTACGCGCGGCTGCGACGCGCGTGGGAAGCCGCGTCGAATTGCTGAAGGCGCGTCGACGCGACGAAGGATCAGAGCTACTTCCTGCACCGGCTGACGCAGGAGCAGCTCGCGCCGGTGCTGTTCCCGCTGGGCGAGCTCGCGAAGCGCGACGTGCGCGCGATCGCCCGGCGCGAGGGCATCCCGACCTGGGCGAAGAAGGACTCGACGGGCATCTGCTTCATCGGCGAGCGGCCGTTCCGCGATTTTCTCGGCGAAGTACCTGCCGAGAACGCCGGGTCCGATCGAGAACGACCGACGAGCGAAGTCGTGGGCCGGCACCATGGGCTCGCGTACTACACGCTCGGCCAGCGGCAGGGACTCGGCGTCGGCGGCACGAAGGAGGGCTGCGCGCTGCCGTGGTTCGTCGCCGGCGAAGGACGCAGCGCGCAACGCGCTCGTCGTCGTCCAGGGCCACGACCACCCGCTGCTCTATCGGACAGCGGTCGATGCGCAGGAATTGCACTGGATCGCGGGAGCGCCCCGCGGCGGACGATGCCGATCGCCGTCGCCGCGAAGACACGCTACCGGATGGCCGACGCAGTCGTGCCGCGCTCGAGCTTTCGGGCGATCGACTGCCACGCGATGTTCGACGCCCCGCAGTGGGCACCGACCCCGGGACAGTATCTGGTGTTCTACGACGGCGACGCGCTGCCTCGGCGGCGGCGTCATCGTGTCGACGCCGGAATCGATCGCTCGCCGTCCCCGAGAGGACATGCGCGAATCTCGCCGGTCGAGCATCGCTTCGTTACGTGATGTGTCCGCCGACAGAACGCCCGCCGCCACTTGACGCGTCCGTGCGTCGCACGTCTCGAACGTCATTCGGATGCACATCCGGGCAAAGAAAACGCCAATGAGCAGCGATGGACGCGATCGCTGCGAATCGACGCGACGACGAACGCCTCCGGCCCGATAGGTCCTTGCGCCGACCGCCCAGAATTGCAGCCGGCAGGCGCGGCAGCGATAGCGCAGAGCACCACGGTTCGCGCCATGTCGCTTCCGCGTCGCGCGGGGCCGAAGATGCGGCGGACGTTCGGTGCTGCCGACAACTCGGGGCATTTCTGTCATGTTGTTCGGATCGGTCTTCGGCAGGGTCGACGCCGCAGGATCAGTGTACCGTTACCAGCGCGTGTATTCATCAGGCCGCGGCGCCAGAGAAGAATTCCTGCATCATGAATTCCTCGAGTCCCGCGTTGTCGGCGGGCCGGGCCGACAGCACGATCACGCGGCCGAGTCGCTGCGAGCTCCAGCTGAAGTCCTCCTGCTCGTAGTCGCGGATGATCTCGATGATCCGGCGGATCACCGGCGATGCGGATGTCGCTGTTGTTCGCCCTTCCTCACTTCGATCTTCTGCGATGCCCTGCGGCGGATGTCCTTGTTCCAGCCGAAGAACGTGAACTCCGCATCGTCGTATCCGATGCCGAGCGGATCTGGAAGATGCCGCCGCTGTTCTTCGGCTCGGTGCCGAAAGTCGGCGCGTTGAGCGACGCGAGATTGGCGGCAACGATGCGGTCGCGCCGCGCGGCGTCGCTCTCGCTCGGGAACCGCATTCGACGTGCTACCCGCCGACGCCGAAGGCTCCGGACTCGCCGCGTGCACGCCGCCTCGCGGCGATGAACGACGAGAGATCGCCCTCGACCGGCGGACTCGGCGGCAGCGGGCGGTGCAACGGGAGGCGCAGGCGCGGGCAGGGCGGGGCGCTCGGGCACGGACGGCGCGGTGCGCGACAGACCGGCGGCGCTGGGCGGCGGAGCGCGGAGTCGCCTTCGGGTGCGCGCGGCCTCGGCGACGACGGCTGCGCGCGCGCTGCCGACGGCCGCCGGCGCACCTCGGCGGGGGCGAGGGCACCGACGGCGCCTGCGGTTGCGCGGGCGCGAGCCGCACCGCCAATCGTTCGCCGATCTTGCGCAGTCTTCGGCCGCCTCGCCCGGCAGCAGCGGCAGCTTCGGCAGGAATTCCCATAGCGCCGCGAGATGAACGAATGAGCGACAACACGAACGCGAAGCCAGATCGTCGGAATGGTCACGACGTCGCCGCGGCGTCGCGGCGCGTCGTGCCAATACAATCATCAGGTCGGCGCTTTCCGGCATCTGGAGAATCCGTGGCCCGTTCGCGTGCGGATATCGTGAAGATGGCGTCGATCGCGCGCCGCGACGGCCGCTCGCCGTCGTGACAGACGGAAGCCGCGGGATGCCGATTCTGCCGGACTTGCCTCAGCGCGGCATAGGTATTGCACATTGGACGCCGCGAGCGTCGACGGGTTCGATCGCCGCTGGCGCACGGACCGTCGCGCGGTCGGTGCCGGGACAACAGGAGGTCAGCATGATGAAGAGCATCGCCGGCGTGGCGGCGGGTCTTGTTGCGTGGATCGTCGTCGCCACCGTGGGGAACGTGGCGCTCCGCGCGGTGCATGCCGGACTATGCCGAGCGCGGAACCCGCGATGACGCTTGTAGCGCCGCTCGGCGATGATGTATCGCGCGCTTGCTCCTGCGGTCGCGGCGTCATGCGCATCGCGTGGGCAGGAGCGACGACGGCGTGGATCGTGCGCGGAAATCGCGCGCGCGCCGTGGATCCTGGCGTGGTCGCTGCTCGTCGTGCTGTTCATCCCGGTGCACGTCTGGCTGTGGGACGAGTTCCCGCTCTGGTACCACGCGACGTTCCTCGTCTCGCTGCTGCCGCTTACCGCTGCTGGGCGCGTCGCTGTTCGCCCGGCAATCGACGCTGAGATCGGCTATCGGAGCTCGGCGGGAACCGCGCCTCGACGAATCGCCGGAGCGACTGGCGGCTGACCGGTGTTCTTCAGGATCTCCTGCGCCTCGGCCGAGGTCAGAAACGCCCACGAAGCGCGTCGCCTCCTGCGCGTTGCGCGCCGTGCCCGGCACGGCGGCGGCGTTGCGGATCGATCTCGCTCAGATTGACCGTGTCGGAGAAACGCGACGATCGTCGATGTCGCTGCGCAGCGGCGACCGCCGCTGAGTCGATAGACGATGGCGGCGTCGGCCTGGCCTTGGCGCACGGCGTTCGACCACATCAGGCACGGTAACCGGCTTGGTCGGATCGATCGGGTGCCTTGTCCGCGATCTGCTGCGCGAGCTTCGGCTTGCCTCTCGCGCGGCGGCACGCTTCAGGAATTCGACGGTACGGCCGGTTGCGAGATCGCTTCTCACCGGTCACGCGGGCGATGCGGACGCCGGGCTTCGCGAGATCACCGAGCTCGCGCACGCCGAAGGGATTGCCCTTCGCCGTGATGACGACCATCTCGTTGGCCGGAAAACACGACATACCAGGTTGCGCCGACCTTGTCCGACCCGGCGATCGGCTTGTTCATCGAGGTCCTCGTCGATGACCGCCGGCGAAGACGGCGCGAACACGTCGCAAGCCTCGCCTTTCGATGATCCGTTCGGCGAGTTGCCTCGAGACTCCGGACGTCAGATTGAGCGTGACGCCCGGATGTTTCGCTTCGTACGCCGACTTGAGATCGCGCATCGGGCCTGCGAGCGAATCCGCATGGAAGACTTCGAGATCGACGGCGAAATGCCGGCACGATGGTGAACGCGATCATCGCCGGCAATGCCTGCGACCGAAGCCATCGCATGAGCTCGACGCGCTGCTGCCTTCGTCCTTTGCATCGAGGGCTCGATCGCTTAGCAGGCCTGGGAGGGGATGTCGTCGTCGAGGTCGTCGGGGTTCGTCTTCTTCGGCGCGCTGCCGCCGGACTTTCCACCCGTGCTGCTGCTCGGCCGCGACGCCGGGGCGCCGCCGCTGAACTCGACGTCGCCGCCACCACCGTACGCGCCGCCACCGCCACCGCCCTCACGGCCTCCGAGCAGCTGCATCGCGATCGCCGACGATTTCCGGTCGAGTACTTCTCGACGCCCTCCTTGTCGGTGTACTTGCGCGTCTGCAACCGGCCTTCGATGTAAACAGGACGGCCCTTCTTCAGGTATTCGCCGGCGATCTCGGCCTGGCGGCCGAACAGCACGACGGTGTGCCACTCGGTTTTCTCCTGCTTTTCGCCGGACTTGTCCTTCCACGTTTCCGTTGTCGCGATGCGCAGGTTGGTCACCGCGTCGCCACCGGTCGTGTAGCGCGTTTCGGGATCGCGGCCGAGGTTGCCGATCAGGATCACTTTGTTTACCGGAGGCCATCTCAGGTTTCTCCCATCGAGTAAGTGCCTTCATTGTAGACGGGCGGCGGCGCGCATCGAGGCGCTCGACCGCGAGCCACAGCGCCGTGAGCACGAGGCAGAATCCGAAGACCGCGGCCGGGCCGTGCCATTGCGACAGCCATCCGCCGCCGGCGGCGCCGACGAACGTGCCGAGGAACTGCACGCTCGAGTAGACACCGACGGCGGTGCCCTTGACTCCCGGGCGGCGCAAACTTGGACACGAGCGACGGGAGGATGGCTTCGAGCGAGGTTGAACGCCGTGAAGAACACGACGAGCGCGGCGAGCGTCAGCGCCAGCGACGAGCCGGCGAACGCGAGCATCGCCTGTCCGGCGAAGAGCACCGCCACCGCGGCGACGAACACCGGCTTGCCGCGCCCGCGGCCGATCGGCTTTGCCACAGGGCCGGGCAGCATCAGCGCGACCGACGATCGCGAGCACCGGCAGATAGACGAGCGCGTGGCTGCGACGGCGCGACGCCGTTGTCGCGGAGCATGAACGGCACCTGGACGAACAGCGCGAGCAACGCCGCGTGCAGCGCGAAGATGCCGTAGTTCAAGCGCAGCAGCTCGCGGTCGCACGAGCGCCCGCTTCCAGTTCGACCGGGATGTCGGCTCGCGCGCTGCGCCGTGCGATTTGCCTCGGGCACGGATTTCTGCAGCACGGCGATCGCCGCCAGACGCGAGCACGCCGGTCATCACGAAGATGCCGGGCACGCCGATCAGCGGCGCGAGCGCCGGCGACTGACGAGCGACACGCGCGAACGTGCGCGCCGATCGTCATGCCGATCGCCGCCATCGCGCGCGTGCGCACCGCATCGCGCGTCAGGTCGGCGACGAGCGCGATCACCGCGGCCGAGATCGCCCCGGCACCCTGGATGGTGCGGCCGACGATCGTCCACGCGATCGGTCGGCGCCCACGCCGCGATAGAAGCTTCCGAGCGCGAAGATGACGAGCCCGGTGACGATGACGGGCTTGCGCCCCCAGCGATCGGACGCCCAGCCGAACGGGATCTGCAGCACCGCCTGCGTGAGCCCGTAGGCGCCGAAGCGCGAGACCCACCAGCATGTGGTCGCGGCCGCCGGGAAGACTCTTCCGCGTAGAGCGCGAGCACCGGCAGCACGATGAACATGCCGAGCATCCGCAACCCGAAGATGCCCGGCGAGACCGATCGTGGCGCGCCGTCTCGCGCGGCCGTCATGCGCGAGCGGCAGCGGGCGCGCGGCGACGGTGGGCTCGCGGTCGTGCGGCATGAGGCGACGGGCAGACAGAAGGGACGGTGACGCGGGACGCGAATGCGCGGCTTGAGAATGCGTGCTGATTGGCGGTATAGTAGCAGGTTGCCCCTTTGCCCGGCATGCAGCCGGACGGACTAAGACCCGACGGTATGGAATACATCCGCATCCGCGGCGCGCGCACGCACAACCTCAAGAACGTCAACCTCGATCTGCCGCGGCACCGGCTGATCGTCGTCACCGGGCTCTCGGGCTCCGGGCAAGAGCTCGCTCGCGTTCGACACGCTGTACGCCGAGGGCCAGCGCCGCTACGTCGAGTCGCTGTCGGCGTACGCGCGGCAGTTCCTGCAGCTCGATGGAGAAGCCCGACGTCGATCTGATCGAGGGTCTGTCGCCGGCGATCTCGATCGAGCAGAAGGCGACGTCGCACAACCCGCGCTCGACGGTCGGCACCGTCACCGAGATCCACGATTACCTGCGGCTTCTCTACGCGCGCGTCGGCGACCCGTACTGTCCCGACCATCCGGAGCAGAAGCTCGCCGCGATGACGATCTCGCAGATGGTCGACGCGACGCTCGCGTTGCCCGAGGACACGAAGCTCATGATCCTCGCGCCGGTCGTCGTCAACCGCAAGGGCGAGCAGCTCGAGCTCTTCGTCGAGCTTCGCGCGAAAGGCTTCGTCCGCGTGCGCGTCGACGGCAACGGTGCACGAGATCGACGCGCGTGCCGCGGCTCGCGAAGAACTCGAAGCACACGGTCGAGGTCGTCGTCGACCGGCTGCGCGTGTCGACCCGACATTCAAGCAGCGGCTGGCCGAATCGTTCGAGACGGCGCTGCGCATCGGCGACGGCCGCGCGATCGCCGTCGAGATGGACAACGAAAACAGGCCGCGGAGCATCTCTTTTCGGCGAAGTTCGCGTGCCCGATCTGCAACTATTCGCTCGCCGGAGCTCGAGCCGCGGCTGTTCTCGTTCAACAATCCGATGGGCGCGTGTCCGCGCTGCGACGGCCTCGGCTCGATCAGCTTCTTCGATCCCAAGCGCGTCGTCGCCTTTCCGCAGCTTTCGCTCGCGTCGGGCGCGATCAAGGGCTGGGACCGGCGCAACCAGTTCTACTTCCAGATGCTCGGCAGCCTCGCGAAGCACGTCGGCGTTCGATCTCGAGCGGCCCGTTCGCGCGGCTGCCCGAGCGGGTGCAGCAGCTGATCCTCTACGGCAGCGGCGACGAGAAGATTCCCGTTCACCGTACCTGTCCGAGCGCGGCAAGCCGATGATGCGCGAGCACGCGTTCGAAGGCATCATTCCCAACCTCGAGCGCCGCTACCGCGAGACCGACTCGCTGATGGTGCGCGAGGAGCTCGCGAAGTATCTGAACTCGCAAGCCGTGCCCCGAGTGCGACGGCACGCGGCTGCGCGCGCGAGGCGCGGCACGTCAAGGTCGGCGACGGGCGATGACGCGCGCGCGATCTTCGAAGTGCTCGGCGCTGCCGCTCAAGGAGGCGGCCGCGTACTTCGGACAGCTCGTCCTGCCGGGCCAGAAGCGCGGCGATCGCCGACCGGATCATCAAGGAGATCGTCACCCGCCTCGCGTTCCTCAACAACGTCGGGCCTCGATTACCTGGCGCTCGACCGCTCGGCGGAGACGCTGTCCGGCGGCGAGGCGCAGCGGATCCGCCTCGCCTCGCAGATCGGCTCGGGGCTGACCGGCGTCATGTACGTGCTCGACGAGCCGTCGATCGGCCTGCACCAGCGCGACAACGACCGGCTGCTCGCGACGCTGAAGCACCTGCGCGATCTCGGCAACAGCGTGATCGTCGTCGAGCACGACCACGATGCGATCCACGCCGCCGACTACATCGTCGACATGGGGCCCGGCGCCGGCGAGCACGGCGGCCAGGTCGTCGCGCAGGGAACGCCGGAGGAGATCCGCCTCGCCGCGCATTCGCTGACCGGCCAGTATCTCGCCGGCCATCGGCAGATTCCGATGCCCGTCGCGGCGGCATCGCGTCGATCCGACGCGGATGCTGACGATCACCGGCGCCACGCGGCAACAACCTGCAGCAACGTCACGCTCAAGCTGCCGGTCGGCGTGTTCGTCTGCGTGCACCGGCGTGTCGGGCTCCGGCAAGTCGACGCTCATCAACGACACGCTGTACCACGCGGTCGCGCGGCACCTCTACGGCAGCGCGCGCGGAGCCCGCGCCGTCACGACGAGATGCAGGGCATCGAGTTCTTCGACAAGGTGATCAGCGTCGACCAGAGCCCGATCGGCCGGACGCCGCGCTCGAATCCGGCGACTTACACGGACTGTTCACGCCGATCCGCGAGCTCTTCGCGCAGGTGAAGGAGGCGCGCGAGCGCGGCTATGGGCCCGGGCGATTCTCGTTCAACGTCAAGGGCGGGCGCTGCGAGGCATGCCAGGGCGACGGCCTCATCAAGGTCGAGATGCATTTCCTGCCCGACATCTACGTGCCGTGCGACGTCTGCCACGGCCAGCGCTACAACCGCGAGACGCTCGAGATCCAGTACAAGGGGAAGAACATCCACGAAGTGCTGTCGATGACGGTCGAGCAGGCGTTACGCGTTCTTCGAGCCGGTACCTGTCGGTCGCGCGCAAGCTCGCGACGCTGCTCGACGTCGGCCTGGGCTACATCACGCTCGGCCAGTCGGCGACCACGCTTTCGGGCGGCGAGGCGCAGCGCGTGAAGCTCGCGCTCGAGCTGTCGAAGCGCGACACCGGGCGCACGCTGTACATCCTCGACGAGCCGACGACGGGCCTGCACTTCCACGACATCGAGATGCTGCTCACCGTGCTGCACCGGCTGCGCGACCACGGCAACACGGTCGTCGTGATCGAGCACAACCTCGACGTCATCAAGACCGCCGACTGGATCATCGACCTCGGCCCCGAAGGCGGCGCCGGCGGCGGGACGCATCATCGCCGAGGGTCCGCCGGAAGAGATCGTCAAGGTCGCCGGCGAGCCACACGGGTCGCTATCTGAAGCCCGCGCTCGATGCGCAGTCCGCGCGCAAGGGACGCGCCGGCGCGCGACCGTGCGGCTCCCGATCCCGCGCGCGGCACGTCGGCCGCAAGGCATCGGGCGATCTTCTCGGATGACCACGAAGGTCCAGGTCCACATCCGCAGGGTTCGCTGCGAAGGCCTTCGCGGCGGAGGCGGACGCGACGGCGACGATGTACTGTCGCGTCGCGCCGCGCGATGCTGCCCGAACTGTGCGCAATCCGCACACCGAGGCCAGCGACGCGGCGTGGATGCGCGACACCGTCTTCACCCGGCACTCGGTGTCGCGCTCGCCGAGGTCGACGGCAATGAATCATGGGCTTCGCCTCGCGCGACGGATCGTGGCTGATGAACCTGTACGTCAAGCCGGGATGGACGGGCCACGGCATCGGGACGCAGCTGCTGCGCGCGATGCTCGCGAACGCGGCGAGCTGCGACGCCGATGCTGTCGCGTCTGCACCTTTGCGCGCAACGAGCACGCACGACGCTTCTTCGAGAAGCGCGGCTTCGCTCGGCGGGACACCGGTGATGGCTCCACCAACGAGAGCACGGGCCCGAACGCAGCTACGCGCGTTCGACGCGAGTGACGCGGCTTCAGCGTCCCCGGCGCGCGCCGCTCACGTCTTCGCCGCAGGCGGATCCAGCGCTTTGCGCGACAGCTCGAGCTCGTCGCGCAGCCACTGCGCGCAGCGCGGCGAGCGGCGGCCAATCGCATGCACGCTCGGCGGATACACGAGGTGGTAGGCATGCGCGGGCTCGTACGCGATCGATAGCTGCGTCAGCGCGGACCGAGCCGGCCCGTCGCCGAGCGCATCGGCGGCGAGAGGCTCGCGGCTCAACGCGAGGCCGAGGTCCTGCTCCGCCGCCTGCAGCATGAGCCCGGCGTCGTTGAAGACGGCGACCGGCGTCACCTTGATCGGGAGACCCGCCGCGGCGAACCAGCAGCTCCCACAGCTCGCGTTCTCCGAGCAGCGATTCGCGCGCAAGCGCTTCCAGGCGGCGCGTCCTGCAGGCGCGTGCGCGCAGTCGGCGGCGAAGCGACGACGATCATTCGCATCGGCATGTCGAACAGACGCTCCGATTCGAGGCCCGGCCACGGCCCGAGCGCCGTAACGCAGCGCCGCGTGAAAGCCGTCGCGCTGCGAGGTCGACCAGTTGCTGAGATGACGTCGATCTCCAGCGGCAGATTGCGGATGCCGCTCGCGCCAGCTGCCGATCCGCGGCAGCAGCCAGCGCTGCGCGAACGACGGCAGCACGGTGACGCGCAGGCGATGCGCGCGCCCGGTGCGACGCGCCGCGGCGGCTTCCTGCACGCCGATCGTCGAGCTGCGACAGCGCGGCTGCGCGTGCTCCGCAGCAGCGCTTCGCCCGCGGGGTTCAGCACGATCCTTCGTCCGCGCCGCTCGAAAGCGCTGAACCCGGCTGCTCTTCCAGCACACGAATCTGCTGTTGTCTGACGGCGCTGTGGGTCAGGTGGAGCACCTCAGCGGCGGCGCGCAGATTCTCCGGCTCCGCAACCGCTCGGAACGCAGGCAGGCGTATTCAGGGGAGCCGCGCCATATTGGTAAGCATAGCCGACCAATATGGGTAGAACAATTCGATTCCCAACCGGGCTGTGGGCTATTAGGCTTACCAGCGTCGTCACCCGTTTATGAGTCTCGCCATGAACAGCAACCAAGCCACTTCCCCTGACTCCGCTGTCCCGCCCGCTGACCGAGCGTGTCGTCGACGAGGGTCTTCGACGCGCTGCGCGCGGTGGAAGTCGCGTTCGCGGCTGCATGGACGCCGGCGCGAGGCGCAGACCGCGACGACTCGCGCGCGCGTTCGATTCGATCGCCGAGCTTGAGCGCGCACACGTTGAAGGACATCGGTGCGCCGCATTGGCTGGTCGCGCGCGCTGCCGCGCGGCGCGAAGCGCAGCACCTTCGCTGGATCGAATTCGACGTCCGCTGAAATCGACGCGTCACGGCGCCCTCGGGTGATGGCGGCGCCCGGCGGACGCGCGCGGTGATCGCCGCGAGAATGCCCGCGAGCAACGCCGTCGGCGTCGGCGGGCAGCCCGGGATCTCGACGTCGACCGGAATCACGTTGGCGACGCGGCCGAGGCTCGCGTAGCTTCGCCGAAGATCCCGCCGGAGCAGCCGCAGTCGCCGACGGCGACGACGAGCTTCGGGTCGGGCGTCGCGTCGTAGGTGCGCTCGAGCGCGATCGCCATGTGTTTCGACACCGGTCCGGTCACCAGCAGCATGTCGGCGTGGCGCGGGACTCGCGACAAACCGGATGCCGAGTCCCTCGATGTTGTAGTACGGATTGGCGAGCGCGTGGATCTCCGAGCTCGCAGCCGTTGCAGGAGCCCGCGTCGACCTGCCGGATCGTCAACGCGCGGCCCAGCGTCTTCAGGATCTCCTTCTGCAGGCGCGCGACGACGACCACGCTCGAGGTCGGGGTCCGGCGCGGCTCGGTCTTGATGCCGGTCTTTGCGATCTGGCGGAGGATGTGCAGCATGGCGCGGTCACCTGCGATGGGTCTAGAGGTCGTGGCCGCTGTACGAGAGGTTGAACGATTTGTTGATCAGCGGAAAATCCGGAACGATGTTGCCGATCACCGCATGCTCGAGCACGGGCCAGTTCTGCCCACGACGGGTCGTGCGGATGGCAGCGGCGGATCGTCCCGCCGGGCCCGCATTCGAGCGCGATCGAGCACCGGGCCGCGCCAGCCTTCGACATAGCCGAGGCCTTTGCGAAAGGGCGGCGGCTCGGGCACCGGCGCGGCGATCTCGCCGGCGGGCAGCGCGTCGACGATCGCGCACGAACGAGCGCAGCGATTCCGATCAGCTCGTCGAACCGCACCGCGACGCGCGCGGCGACGTCGCCCGCCGTCGCCGTCGCCTTGCGTACCGCCGAGCGCATCGTAGGGCGTCGCGGGAAAGTCGCAGCGCAGATCGCCGCGCGAGTCCGCTTCGCCGCGCGCCGGCGAGCCGGTCAAAGCCCAGTTGCGCGGCGAGCGCGAGCGTCACGATACCGCAGCCGCGGAAGCGATCCTGCAGCCCGTCGTGCTCGTCGTAGATGCTCGCGCAGCACGCCGATTTCGCGCTCGAGCAGCATCGCGCATTCGTCGGCGCATCGCCGCCGCGCCCGCGGGCGCGACGATCGCGCGCGACGCCGCCCGGCACGACGACAGTCCATCGCGAAGCGATGGCCGAAGCGCGACGAGGTTCAGTGCGCAGCACGTGCTCCTTCAGGCGCGAGAACTGCGCGAGGCCGAACGCGAATCCGCCGTCGTTGCCGAGGTAGCCGAGGTCGCCCAGATGGTTGGCGATGCGCTCGCGCTCGAGCGCGAGCGCGCGCAGCCACAGCGCGCGCGGCGGCGGCGTCGGTACCGGCGATCGACTCGAGCGCCTGCGCATAGGCCCACGCGTACGCGACGGTGCTGTCGCCCGATACGCGGCCCGCGAGGCGATGCGCCGTCAGCGCGTGCATGCGCTTCGAAGCGCTTTTCGATGCCCTTGTGCGACGTAACCGAGCGCGCTCCTCGAGGCGCAGCACTTTCTCGCCGACGACCTGGAAGCGGAAGTGTCCCGGCTCGATGATGCCCGCGTGGACCGGCCCGACCGGGATTTCGTGCACGCCGTCGCCTTCGACGCGAACGAACGGATAGTCCTCCTCGCCCGGCTGCCACTTCGGCGAGGCGTCGAAATCGCGGCGCAGCGGAAAGTGGTCGATCGGCCAGCTCGCCTGCCACATCCACGGCCGCTGATCGTCGGCCTCGGATGCGATCGCCGACGAGATCGAACGCGGCGCGCTGCATCCGGTTGGCGGCGGGAAACATCGACGGCGAGGTCCGGGTACGCGTCGACTCGCGTCGGGCAGCGTGTGCTCGAGCAGCGACGAGGCCGTCGCCGTCCTGCAGCGACGCACATTGACCGCATAGCCGCGCTCGCGGTCGCGGTCGTCGCTCGCCCACAAGCGCGACGAGATGCCCGCCCTGCTCCCACGCGACGCGGCAGGCGTCAGCAGACCGATCGCGTCGACCGGGCAACGCTCGCCGGCACACCGCGGCAACGCGCGGCGAGCCGAGCGGGAGTCCATGCAGCGTCCGACCGGCCGCCGAGAGATGCCGAGGGCGGCGAACGTGGTGAGCCAGTGTCGTTCATCAACCGATCAGCCGCGCCGCCTGCCGATACCAGTCGGCGAGGAACGGCGGAATCCAGAGCCCGAGCATCAGCACGAGCGCCGAGATGGACGAACACCGGAATCATCGCCGGCCGCAGCGGCAGCCGCGCTGCCGTCGTTTCGCCGAAGACCATCGGCTGCACTTTCGAGAATACGGCGGCGAACGCGACGCCCGAGCGCCACGAGCAGGAACGGCGTCGCCCACAGGCTGCTCGCGCATCGCCGTGATGAGGATCAGGAACTCGCTCGCGAACACGCCGAACGGCGGCATGCCGAGGATCGCGAGCGTGCCCAGCACGAGTCCCCAGCCGAGCATCGGGCTCGTCGTGATGAGGCCGCGGATGTCGTCCATGACCTGCGTGCCCGCTCGTCTGCGCCGCGTGGCCGACGGTGAAGAAGATCGCGGACTTGGTGAGCGAATGCACGGTCATGTGCAGCAGGCCTGCGAAGTTGGCGATCGGCGCCGCCCATGCCGAACGCGAACGTGATGATGCCCATGTGCTCGATCGACGAGTAGGCGAACAGCCGCTTGACGTCCTTCTGCCGCGACAGCAGCAAGCGCGGCGACCACGACCGACAGCAGGCCGAAGCCCATCATCAGCTCGCGCGCGAACGAGCGTGTGCAGCGAGCCCTCGACCAGCACCTTGCAGCGCACGACCGCGTACAGCGCGACGTTGAGCAGCAGCCCGGACAGCACCGCCGACACCGGCGTCGGGCCCTCGGCGTGCGCGTCGGGCAGCCAGTTGTGCAGCGGCACGAGCCCGACCTTGGTGCCGTAGCCGACCAGCAGGAACACGAACGCGAGCGACAGCACCGTCGGCTCGAGCTGGCCCTTGACGGCGTCGAGCTCGCGTCCACAGCAGCGCGCCGCCGCCGGCGCCGAGCAGCTTCTCGGCGGCGAAGTAGAGCAGGATCGTCCCGAACAGCGCCTGCGCGATGCCGACGCCGCAGAGGATGAAGTATTTCCACGCCGCCTCGAGGCTCGCCGGCGTCCGGTAGAGCGACACCAGCAGCACGGTCGCGAGCGTCGCCGCCTCCATCGCCACCCACAGGATGCCCATGTTGTTGGTCAGCAGCGCCACGCAGCATCGTGAAATTGAACAGCTGGTACATGCTGTGGTAGAGGCGCAGCCTGTCCGGCGGTGAGGCGGCCGTGCTCCTGCTCGATCCGCATGTACGGCCGCGAGAAGATCGCCGTCGTGAACCCGACGAACGCCGTGAGCGCGACCAGGAACACGTTGAACGGGATCGACGAAAGAACTGGCCGGTCGAGAACGAGCAGCGGTCCGTCGACGATCGACGCGCACGGTCAGCGCGATCGGCGGCGACGAACGTGAGCGAAGCTGACGGCGACGTTGACGGCCGGCGACGTGCGCGGCGCTCGCCGATCGAGCGCGCGAGCACTGCGGCACCGGCGAGCGGAAAGCCCAGGACGGCGAGGATCTCGATCACGTCTCCGCTCGCTCTCCTTCAGCTTCTCCAGGTGCTTCAGGTCGAGGCTGTCGAACTGCTCGCGGATCTGGAAGAAGAACACGCCGAGGATCAGCATGCCGACCAGCACGTCGAGCGCGATGCCGAGCTCGACCACCATCGGCATGCCGTAGGTCGCGCTGGTCGCCGCGAAGAACAGGCCGTTTTCCATCGCCAGGAAGCCGATCACCTGCGGGATCGCCTTGCGCCGCGTGATCATCATCAGGAACGACAGCATCACGCTCGCCATCGCGATGCCGAGCGTCGCCGCGCGTGACCGTGCTCGCGAGCTGCGAGATCGGGCAGCGCCAGGTTGAACGAGAACACGACCAGCACGATGCCGATCAGCATCGTCGTCGGGACGTTGATGAGGCCCTCGACGTCCCACTTGACGTCGAGCTGCCGGATCAGCCGGTGCAGCAGCCACGGCAGCAGGCCGACCTTGAGCAGCAACGTCAGTGCCGCCGACCAGTACAGATGCGGCTGGTGCGTCGCGTAGCGCGACGATCGCCGTCGAGCATGGCGAGCGCGAAGCCCTGCGCGGCGAACAGGTTGATCAGCGACAGCACGCGCCGCTGCGCCAGCATCGCGAACGCGAGCAGCAGCAGCATCGCCGGCCAGCAGGTTGATCAGCTGCGCGTAGAGCGGGAGTCTCGGCCATCGGAGGCCTCAGCTGCCGAGCAGCAGGTTGACCAGCATCGCCAGCACCGCGAGCAGGAACGCCGTGCCGAGAAACTCGGGCGCGCGAAAGATCCGCATCTTCGCCGACAGCGTTTCGATCAGCGCCAGCGCGAAGCCGCCGATCGGCGAGCTTGGCGATCAGCACCGGCGTCGGCGCCGAGGATCGCCAGCCAGTCGCCGCCGGCTGCCGCGATGCCGATACGGGAAGAACAGCGCGAGGCCGATGCACGAATAGTTGAACAGCTTGAGCGCCGACGCCCACTCGATCAGCGCCAGGTGCCGCGCCGAGTACTCGAGCGATCATCGCCTCGTGGATCATCGTGAGCTCGAGGTGCGTGGCCGGATTGTCGACCGGGATGCGCGCGTTCTCGGCGAGCGACACCATCGTGAACGCGACGCCGGCGAACGCGAGGCTCGGGTAGATCGCGAGCTCGCGGTGGGCCGAGCGTGTCGACGATCGTCGGCAGCGACGTCGAGCCCGAGATCAGCGACGCGGTGAACAGCACCATCAGCAGCGCCGGCTCGGCGAGGAAGCCGACGAACATCTCGCGGCGCGCGCCCAGCGATGCCGAACGCGGTGCCGATGTCCATCGCGGCGAGCGCGATGAACACGCGGGCGAGCGCGAACAGGCCGACCAGCGCGATCGCATCGGCGGCCGCGCGCGAAGGGCAGGTCGGTCGCGAGCGACGGGACGATCGCCGCCGCGCAGCACATCGCGCCGAAACACGATGTACGGCGTGATGCCGGAAGATCGGCGACGCGCTCTCGGCGACGACCGCGTCCTTGATGAACAGCTTGCGGATCGTGCGGTAGGGCAGCAGCAGCGACGGCGCGCTCTTGTTCGGCAGCCACGCCCGGCACTGGTTGACCCAGCCGACGAGCAGCGGCGCCAGCAACAGCGCGATGGCGAGCTGCAGCAGCTGCGAGACGAAGCCGGCGCGGTCATCAGTCATGTCGCGGCCGTGCGCTCATCGGACGAAGAACAGCAGCGCGAGCAGCGTGAGGAAGCTGTACGTCAGGTAGAGCGGAGATCCGGCCCTGCTGGATCCGGCCGACGAAGCGCGCGAGTCCAGTCGGCGCCGCGCGCGCGATCGGCAGATAGAGCCAGTGCCACGAAGTGATCGTCGGCCTTGACGCAGTAGCTGCGGCGCCGCGATCGAATGGCGACGGCAGATGGCGCTCGATGCGGAAGAACGGCTCGAAGATCTGCCGGATCGGCTGCCCGAAGCCTTCCGCGGTGTCCTGCATCCGCGGCGTCTGCAGCGGAAAGCCGCAATCCCACGCCGGGCGCGTGCGGACGCGGCCGTGATACTGGCGGTGCACGATCTGCATCGTCAGCAGCACGACGCCGACGATCACCGGCCAGCACGATGAGCGGGCTGTAGCTCGAGCGGTCGGCGTTGATCGGCGCCAGCAGCAGCCAGTTGCCGGCGATCGCCGGCGGCACACCGTCGCGCCGATCAGCATCGCGTTGACCGGATCGATGAGCCCGATCACGTTGACCGGAAACAGGCCGAGCACGACGCAGCCGACGGCGAACCAGACCAGTGCGACGCGCTCGAAGCAGCCGGCGTCCTGCGCGTAGGCGAGGTTGGGCCTCGCGCGGCCGGCCGAGAAAGATGACGCCGTAGAACTTGACCATCACGTAGGCGCCGAGCGCCGCGACGAGCACCAGCGCGCGCAGCGGCCAGCGGAACGAGCATGTTGACGAACGACTGCGGCAGGCTCGGCGTGAACAGGAACGCCTGCAGCAGCAGCCATTCGGAAACGAAGCCGTTGAGCGGCGGCAGGCCGGCGATCGGCCAGCGTGCCGACCAGCGCGAGCCACGCCACCCACGGCATCCGGTGGATGAGACCGCCGAGCTTGCCGAGGCTGCGCTCCTTCGTCGCGTGCAGCACCGGAGCCGGTGGCGAGGAACAGCAGGCTCTTGAAGAACGCGTGGTTGAGCGCAGTGATAGAGCACCGCGGTCAGCGCGATCGCCGCGAGCAGCGTCTTGTCGTAGGCCTTGAACAGGATCGTCGAGGCCGATGCCGGCGACGATGATGCCGATGTTCTCGATCGACGAGTACGCGAGCAGCCGCTTCATGTCGGTCTGCACGGCGGCGAACATCACGCCGAACAGCGCGGTGACGAGCCCGAGCGCCAGCGCGACGACGCCCCACCACCAGAGCTGGCCGTGCAGCAGATCGAAGCGTCACGCGCAGCAGGCCGTAGATCGCGGTCTTCAGCATCACGCCGCTCATCAGCGCCGAGACCGGCGAGGGCGCCGCCGGATGCGCCTCCGGCAGCCAGACGTGCAGCGGCAGCAGGCCCGCCTTGGCGCCGAAGCCGAACAGCGCGAGGAAGAAGCGCGATCGATGGGCCAGCGCCGCGTGAGAGTCACCGAGCGCATCGCGTCGAAGCGTGTAGTCGCCGCTGCCGCCCTGCAGCACGCCGAAGCAGAGCAGGATCGCGATCGCGCCGATGTGCGCGATCAGCAGGTAAAGGAAGCCGGCGCGGCGGATCTCGCGGAATGCGGTGATCGGTGGTGACGAGGAAGAACGGACGACGAGCGCCATCGTCTCCCACGCGACCATGAAGAGATAGGCGTCGTCGGCGACGAGCACGCAGCGCCATCGCCGCGAGGAAGCGTGGTATTGGAGGCAGAGCAAGCCCGGCGCGGCGCCCTCGCTCGGCGCGGAAGTATCCGGCGGAAAGACGGAGATCGCGGCGCCCGCGGCGCCGAGCAGCAAGAGGAAGAACGCCGAGAGCGCATCGAGCGCGCAGATGAAACGGCAGATCGGGCAGGCCAAGCGGCAGCACGACCGTCTGGCGCCACTTGCCGCATGGCGACGAAGCGCGACGATCGGCGAGCAGCAAGCCGACGAGCCGCGCCGGCGGTGAACAGCACGCGGCTGACGTAGATCAGGCTGCCGCGGCCGCGACGAGCGCCAGCGCGCCGATCGCGAGCCACGCGGCGATCGCGGCGAGTGACAGAGCGTGAGCGCGGTTGATCGCATGGCCGCACGGCAGTCGCAGTGGCGCGATCGCTCGCGACGGCCCGGCCTGCGTCGTTCATCTGACGCGCATGCCGGGCGTGCGCGCCGAATCCGGGCGCGAGCAGGAAGATGCCCGGGCCGTCGCCGGAGGCGGCGAGCACCATGCCCTCGGAAAGACCGAACTTCATCTTGCGCGGCGCCAGGTTCGCGACCATCGGCGTCAGGCGGCCGATCGAGATCCTCCGGCCTGTACGCGGACTTGATGCCGGCGAAGACGGTGCGCTGACGGCCGCTCGCCGATGTCGAGCGTGAGCTGCAGGAGCTTGTCGGCGCCGTCGACGTGCTCGGCATTGACGATCCTCGCGATGCGCAGATCGATCTTGGCGAAGTCGTCGATCGAGATCGTGGCCGGAGTCGGACGCCGGATGCTGTTTCTTTTCCGCCCTCGCGCCCGGCTAGGGGCAGAGGGCTGCGAGGTGAGGCGGCGCAGCCGGCGGCCACGTCGAACAGCGCGTCGATCTGCTTCGGACGTCGATGCAGGGCCATGAGATGCTCGAATGCGCTGACGTATCGATCTCGCGGGCTGTCTGCGCCAGGTCATCCCACGCGAAGGGTTGCGCGCAGTCCGAACAGTTCCGCGACGCTGCTCAGCGACGCTGGGAGAACCGGCGTCAAGTAGATCGAAAGCACGCGAAATGCCTTGCAGCGCGTCGCATGCAGACGTCGTGCAGTTCGGCGCGTTGCGCCGGATCCTTCGGCGAGCTCCCAGGGCTTCGCCTCGATCGAAGCGATGCGTTGATCCGGTCGGCGAGCGCATGATCTCGCGCAACGCCTTCCCGTATTCGCGCGCGGCGTATGCGTCGGCGATCGGATCCTCGCTACCACAGGCGACTCCATCGTTGCCGCATAGGTGTTGGTGCGGCCGGCGATCCGTCGGCGATGAGCTCTGCCCGTCGAAGTGCTTCGGTCAGAAACGGTCGCCGCACGGCTCGCGATGTTGACGTACTTGCCGATCAGGTCGCTGTTGACGCGCGCGATGAAGTCGTCGGGATTGAAGTCGATGTCCTCGACGCTGTCGTTGAGCTTGGCCGCGATGTAGTAGCGCAGCCACTCCGGGTTCATGCCGACGTCGAGGTAGCGCTGCGGGCTGATGCCGGTGCCGCGCGACTTCGACATCTTCTCGCCCGAGCACGGTGATGAAGCCGTGCACGAACACGTTGTTCGGCACCTTGCGCGCCCGCGAACTTCAGCATCGCCGGCCAGAACAGCGTGTGGAAGTAGACGATGTCCTTGCCGATGAAGTGATACTGCTCGACGTCGGATCGGCGATGAACTCGTCGAACGTGCGCGTCTCGCCGTAGCCTGCGCTGCGCCCGAGTCGAAGTAGTTCTTCAGCGCTGGCGAGATAGCCGATCGGCGCGTCGAGCCAGACGTAGAAGTACTTGCCCGCGGCTCGGCATCGGCGGAATCTCGATGCCGAAGTAGCGGCGCGTCGCGCGAGATGTCCCAGTCGGCGAGCTTGCCCGCTCGCCGTCGCCACCGAGCCACTCCTGGCACCTTGTTGAGCACTTCGGGCTGCAGCGTCGCTTCGGCTTGCGTCCACTTGCGCAGGAAATGCGACGACCTCCGGCTCGGACAAGCCGGAAGAACAAGTGCTCGGACGTGCGCAGTTCCGGCTTCGCGCCGGTGAGCGCCGAGTACGGGTTCGATGAGGTCGGTCGGCGCGTACGTCGAGCCGCAGTCCTCGCAGGCGTCGCGCGTACTGGTCCTTCGTGCCGCACTTCGGGCACGTGCCCTTGATGTAGCGGTCCGGCAGGAACATGCCCTTGACCGGATCGTAGAACTGCTCGATCGGCTTCGCGTCGATCAGCGAGCCCGCGGTCGCGCAGCCTGCGGTAGATCGCCTGCGACGAGCTCGACGTTCTCCGGCGAGTCGCGTCGAATGCGTCAGTGGTCGAAGCTGATGGTGAAAGCGCTGCCAGTCGCGACGATGCGACTTGCCGACCGCGCGCGATCGAGCTCGCTCGGGCGTGATGCCTTCGGCTTCGGCCTTGAGCATGATCGGCGCGCCGTGCGCGTCGTCGGCGCAGACGAAGTGCACCTGGCGTGCCCTGCATCCGCTGGAAGCGCACCCAGATGTCGGCCTGGATGTACTCCATGATGTGGCCGATGTGGAACGGACCGTTCGCGTAAGGAAGCGCCGTGGTCACGAACAGCGTGCGCGGCCGGGCAGCGTGTGACATCGGATAAACCTTGTGTTGCTGCAGGGTGAATCGTTGCATTCTAGCAAGAGCGAAGCACGCCTGGTATCGAGCGGCGGCGTTTATCGCTAGACTATTCCGAGGCTTTGCTTCGTGCGAACGCGCGCTTTTCCGACGAGTCATCGATGCCGCATGTCCGAAGCCGACGTCAGGCCTGCCTGCGCGCAATGCATCGACCCGAACACCGGCCGCGACTTCGTGACTCGGCCAAGGCGGTGAGAAAGTCGCAGGTCGAGCGGCGACGAACGTCGCCGGTCGATCCGGCGCTCGGCTATCCGGCGAAGAGCCAGCACGAAGCGCTGCAGCAAGCTCGTCCAGACGCAGCTCGCGCGCGCTGCCGGGCGCGGGCACGCGTCACCGTGAACGTCGGCGCAGCAAGATCGCTCGCACGCGGTGCAGCGCGGCGTCAAGCTCGTGCCGGGCGTGAAGAACATCGTCGCGGTCGCCGAGCGGCAAGGGCGGCGTCGGCAAGTCGACGACCGCGGTCAATCTCGCGCTCGCGCTGGCCGCCGAAGGCGCGCAGGTCGGCGTGCTCGACGCCGACATCTACGGCCCGTCGCAGCCGATGATGCTCGGCATCGCGGGCCGGCCGGAGTCGAAGGACGGCAAGACGCTCGAGCCGCATGCGAGGCGTACGGCGTGCAGGCGATGTCGATCGGCTTTCATGATCGACACCGACACGCCGATGGTGTGGCGCGGGCCGATGGTGACGCAGGCGCTCGAGCAGCTGCTCAAGGACACCAACTGGCGCGACCTCGACTACCTGATCGTCGACATGCCGCCCGGCACCGGCGACATCCAGCTGACGCTCGCGCAGAAGGTGCCGGTGACCGGCGCGGTGATCGTCACCACGCCGCAGGACATCGCGCTGATCGACGCGCGCAAGGGGCTCAAGATGTTCGAGAAGGTCGGCGTCCCGATCGTCGGCATCGTCGAGAACATGAGCATCCACGTCTGCTCGAACTGCGGGCACGCCGAGCACATCTTCGGCGAGGGCGGCGCGCAGAAGATGTGCAGCGACTACAACGTGCCGTTCCTGGGCGGGCTGCCGCTCGACATCCGCATCCGCGAGCAGGCGGACTCCGGCCGGCCGACGGTCGTCGCCGATCCCGACGGCAAGATCGCGCGCAGATCTACCGGGAGATCGCGCCGCAAGACCGCGGTATTTCGGTCGCCGCAGAAGGCCGCAGGATTTCTCGGCCAAGTTTCCGAGCATCGTCGTCAGAATTACGTGAACCACGTGACGATTGGCTGCGCGGGCCGAGTACTTGCCGCGCCTCGCGCGAATCGCGTGCGCGACTGTACTATCTCGGCGGCCCGACGCGGGCCTTCGCAGGAGTCAGCAGTTCGCGATCACGCCGACAAGCTACCATCGCATGTCGATCAAAGTCCGACAAATGGATCCGCCGGATGGCGCGATCGACGCGGCATGATCGAGCCGTTCGAGGCGGGCCAGATACGCGAGGTCGACGGGCCGCAAGATCGTGTCGTACGGCACGTCGAGCTACGGCTACGACATCCGCTGCTCGCCGCGAATTCAAGATCTTCACCAACATCAACTCGACGATCGTCGATCCCAAGGCGTTCGACGCGGGCTCCTTCGTCGATTTCGACGGCGACGTCTGCATCATTCCGCCCAACTCGTTCGCGCTGGCGCGCACGGTCGAGTACTTCCGCATTCCGCGCAACGTGCTCACGATCTGCCTCGGAAAATCGCACGTACGCGCGCTGCGGCATCATCGTCAACGTGACGCCGCTCGAGCCCGAATGGGAAGGCTTCGTCACGCTCGAGTTCTCGAACACGACGCCGCTTGCCCGCGAAGATCTACGCCAACGAAGGCGTGGCGCAGGTGATCTTCTTCGAGTCGGACGAGGTGTGCGAGACGTCGTACAAGGATCGGGGCGGCAAGTATCAGGGGCAGCAGGGGTCACTCTGCCCAAGATCTGATTGTCGCCTGCAGGGTGCGCGATTCGACAACCTCCAAATCTCGCGTCGGTCACGATCATCGCGGTCTGCCAGGTGGCGGCGCTGGCGCTGTGGTTCTCCGCTTCCGCGGTGCTCCCCGCGCTCGTCGCGGAATACCGACTGACGGGTTTCGCGCAGGCCGCGCTGACCAGCGGCGTGCAGGCGGGTTTCGTGCTGGGCTGCCTGGTGAGCGCCTTCCTCAGGCCTTCCGGATCGCGTCGATCCTCGCCGCCTGCTTCGCCGTGTCGACGCTGATCGGCGCGGCGGCGAACGGATTGCTGCTCGTCGTCAGTCCCGCATCGCCCGTCGCGCCAGCTGCTGCGCGTCGTGACCGGCATCGCGATGGCGGGCGTCTACCCGGTCGGCATGAAGCTCGCCGCCACGTGGGCCAAAGGGCGACATGGGCTTGATGGTCGGCATCCTGGTCGGCGCGCTCACGCTCGGGTCGGCGTTGCCGCATCTGTTCAACGTGTTCGGTCGGCGTCGAATGGCGGATTCCGGTCATCCTGTCCACGTACTCGCGCGTTCGTCGCCGCGCTGCTGATTCGGTTTCGCCGGCATCGGCCCCAATCGCGCGCCGACGCCGCCGTTCGATCCGCGCGCCGCGTTGTCGGCGTGGCGCGACGTCCCGCTGCGGCTCTGCCAATCTCGGCTATCTCGGCCACATGTGGGAGCTCTACGCGATGTGGGCGTGGATCCGGCGTCTTCCTCACCGCCAGCTTCGCGCTCACGTTTCCCTGCCGCCACTGGCGCCCACGGTCGCCAAGCTCACGGCGTTCGCCACGATCGCGGCCGGCGGCGATCGGGTCGGTCGCAGCCGGATTGCTCGCCGACCGTCTTGGCCGGACCACGATCACGATCGATCGCGCGATGGCGATCTCGGGCACCTGCGCCGCGACGATCGGGTTCCTCTACGGCGGCGATCCCGGCTGGCTCATTGCCGTGTGCCTGGTCTGGGGCATCAGCATCGTCGCGGACTCCGGCGCAGTTCTCGGCGTCGATCGCGGAGCTGCGCCGATCGCACGCGCGTGGGCACGATGCTGACCGTGCAGACCGCGCTGGGTTTTACGCTTACGCTGGTCACGATCCATCTGATGCCCTGCTTTGCGGCGGCCGCAGTCGGCTGGCGCTTCGCGTTCATGCCGCTGGCGCTGGGACCGATCGTCGGTGTATGGGCGATGGCGCGATTGCGGGCCACCCGGCCTCGGTCCGGCTCGCGGGTGGACGGCGCTGAAGCCGCAACAAATGACACAAAATTACAGTATTGGCGAACAGTCGTCGCCGCGGCGTACCATCGCCTTCTCGTCCGCGCGGCGCATCGCCGCCGACGCACGTTCATCCATCGTTCACGCATGGAGGGAAGATCATGGCCTATCACCTCGAAGGACGCCTGCTCGAAGTTTGCAACTGCCGGGTGCTTTGTCCGTGCTGGATCGGCGAGGACCCCGATTTCGGCACCTGCGACACCATCGTCGCCTGGCACTTCGACAAGGGCAAGATCAACGGCGTCGATGTCGCGGACCGGACGATCGCGCTGATCGCCCACGTGCCCGGCAACATCCTGCAAGGCAACTGGAGGGCGGCCGTGTACCTCGACGACCGGGTCACGCCGCAGCAGGAGGAGGCGATCCTCTCCGTCTACACCGGCAAGCTGGGCGGCCCGGTCGGCGAACTCGTCAAGCTGATCGGCGAAGTCGTCTCGGTCGAAAAGGTGCCCATCACGTTCGACGTGCACGGCGGCCTGGGGACGATCAAGCTCGGCGACGCCGGGCTATGCCGAGCTCGAGCCGTACAAGAGTGCCACTGGCGCAGACCACGACGCTGACCGACACGGTGTTCTCGACGGTGCCGGGCGCGCCGGTGTTCGTCGGCAAATCGCCGCGCTACCGGTCGAAGAACGCCAAGCTCGGCATCGATCTCGACATCAAGGGCCACAACGCGCTGCAAAGCACGTTCGTGTTCAGCGCTTAAGCCTTCGCCAACGTCGCGGGACGCGTGCCGATCGCGTAACGCGCAACGTCGGCGGACGGACGCACGCGATGACGGGAACGGCCAAAGTCGGTCGCGCGCGCTTCGGCGCAGGCGGGCGCGACGCCGATCGCTCGCTGCTGCTCGCCGCGCTGCTGGTCGCGCTGTCGGCGCTCGCCTGGGCGGCGCTCTGGCTGTGGAACGCGAAGTCCCTACGGACGCTACCTGGACCACGGCGGCTGGGGCGACGCCGGGGCGCTGGCCGCGCTCTGCCGCGCGGTGCCCGCAGGGCGACCTCGTCGTGCCTGCGGTGCTTCATGCCGGAGCTGGGTGCTGATGATCGCGGCGATGATGCTGCCGACGACATTTCCGGTGCTCGCGCTCTTTCGCCGCATCATCAGAGGCCGGCCGGACGCCGGCCGGCTGACGGCACTGGTCGTGGCGGGCTTTTTTGCCGCGTGGTTCGCGTTCGGCCTCGCCGCGCACGCGCTCGATGCGCTGCTGTATCTCGTGGCGCCGCAGTTCCCGACGCTGGTGGTCGTACGGATGGGCGATTGGCGCGGCGGTCCTGGCCGGGGCGGGGCTCTTCCAGTTCAGCGCGCTCAAGTACCGCTGCCTCGAGCAAGTGCCACACGCCGTTCGCCTTCGTCGCTTCGCGCTGGCACGGACGCGACCCGCTGCGCGAGGCGTGGCGCCTGGGCGTCGATCACGGCGTGTTCTGCGTCGGCTGCTGCTGGGCACTGATGCTGCTGATGTTCGTCGTCGGCACCGGCAGCCTGGGCTGGATGCTTGCGCTGGCCGTGGTCATGGCGGCCGAGAAGAACCTGCCCTGGGGCCGGCGACTGCGCACGCCGCTGGGCGTCGGGCTGCTGGGCTGGGCGGGCGCCATCGCGATCGCGCACCTTTAAGAACTGCCGCGCCCTCTCACTGTCTGAGTTGGAGTGCCTCCGCGCTGCGCGCTCCGGTATTCGCCGCTTGGGGCGGCCGGCGCGCAGATAAGAAAGCCTCCGCGCTGCGCGCTCCGGTATTCGCCCGTCGGGACGGCCCGGCGAGCGGATAGAAACCTCCGCGCTGCGCGCTCCGGTATTCGCGCGTGGGGCGGCCCGGCGCGCTTCTGCCGCGGTCGGCGCATTGTTGCAGCGACGCCAAGCGTCGGGGTCCGATGCGTCGGTTGCCAAACGTCTTCGCACATTCGCCGCCAGGGGCGCACAATGCGCACCTGTCAGGGGCGTTTCCGCATGTCGGGGCGCCCCGCTTACTTTTCGGCGCAGCACGCCAGTGGCCGCAGGAGCGCTCGCATGAAGTTTCGCTTTCCCATCGTCATCATCGACGAGGACTTCCGCTCGGAGAACACGTCGGGCCTCGGCATCCGCGCGCTGGCGCGGCGATCGAGAAGGAAGGAATGGAAATCCTGGGCGTGACGAGCTACGGCGACCTGTCGCAGTTCGCGCAGCAGCAATCGCGCGCGTCGGCGTTCATCCTGTCGATCGACGACGAGGAGTTCACGCCGGGCCCGGAACTCGATCCGGCGATGCTGAACCTGCGCAGCGTTCATCGAGGAGATCCGCTTCAAGAACGCGGAGATCCCGATCTACCTGTACGGCGAGACGCGCACGTCGCGGCACATCCCGAACGACATCCTGCGCGAGCTGCACGGCTTCATCCACATGTTCGAGGACACGCCGGAATTCGTCGCGCGGCACATCATCCGCGAGGCGAAGTCCTACCTCGACTCGCTGGCGCCGCCGTTCTTCCGCGCGCTGGTCGACTACGCGCAGGACGGCTCGTATTCGTGGCATTGCCCGGGCCACTCGGGCGGCGTCGCGTTCCTGAAGAGCCCGGTCGGGCAGATGTTCCACCAGTTCTTCGGCGAGAACATGCTGCGCGCCGACGTCTGCAACGCGGTCGACGAGCTCGGCCAGCTGCTCGACCACACCGGCCCGGTGGCGGCGGCCGAGCGCAACGCGGCGCGCATCTTCAACGCCGACCACTGCTTCTTCGTCACCAACGGCACGTCGACGTCGAACAAGATGGTGTGGCACGCCAACGTCGCGCCGGACGACATCGTCGTCGTCGACCGCAACTGCCACGTCTCGATCCTGCACGCGATCACGATGACCGGCGCGATTCCCGGTATTCCTGCCGCCCACGCGCAATCATCTCGGGCATCATCGGCCCGATTCCGCTCGACGAGTTCAAGCCCGGAGAACATCCAGAAGCGGATCGAGGCGAATCCGTTCGCGCGCGAAGCGAAGAACAAGAAGCCGCGGATCCTGACGCTCACGCAGAGCACCTACGACGGCATCGCCTACAACGTCGAGATGCTGAAGCAGACGCTCGGCAACAGCATCGAGACGCTGCACTTCGACGAGGCGTGGCTGCCGCACGCGGCGTTCCACGAGTTCTACAAGCGACATGCACGCGATCGGCAAGGACCGGCCGCGCAGCAAGGATGCGCTCATCTTCGCGACGCACTCGACGCACAAGCTGCTGGCGGGCATCTCGCAGGCGTCGCAGATCATCGTGCAGAACTCCGAGACGCGGAAGCTCGACCGCCACATCTTCAACGAGGCGTACCTGATGCACACGTCGACGTCGCCGCAGTACGCGATCATCGCGTCGTGCGACGTGTCGGCGGCGATGATGGAGCCGCCGGGCGGCACCGCGCTGGTCGAGGAGTCGATCATCGAGGCGCTCGACTTCCGCCGCGCGATGCGCAAGGTCGACGACGAATGGGGCAAGGACTGGTGGTTCAAGGTCTGGGGCCCCGAGCGGCTCGCCGCCGGAGGGCATCGGCAAGCGCGACGACTGGATGCTGCGCGCCAACGAGAAGTGGCACGGCTTCGGCGACCTCGCGCACCGGCTTCAACATTCTCGACCCGATCAAGGCGACGGTCATCACGCCGGGCCTCGACGTGTCGGGCAAGTTCGCGAAGACGGGCATCCCGGCGTCGATCGTCACCAGGTACCTGGCCGAGCACGGCGTCATCGTCGAGAAGACGGGGCTCTACTCGTTCTTCATCATGTTCACGATCGGCATCACCAAGGGCCGCTGGAACACGCTGGTGACCGCGCTGCAGCAGTTCAAGGACGATTACGACAAGAACCAGCCGCTGTGGCGGATCCTGCCGGAATTCTGCGCCAAGCAGCCGAAGTACGAGCGCGTCGGCCTGCGCGACCTGTGCCAGCAGATCCACGACATGTACAAGGCGAACGACGTCGCGCGCGTGACGACCGAGATGTACCTGTCGGACATGCAGCCGGCGATGAAGCCGTCCGACGCGTTCGCGTGCATGGCGCATCGCGAGATCGACCGCGTCGAGATCGACAACCTCGAGGGCCGCGTGACCGGCGTGCTGCTGCACGCCGTATCCGCCGGGCATTCCGCTGCTCATTCCCGGCGAGCGCTTCAACCGGACGATCGTCGAGTACCTGAAGTTCGCGCGGAGCTTCAACGCAGCAGTTTCCGGGCTTCGACACCGACATCCACGGCCTCGTCGAGACGCACGGGGTGCGAGCGACACCGCTATTTCATGGATTGCGTGCGGCGGCGGTAAGGCAGGGTGAGGGCGGGAGCGAGGGCGAGGATCACCAGTGATAGAACTCGAGCTGCAACGCGTACCGCAACCGCCCTCGTCTCGTCCGTCGCAGCCCCTGGTCGGGAAGCGGATCCCCTGCGCGAGCGGCAGATCCTTGCCGAAGTTGATCGTGCTGGTCGTGCGGCGCATGTAACCCTTCCACGCGTCCGAGCCGGATTCGCGGCCGCCGCCCGTCTGCTTTTCGCCGCCGAAAGCGCCACCGATTTCCGCGCCGCTGGTGCCGATGTTGACGTTGGCGATCCCGCAGTCGCTGCCGCGCGCCGACAGGAAGATCTCGGAGTCCGCGCAGATTGCGCGTGAAGATGCACGAGGACAGTCCATGCGCGGCACGCCGTTGTTGAGCGCGATCGCCTCGTCCAGGTCGTCGAAGGCGCAGCGCGTAGAGGATCGGCGCGAACGTCTCGCGCAGCATCGTCGGCGATTGCTCCGGCATTTCGGCCAGCGCGGGACGGACGTAGAACGCGTCCGGCCAGCGGTCGGCGAACAGGCGCTCGCCGCCGGCGACCTCGCCGCCTTCGGCCGTCGCGGCGGCGAGCGTTCGCCGGTGCGCGTCGAACGCCGCGGCGTCGATCAGCGGACCTACCAGCGTTGCCGGCGTCGCGCGGATCGCCGACGGCAATGCTGGCGTACGCCGCCTGCAAGCGCGAGACCAGCGTCGTCGTAGACGTCGCGCGTGGATGAACAGCCGGCGCATCGTCGTGCAGCGCTGGCCGGCGGTGCCCACGGCCGCGAAGACGATCGCGCGCAGCGCGAGGTCGAGATCCGCGGACGGACGCACGATCGCGGCGTTGTTGCCGCCCAGTTCGAGGATGCTCGGCTCGAATGCGCGTGCGCAGGCCTCGCCGACCACGCTGGCCCATGCCGGTCGAACCCGGTGGCGCTGATCAGCGCGCACGTCGGGATGTTCGACCAGCCGTCTCGCCCGACGGAGCGATCGCCGTTGACGAGCTGGCACGATCGTCGGCCAGCGCCGGGATCGAACTCGGCCAGCGTGCGTCCGCAGCAGCCGATGGGCGACGCCAGCGCCGATGAGCGGCGCCTTTTCCGACGGCTTCCAGACGACCGCGATCGCCGCAGACCAGCGCCAGCGCCGCGTTCCACGCCCACACGGCGACGGGAAAGTTGAACGCGCGTGATGACGCCGCACACGCCGAGCGGATGCCACGTCTCGCAGCATCCGGTGGCCCGGGCGCTCGGAGGCGATCGTCAGTCCGTAGCAGCTGGCGCGACAGGCCCACGGCGAAATCGCAGATATCGATCATCTCCTGCACTTCGCCCAGGCCTTCCTGCAGCAGCTTGCCGGTTTCGAGCGTCACCAGCATGCCCAGCGCGTCCTTGTGCTCGCGCAACACGTTGCCGTAACGGCGCACCAGCTCGCCGCGGCGGGGCGCCGGCACGTCTCGCCATCGCGTCTGCGCTTGTTTCATGGCGGCGACCCGCGTTCCCGACGTTCCTCCGCCGACGGCACCGGAACGCACGCCAGGCGCGACCCGTCGATCGGGTGCGCGCCGGGAGGCCCGACGGGACGTTCACGTCGGTCACGTTCAGTTCGAGCTTCGCGAAGATGGCGTGCAATGGAATTGACATCGGCAGAATTCCGCTACGTCGTTCCAACCGCGGTCGCATGGCACGCGGCTGCGCGCGGCGTGCCGTCCGGCAGCGCGACGTTGCACTCGGTGAAAATGCGCACGGTGCAGGCCGCGCACACGGGCAGATCGAGCCGCCGGTAGATCGCGCGAATGGCATCCGCCTTGGTCGGCCAGACGCGATCGCGCCCGAACTCGTCGAGGAATCCGCCGCGCTCCAGCGCCTCGTGCACGCTCGGCTTCAGATTGCACAGGTACAGCGTGCCGCCGGCTGTCGCGCACGACGCTCGGCCGCCTGCACGCAGAAATTCGCAGCCGCGCGACGTCGATGAAATTCACGCCGCTTCCGACCAGCAGGACTGTAGCGCGACGCCCGGCCGCTGCGCGCGCGCGCCGCCTCGAGCTCGTCGCGGACGTGCTCGACCGCGCCGAAGAACAGCGAGCCGTCGATGCGCAGGATATCGAGCTGCGGGCACAGCGCGGCGCAGCGTTCGCGACGGCGCGAACCGGCGCTGCGGCGATGCGCGGGTCCGGCAGCGACCCGCGTGAGGCTCGGATGCGTCGTGCGGTTGAGGTAGACCAGCAGCGACGCGAGGACGCCGACGAAGATCGCGAATTCGAGCTGGATCGTCGAGCGTCGACGACGAAGGTCACCGCGAGGACGAAGATGTCGCCGCGGCTGGTGCGCGCGATCCGGCGAATCTCGGCGAAGTCGATGAGCCCCACGCGACGACGAACAGCAGCGCGGCCATGACGGCGAGCGGCAGGTAGCGCGGCAAGCGGCGCGACGAGCGAGCAGCGACGATCGCGAGCAACGACGCGCCGAAAACACCGCGGCGAGCGGCGTCTGCGCGCCGGCCTCGTAGTTCACGCCGCTGCGGTTGAAGCGAGCCGGACGACGGATACGCCGAGGTGAACGCGCCGGCGATGTTCGACAGGCCCTGGCCGATGAATTCCTGATTGCCGTCGATGCGCTGGCCCGGATTTGACGCCGATGGCGCGCGCGATCGAGACCGCCTCGCGTCAAGCCCGAGCACCGTCAACGCCAGCGCGGCCGGCACGAGCTGCCGCCAGACGTCGGGATCGAACGACGGCAGCGAGAGCGCGCGGCAGTCGCGCGCGGCAAGCGCGCCCACGGTCGGCACGGTCGGCGCAATGCCGCGCGCGCGAGCGATGTCACGCGAACACGCTGCCGGCGATCATCGCGACGATCATGTACGGAATTCGCGCGGCAGAGTCTGCTTGGCCACGATGCGCCGACGACCAGCGTCACGACGCCGGTCGCGCGTGATCCACGGATCGAGCGTCGCGGATGTCGTGGCGAATGCGCGCAGGCTCGCGAAGAAATCCGGCGCCCGCCGGAATCGCCGACGCCGAAGAAATTGTGAGAGCTGCGCGGCGATGATCAGCAGTCCCGCGCCGGCGGTGAAGCCGACGATCACGGTGTGCGAGATGAAATTCGACCAGCGTGCCGAGCCGCGCGAGTCCCATCGCAAGCTGCATGCGCGCCGACCAGCAAGCGCGAGCGTCAGCACGAGCGTCGATGTACGTGCCGGCTGCCGGCACGGCGAGCGGCGCCATCGTCGCGAACACGACCAGCGACAGCGCGTTGGTCGGCCCGGAGACCTGGTGCCACGACGAGCCCCACAGCGCGGCGACGATCGCCGGCACGATCGCGCAGTAGAGGCCGTACTGCGGCGGGAGGCCGGCGAGCGTCGCGTAGGCGACACCCTGCGGAAGGACGACCAGCGCGCCGACGAGCCCGGCGATCGCATCCTTGCGCAGCGTCCGCGCCGGTGACGCGCGCGCGCCAGGCGAGGAACGGAAACAGTTTCAGTGCAACGGGCGACACGGTTCGGGAAGGACGCGGACGAAGCCGGCATCATGCCGGCAGACCGCGCGGACTGCGCAAATCGCCGTGACGACGAGCCCGAAGGCGCTACGCGGCGGCGGCGATCCGAGCCGTCGCGTGACGCGCGAGCCGGCCGCGGCTTCCGCTTCGCGGCCGCCGCTTCGCTGCCGGACGCCATCAGCAGCGATGCGAGCACGCACGACGCCATGCGCACTTCCATCGTGTCGTAGCGCGCCGGCGACCACGATCGGAATGCGCGCGCCCAGCACGATGCCGGCCGCGAGCGCCGCCGCCCAACGCCTGCAGCGTGCGCACGACCATGAGGCGCGTTTCCATCGAGGGTCCGATGAGGACGTCGGCGCGGCCGGCCACCTCGGACGTGACGCCTTCGCTGCGCGCGGCCTCGGCCGACAACGCGCTGTCCGGCGTCAGCGGGCCGTCGACCACGCGCGCCGGGAAACATTCCCTGCGCCGGCCATCGCCTTCAGCGCCGACCGCGTCGGTGGTCGAGCGAAACGCCGGCGCGAGGACGCGTCCATCGCGGCGAGCAGCGCCACGTTCGGCGCGGCGACGCCCGAGCGCGATCGCGAGCTGCGACCGTGTTTTGACGACGATGTCGCGCTTCGCGGCCAGGTTGGGCGTGACGTTCATGTGCGCGTCGGCCAGGAGCAGCACCGCGCTGCTGACCGGGAATATCCAGGAAATAGGCGTGCGTGAGGCGACGCTCGGTGCGCAGGCCCGATTCCGGGCGCCACGACGGGCGCGAGCAGCTCTTCGTTGCTCAAGCGTGCCTTTCACCAACGCGCTCACGCGGCCGTCGCGCGCAGCGTTCCGCGGCGCGCAGCCCGGCAGCGCGCGGATCGTCGGCGGTGTCCACCAGCTGCAGCCGCGAGATGTCGAGCCCGGATTTGGCGGCGACATCGCGGATGCGCGCCTCGGGTCCGACGAGCGTCGGCTGGAGGTAACCGGCGAACGCGCCGGACGTGGCGACTTGCAACGATTCCAGATCGCATGGAAACACGACGGCCGCCGACAGCGGGGGCAGCAGCCGTGCCTTGTCGACGAGCTTCTGAAAATGCAGACGCGCCAGCATGACCGGAAGCGTGGCAAGCGCCTTCGCAATGTTGTCAACCCGGCGCCGACAGATGGGTGCAATGCGGCGATCACTCGGAGGAAGCCCATGCTGCGGCGCAGCATACCGTCCGCGAGGAGCCGCTCATAACGTCTGCAGCGTCTCTGCGCAGGATATCGACGATCGGTGTCGACGTGCGCTTTTTCGGCGATCAGCGGCGGGGCGACGATCACGCAATCGCCGGTTGCCTTGAGATGCAGCCCGCCATCGAACAGCTTTTTCTGCAGCGTGGCCGCGTGCGCCCGGGACGCCGGCAGGGTGGACGTCGACCGCGGTCAGCATTCCGTAACCGCGCACGTCGGCGACGACCGGAATGTCCTGCAACGAAAAGATCGCGTGCGAGAAGATACGGCGACAGCGAACGCACGCTTTCGAACAGGCCCTCGTTCTTGTAGATGTCGAGCGCGGCGATGCCCGCCGCGCACGCGGCCGGATGGCCGGAGTACGTGTAGCCATGGAAGAACTCGATCGCGCCTTCCGCTGCCGCGCCCATGATCGTGTCGTGGATGCGCTCGGAAATCGCGACGGCGCCCATCGGTTGCGCGCCGTTGGTGAGCGCCTTGGCCATCGTGATGACGTCCGGCGTCACGCCGAAGCTCTGCGCCGCGAAATTGGCGCCGGTGCGCCCGAGGCCCGGTGATCACCTCGTCGAACACGAGCAGGATGCCGTGCTGGTCGCAGATGTCGCGCAGCCGCTGCAGATAGCCCTTCGGCGGCACCAGGCAGCCGGTCGAACCCGGCGATGGGCTCGACGAAGCAGGCCGCGATGTTCTCCGCGCCGTAGAGGTTGACGAAGCGCAGCAGGTCCTCGGCGAGCTCGACGCCGTGCGTGCCTTCGCCGGGCGTGAACCGGTTGGCCGGCAGATGCGTGTGGCGCATGTGCGCGATGCCCGGCAGCGTCGGACCGAACTTGCGGCGATTGTTGACCATGCCGGACAGCGACACGCCGCCGAAATTGACGCCGTGGTACGCGCGCTCGCGCGAGACGAACATCGTGCGCCCGCCCTGACCGCGCGCCTGGTGATAGGCGAGCGCGACCTTCATCGCGGTATCGACGGCCTCGGATCCCGAGTTGGTGAAGAAAATCCGGTTCAGATCGCCGGGCGTCAGCTCGGCGACGCGCGTCGCGAGCTCGAACTGCTTCGGATGGCCGCGGGTGAACGGCGCGACGAAGTCGAGTTGCGCGCAGCTGCGCGCCGACGGCCTCGGCGATTTCACGGCGCCCATGGCCGGCCGCGCAGCAGAACAGGCCCGACGCGCCGTCGATGATCTGGTCGCCGCGGTCGTTCCAGTAGTACATCCCTTCCGCCCGCACCACCATCTTCGGGATCGTGGCTTGAAATCGCGGTTCGGCGTGAACGGCATCCAGTATTCGTCGAGCGAGATCCGGCGCGTCGCGGCCTCGGAGTGCAGCGTGAGTTCGGCGTGGCCCATCGTGAGTTTCCCAAAGAGTCGCGCGGCGATCGCGCGCATGGCGGATAAGGATTAAATAGTACGCCTTTGTCGCTGCAGCGGCGCTTAGCGCCGGCCACCGGCGCCGGCCGCGCACGGTCCGCGATGACTCGCGCCGTGGTCGCGGCCGCGCCGAAGCGACCAGCGGCACTTAGGATCGACGCTGCCGGGCCGGTTTCCGATTGTCCGCGCAGGCTCCACAAATCAGTATTTTAAAACAATGACATAGATGCGGTGCTCGCATCGGCCCGGTTGTTGCTTATAGCAGTCTCCGACAACGAGAGCCTCGGAGGAGGTCGATCATGTCGTTCCTGACAAATTTCGCGCAGCGTCGTGGCTGTGGCGTGCCTGGCGGCCGCGCGCGTGCGTTCACGGCGAAGTCGGCATCACCGCCGACACCGTCGATCGTCGGCCAGTCGGCGGCGCTCGACCGGACCGGCCAAGGAGTTGGGGCCTCGACATGCGCATGGGCGTGCCAGACGTATTTCGATCAGGTCAACAAGAACGGCGGCGTCCATGGCCGCAAGCTGGTGCTGAAATCGCTCGACGACGGCTATGAAGCGACGCGCGCGGCCGCCAACACCAAGACGCTGATCAATCAGGAGGGCGCGTTCGCGCTTCTGGGTTACGATCGGGACGCCGACGTCGGAGGCGTCGAAGCCGATCTTCACCGAAGCCAGGGTCCCGTTCGTCGGTGCGTTCACCGGCGCGGAACTGCTGCGCGCGCCGTTCAACCGCTACATCTTCAACGTCCGCGCGAGCTACTTACGACGAGACCGACGCCATCGTGAATCTGCTGGCGTATCTGGGCTTCACGCGCATCGCCGTGTTCTACCAGAACGATTCTACGGCAAAGCCGGCCTGACCGGAGTCGAACGCGCCATGGCGAAGCGCAACATGAAGATCGCGGCCACCGGGACGCGTCGAGCGCAACACCACGCGAAGTCGCCGCCGCGGTGAAGGACATCGCGAAAATCGATCCGCAAGCGGTGGTGATGATCTCCGCGTACAAGTCCGTGCGCCGCGTTCATCACCGCCGATGAAGAAGGCGAACTTCAATCCCCAGTTCATGAACGTGTCCTTCGTCGGCAGCAAAGGCGCTGGCCACGGAGCTGGGAGAAGCCGGCCGCGGCGTGGGAATCTCGCAGGTGGTGCCGTTTCCATGGAGCCTGAGCGCGCCGGTGGTCAAGGAATACCAGAAGAACTTCGTCGCGCATGCGGGCAACGACAACTTCAATTTCTCGAGCCTCGAAGGCTACATCGCGGCCAAGGTGTTCGTCGAAGGACTTGCGCCGCGCCGGGCCGCAGCCGACGCGCGAAAGGATTTGTCGCGGCGCTGGAGACGCTGCGCGATTTCGACGTCGGGCGGATTCAATGTCACCTATACGCCGACCGACCACAATGGCTCGAAATTCGTCGAACTGACCGTGATCGGCCGCGACGGCAGGCTTCCTTCGCTGACGCGCGACGGGCCAGCGCCGAGGTAAGGCTTGCTCGGCGTGCCGGCGTGCGCGTTGTCCAGGCGATAGCCTGTCAACCGAATCCTGGCGGGGCGGGTAATCTCCGTTCCCTGTCTTTGCCCGGAGCATACGGCAATGCGCATCGGTGTCCCGAAGGAAATCAAGGTACTCGAGAACCGCGTCGGATTGACGCCGGCATCGGTACGCGAACTGGTCACGCACGGCCATGCGGTGGCCGTCGAGCACAACGCGGGCGTCGGAATCGGCGTGGACGACGACGCTACATCGCGGCCGGCGCGACGATCGCGCCCGATGCCGATGCGGTGTTCGCCGCCGCCGAGATGATCGTCAAGGTCAAGGAGCCGCAGCCCGGCGAGTGCAAGCGGCTGCGACCCGGCCAGATCCTGTTCACGCTATCTGCATCTCGCGCCCGACCCCGAGCAGGCCCGCGCGCTGATCGCGAGCGGCGCCGTATGCATCGCCTACGAGACGGTCACGTCGCCGCACGGCGGATTGCCGCTGCTGGCGCCGATGTCGGAAGTCGCGGGCCGCATGGCGGTGCAGGCCGGCGCGTTCTGGCTCGAGAAAGCCGCAAGGCGGCAAGGGCATTCTGCTGGGCGGCGTGCCCGGCGTGGCGCCCGGGAGGCGTCGTGATCTCGGCGGCGGCGTCGTCGGCACGCACGCCGCGATGATCGCGCTGGGCATGGGCGCCGACGTGACGGTGCTCGACCGCAGCCCCGATGCGATGCGGCGCTGTGGACGCAGTTCGGCGCGCCGCTCAAGACCGAGTTCTCCACGCGCGACGCGGTCGAGCGTCACGTCACGCGCGCCGATCTCGTGATCGGCGGCGTGCTGATTCCCGGCGCGTGCCGCACCCAAGCTCGTGACCGCGGCCATGATCCGCGAGCATGCAACCGGGCTCGGTGGTCGTCGACGTCGCGATCGACCAGGGCGGCTGCTTCGAGACGTCGCATCCGACCACGCATGCGCGACCCGACGTACGTGGTCGACGGCGTCATCCACTACTGCGTCGCCAACATGCCGGGCGGCGTTCCGCGCACGTCGACGTTCGCGCTCAACAACGCGACGCTTCCGTATGCGTTGGCGCTGGCGAACAAGGGCTGGAAGCGCGCGCTCACCGACGATCCGTACCTGCGCGCCGGGCTCAACGTTGCGTTCGGCAAGGTCACGTGCCGGCCGGTGGCCGAAGCGCTGGGCTACAAGTTCGTCGACCCGATGGCGGTCATCCACTGAGTGCCGCCAGGGCCGCCCCAGGCACTCGCCCCGTGGGGAACGGCGCGAAGCGACGCTCAGGGGGATCATGGTGCCGCAGGGCCGCCCCAAGGAACTCGCCCACATGGGGGAATCGCGCGAAGCGACGCTCGGGGGATCATACAAGTTAAGGTCGAATCAGGACGCCGGCCAGTCGCAGCGAAACCGGGCCCGCCAGCACCATCCACACCATCGCCAATACGCATAACGCAATCAATACCGCTGCGCTTCCAAGATCCTTGGCGCGCTTGGACAGCCGGTGCGTATCGAGCCCGATGCGGTCGATCGCGGCCTCGACGCTGCTGTTGAGGAGCTCGACCACCAGCACGAGAAGAACTGATGCGATCAGGAGCACACGCTCGACGGGGCCCACCGAAAGGGCACACGCGAGCGGAATGAGCCCACGGCGGCGAGCGCGATTTCCTGGCGAAACGCGCTTTCGTGCCCGAACGCGAGCCGCAGCCCCGACAGCGAGTAGAAGAACGCGTTGAACAACCGGCGCAGGCCACGTTGTCACTTGTGGGGACTTTCGTGCAGTTCAGCCTCGGGCATGAAGCGGGTGCAGGTTTTCCAGGAACTGCGCCGTCGCGCGTCCCCACGACGACGAGCGCGTGGGCACGGACTGCCGTCGCGTGGCAGAGCGAGCGCGGCCAATGCGGCAGCCCGTAAGTCGGCATCCAGTACGCCGGAAACGCCGGGTTCGACGACATCGATGGGGCCGGTGACCGGGAAAGCCGCGACCGGCGTGCCGCAGGCCATCGCCTCAGCATCACGAGTCCGAACGTATCGGTACGGCTCGGAAAGACGAAGACATCCGCCTGCCGAAAGTGCCAGGCCAGATCCTCACCGGTCTTGGTGCCGAGGAAACGGGCGTTGGTGAAACGGCGCTCGAGCTCGCGGCGAGCCGGACCATCGCCCACCACCCACTTGGTCCCGGGCAGGTCGAGCGTGAGAAATGCTTCGATGTTCTTTTCGACGGCCACGCGCCCGACGTAGAGAAAAATCGGCCGGTGCGCCGCGACGATAGCGCGCTCACCGGGATGGAAGAGACTCGGCGTCCACGCCGCGCGAACCACATGGCGAGATTCGCGAATCCGCGTTCGGCAAGCCGCCTCCGGATATCCGGGGTGGCCACCATCAGCGCTTTCGCGGGCGCATGGAACCAGCGCATCCAGCGATAGGTGAAATCGACGGGCAAACGCGAACGCCGTAAACGTACTCGGGAAACTGCGTGTGGTATGCCGTGGTGAAGGGATAGTGTTTGCGCAGGCAATACCGCCGCGCGGCGAGTCCCAGCGGACCTTCCGTGGCGATATGCACGGCCTCCGGGCGCAAACGCGTCGATGAGACGCGCCACGCGCCGCCCGGGGAACAGCGAAAGCCGGATCTCGGGATGGGTCGGACAGGAATCGTCGTAAAGCCCGTCGGGCGTGATCGTGCCGACAGCGTGGCCCAGTCGCTCGATCTCGCGGATCGTGTTGCGCAACGTGATGACGACACCGTTGATCTGCGGTGACCAGGCATCGCTGACGACGAGGATGCGCAGCAGACACGCGGGTCGGACCGCTGTTGCGGTTCCCGTCGCGAGGTCAGGGCAGTGCGCTCCGTCAGATGATCCATGCGGTCAATGTCCGACAGCGGCGGGCGCGCCGGTCGCCGCCGCGGTCTGCGACAACATCGCCGTTGCGGTGGCGGCTGCTTGCCACCTGACGATGGAAAGCGTCCCGTCGTGCGCGTCTCGACGAGCGCGGTCAGGCTCTCCACCCAGTCGCCGGGTTGCAGTACAGCACGCCGCCGATGTCGCGGATCTCCGCGTGGTGGATGTGCCCGCAAACCACGCCGTCGAATCCGCGCGTGCGCGCCTCGCGCGCGAGCGCTTCCTCGAAGGCGGTGATGTAGCTGACCGCATTCTTGACTTTGAATTTGAGGAACTGCGAGAGCGACCAGTACGGCAGGCCGATGCGGGCGCGCAACGCGTTGAAGTGCCGGTTCAGCTTGAGCGTGAGCGTGTAGAGGCGATCGCCCAGCAGCGCGAGCCATTTCGCACCGGTGACGACCGCCGTCGAAGAGATCGCCATGCGTTACCAGCGAGCGCCGACCCCTGCTCGTGACGTGGGTCGCCTCTTCCCGGATCGCCACGCCGCCGAAATCCACGCCGACATAGTGGCGCGCCGCTTCGTCGTGGTTGCCCGGCACGTAGAACACCAGCGTCCCCTTGCGCGCCTTGCGCAGCACTTTCTGCACGACGTCGTTGTGAAGCTGATGCCAGTACCAGCGGCGTTTCAACTGCCAGCCGTCGATGATGTCGCCGACAAGGTAGAAAATCCGACTCGGTGCAGCGGAGAAACTCGAGCAGCGCCGCGGCCTGGCAGCCGGCGTTCCCAGGTGGCAGTCGCTGATGAAGATGGCGCGAAAGTGCAACGACTCCGCCGCCGACGCGTCGTTCGATGCGTCGATTTCGGCGCCGACCTGAAGTCCTTTCGCAGCACACCTGCATCCCTTTGATCGATTGGATCTTGAGCGGACAGTACCGGCGGATTGCGACAGCACTGTGAAGCTTCGATGACGACCGCGATACAACGAAGGCTTTCCTGTCACATATTCGTAACAGTGCATGCCTACCGTAAGCAATTTGGGCGACGCATGCTCTCCAAATCGCAAAACCGCGGCGACGCCTTTGTTCGAATCCGGACCGCTTTCGCGGGACGACGCAGCGATGGATGATCGAGGGGTTCCACTGGCCGGAACGACGCTCGACTACAGCTTTCAAGACGACGTGGTCGATCACGTGGCGCGAAGTGGCCGGGGCGCGGCAGGGCGAGAAGGGACGTGCGCGCCAGTTTCACGTGGAGGACGTGGCGGCGGACCTCGTACCTGCTGTCCTTTTCGATCGCACCGGGCGTCGTGCTGACGGTGACCCTCGATTTTTCCACCCGCCGCCTGGTCGGGTTCAGGACGGGTCCGGGTACGTGCATTGCGCTTCGCGGATTGTTTCGCCCGCTGTAACCGCGGCATCGACGCGGCGCCCCCGACTTTCCTGGCGTGTCCTGCAGGCACCGCGCGCTGTCATCGTGCGTCACGCGGTTGTCACGACTCTGTAACGTGCGCTCCCGAAAATGATCGAAAGAATCAACGAGAAGGAATCCCATTAATGAACATGAACAGCAGAGCGACGATGAAAGGCTTCCTCGCCGCTGCCGCGCTGGCATTCGGCGTGCAACGCGCAGTCGCCGTCGACATCACAGGCGCCGGCGCCACGTTCCCGTATCCGATCTACGCGAAATGGGCCGACGCCTACAAGAAGCAGACCGGGATCGGCATGAACTACCAGTCGATCGGCTCCGGCGGCGGCATCGCGCAGATCAAGGCGAAGACCGTCGACTTCGGCGCGTCCGACATGCCGTTGAAGCCCGAGGATCTGCAGGCCGCGGGTCTGATGCAGTTTCCGGCGATCATCGGCGGCGTCGTGCCCGGTCGTGAATATCGAAGGCATCGCGCCCGGCGCGCTGCAGCTTCACGGGCCCGGTGCTCGCCGACATCTACCTGGGCAAGATCAAGACGCTGGAACGACAAGGCGATCGCCGACCTCAATCCGTCGCGTCAAGCTGCCCGCCGATCCGATCACCGTCGTGCGCCGCTCCGACGGCTCGGGCACGTCGTTCATCTGGACCGACTACCTGTCGAAGGTCAGTCCCGAGTGGAAGACCAAGGTCGGCGCCAGCACCGCGGTCGCGTGGCCCGAAGGCGTGGGCGGCAAGGGCAACGAAGGCGTCGCCGCCTACGTGCAGCGGATCAAGGGCTCGATCGGCTACGTCGAATACGCGTACGCCAAGAAGAACAAGATGACGACGCGGCCGGTGCAGAACAAGGACGGCCAGTTCGTGCAGCCCGACGACGACGACGTTCCGGCGCGGCCGCTGCGTACGCCGACTGGAAAAACGCGCCCGGCTTCTACCAGATCCTCACCGACCAGCCGGGCAAGACGAGCTGGCCGATCACCGGCGCGTCGTTCATCCTGATGCACGTGAAGCCGGACAAGCCGCAGAACGCGGCCGAAGTGCTCGAAATTCTTCGACTGGGCGCTACAAGAACGGCAAGGCGATGGCCGACGGAACTCGACTACGTGCCGATGCCGGACGCCGTGGTCGAAGGTCGTCGCGGACGCCTGGAAGAGCGCAGATCAAGGATCGCGTCCGGCAAAGCCGTCTGGAACTGACGCGTATCGCCGGACGTACGGACATCATGCTCGATGTGCCTGCCACGTGTCGCCGGCCGCCGGCAACGCGACTCTCGTTCGCGGCCGGCATTTCATTTGGAGAGGCGATAATGGGCGCCGATGCCGCAACTACTGCCTTGTCCCGTCCCATGAGCGCAGCCCAGTCCGCACGCGCGGCCAGCGCGATCCGGACCCGCCGGCGCAACGCCGGTCGGCTGCGCCGCTGGCAGGACTGGCTGTTCGAGCACACGACGATGTTCTTCGCGGTGCTCGTGCTCGCGCTGCTGCTCGGCATCCTGCTGGCGCTCGGCTACGCCGCGGTACCGGCGCTTCAGCAAGTTCGGCTTCGGTTTCTTCGTCACCAATGTCTGGAATCCGGTCACGAGCCAGTTCGGCGCGCTCGCGCCGATCTACGGCACGCTCGTCACCTCGGCGATCGCGCTGGCGATCGGCGTGCCGGTGAGCTTCGGCATCGCGCTGTTCCTCACCGAGATGTGCCCGGCCGCGCTGAAGCGGCCGCTCGGCACCGCCGTCGAGTTGCTGGCGGCCATTCCGTCGATCATCTACGGCATGTGGGGCCTGTTCGTCTTCGCGCCGTTGTTCGGCGACTACATCCAACCGCTGCTGCACAAAGACGCTTCGGCACATCTGTGGATCCTGGGACCGCTGTTCCAGGGAGCGCCCAACGGCATCGGCATGCTCTCGGCCGGAATCATCCTGTCGGTGATGATCATCCCGTTCATCTCGTCGGTGATGCGCGACGTGTTCGAGATCGTGCCGCCGGTGCTGAAGGAGTCCGCGTACGGCATCGGCTGCACGACGTGGGAAGTGGTCTGGAACGTCGTGCTGCCGTATACGAAGGTCGGCGTGATCGGCGGCATCATGCTGGGCCTCGGCCGGGCGCTCGGCGAGACGATGGCGGTGACGTTCGTCATCGGCAACGCCTACCGGATCAGCGCCGTCGCTGTTCGCGCCCGGCAACTCGATCGCCTCCGCGCTCGCCAACGAGTTCAACGAGGCCGCCGACCCGGTCCACCGCGCGTCGCTGATCTCGCTCGGCCTCGTGCTGTTCGTGCTGACGTTCATCGTCCTCGCGTTGTCGCGCATGCTGATCGCGCAGCTGGCGAAGGGCGAGGGCAGCAAGACCGTGGCGACCGGCAATGAGCCGCCGGACCGCGAGCAAGCAGCGCGAAAGCCTCAATGACCAGCTCTACCGCAAGCGGCTGTTCGTCAACCGGTTCAACCTGGTGATGTCGCTCGCCACGATGGCGTTCGGCATGTTCTTCCTGCTGTGGATCCTCGGCGTGCTGTTCTGGCAACGGATTCACCGCGCTGTCGCCGACGCTCTTCACCGAGATGACGCCGCCGCCCGGGTCGGCGGGCGGGCTCGCCAACGCGATCTTCGGCAGCGTGGTCATCGTGTTCGTCGCGACGTTCATCCAGCACGCCGATCGGCATCCTCGCCGGCATCTACCTCGCCGAGTTCGGCAAGGCAACGGCTGGATCGCCAGCGCGACGCGCTTCATCAACGACATCCTGCTGTCGGCGCCGTCGATCGTGATCGGCCTGTTCGTCTACACGATCTACGTGGCCGAAGGTGAAGCACTTCTCGGGCTGGGCGGGCTCGTTTGCGCTCGCGCTGATCGCCGATTCCCGTGGTCGTGCGCACGACCGAGAACATGCTGCATCTGGTGCCCAACACGCCTGCGCGAGGCCGCGGTCGCGCTCGGCGCGCCGATGTGGAAGGTGATCCTGATGGTCACGCTGAAGGCCGTGCGCGGCGGCGTCATCACCGGCATCCTGCTCGCCGTCGCGCGGATGTCGGGCGAGACCGCGCCGCTGCTGTTCACCGCGCTCAACAACCAGTTCTGCAGCGCCGACATGAATGCGCCGATGGCGAACCTGCCGGTGGTGATCTTCCAGTTCGCGTTGAGCCCGTACGAGGATTGGAAGACGCTGGCCTGGGCCGGCGCGCTGCTGATCACGCTTGCCGGTGCTCGTCATCAACATTCTCGCCCGCTCCGTGTTCCGGCAGGCCTCGGTTCGCTAGGACTCATCGACTGCATGAACGAAACCGCATTGCGTGTCGCGGCCCGCAAGTGACGGCGTCCGGCTGCCGCCGGCGGCGCCGAAGATGGCGATCGCGCAACCTCGATTTCTACTACGGCAAGTTCCATGCGCTGAAGAACGTCAATCTCGACATCGCCGAGCGCCGCGTCACGGCGTTCATCGGCCCGTCGGGCTGCGGCAAGTCGACGCTGCTGCGGACGTTCAACCGGATGTACTCGCTCTATCCCGGGCCAGCGCGCGACCGGCGAGATCCGCTTCAACGGCCAGAACATCCTCGACGCCGGGCGTCGACCTCAACATGCTGCGCGCCAAGGTCGGCATGGTGTTCCAGAAGCCGACGCCGTTCCCGATGTCGATCTACGACAACATCGCGTTCGGCGTGCGGCTGTACGAGAGCCTCGGCCAGCGCGCGATGGACGAGCGCGTCGAGTGGGCGCTGACCAAGGCGGCGATGTGGGACGAGGCGAAGGACAAGCTGAAGCAGAGCGGGATGGCGCTGTCCGGCGGCCAGCAGCAGCGGCTGTGCATCGCGCGCGCGGTCGCGGTCAAGCCCGAGGTGCTGCTGCTGGACGAGCCGACGCTCGGCGCTCGACCCGATCTCGACGGCGAAGATCGAGGAGCTGATCACCGAGCTCAAGACGCGACTACACGATCGCGATCGTGACGCACAACATGCAGCAGGCGGCGCGCGTGTCCGACTATCACGGCCTACATGTACCTGGGCGAGCTGATCGAGTTCGGCGAGACCGACCAGATCTTCCTCAAGCCCAAGCGCAAGGAAACCGAGGACTACATCACCGGCCGCTTCGGCTGATCCAGCGGGATCAGGCCGAGAGAATCGCATGACCGAACACACGCACAAGCAGTTCGACGCCGAGATGGAGGCGATCCGCAGCGGCGTGCTCACGATGGGCGGCCTCGTGGAGACGCAGCTGTCGCGCGCGATCGATGCTGCTCGAGGACAGGACGAGGACGCGCGCTGATCGACGCAGGTCGGCGCCGACGAGCAGACGATCAACCAGATGCAGGTCGACATCGGACCAGCAATGCAGCCAGATCATCGCCAGGCGGCAGCCGGCCGGCGATCGACCTGCGGATGATCCTGACCGTCACCAAGATCGTCAACGACCTCGAGCGCGATCGGCGACGAGACGAAGAAGGTCGCGTACAAGGCGGCGCAGGCGCGCGGCAGCGACCGGCTCACGCAGCGTGCGCTACCACGACGTCGTGCGCGCGCCGCGCGAGCGCGCCGCGGATGCTGCAGCTCGCGCTCGACGCGTTCGCGCGGCTCGACGTCAACGCCGCCGCGCGAGGTGATCGACCTCGACGACGAGATCGACGCCGCGTTCTCCGCGATCCTGCGCCAGCTGATCAGCTACATGATGGAAGACCCGCGCACGATCACGCCCGGCGCTCGAGATCGTGTTCATCGCGAAGTCGATCGAGCGCATCGGCGACCACGCGAAGAACATCGCCGAGGCCGTCGTGCAGGTGGTCAAGGGCAGGACGTGCGCCACGCGTCGGCCGAGCAGATCCGCGCCGAGTCGCCGCAGCCGTGATGCCGTACGATCCTCGGTCGTCGAGGACGAGCCGGCGATCCTCGAGCTGCTCAAGGTCAACCTGCGTCGACGCGGGCTACGAGGTGCAGGCGGCGGCCGACGCCGAGACGGCGCAGGTGCTGCTCAACGCGAGTCGCTGCCGGACCTGCTGCTGCTCGACTGGATGCTGCCCGGGCAATCGGGCCTCGCGTTCGCGAAGCAGCTGCGCGCCGACGCGCGCACGCAAGGAGCTGCCGGTCATCATGGTGACCGCGCGCACCGACGAAGCCGACACGCGTCGCCGGCCTCGAGGCGTGGGTCGACGACTACGTGACCAAGCCGTTCTCGCCGCGCGAGCTCAAGGCGCGGATCAAGTCGGTGCTGCGCCGGCGTGCGCCCGAGGCGGCGCAGGAGCCGCTGCAGGCGGGCTCGCTCAAGCTCGACCCGTCGACGCACCGCGTCACCGCCGGCGGCGCGACCGGTGCACGCTGGGCCCGACCGAATTCCGGCTGCTGCGCTTCTTCCTCGCGCGCCCCGAGCGCGTCCACACGCGCGCGCAACTGCTCGACCAGGTGTGGGGCGATCACGTGTACATCGAGGAGCGCACCGTCGACGTCCACATCCGCCGGCTGCGCCTCGCGCTCGAGCCGTTCGGGCAGGATCGAGCTGATCGAGACGGTGCGCGGCAGCGGCTACCGGCTCGCGGTGCCGCGCTGACGCCGGCGAACGCGCGATGCCCCGGTCATGGCTCGCAGGTCGTGCTGGCGCCGGTCGTCGTTGCTGGCTCGCGGCCGTTGGCCTGGGCGTGGTCTCCGGGCGCCGGCGTGGCGGCTCAGCGTCGCTGCCGGCATGGCGCTGGGGCGCGATCTCGGCTTTCACCTCTGTCATCTCGAGCGCCTGCACGCTGGGCGCGAGCGCCGCTCGACGACGCCCGGTGCCCGAGGGCAGCGGCCGTTGGCGCCGCGCGTTCTCGGCGCTCTACCAGCGCGTGCGCACGCGCACGCGCCATGCAGCGCGACCTCGCGCACACTGATCGCGCGTTTCCAGAGTGCCGCGGAAGCGATCCCCGACGGCATGGTCGTGCTCGACACGCGCGAATCGCATCAAGTGGGCGAACGCTGCGCGCGCAGCGCGCTGCTCGGTCTCGATCTCGACACGCGACATCGGCGCACCGCTGGTGAATCTCGTACGCCAGCCGGAGTTCGTCCGCTATCTCGAAGGCGGCGACTATCGCCGATCGCGATCGTCGTCGACTCGCAGCGCGACGCCGGCGTCACGCTCGCGATCCAGATGGTGCCCTTCGGCGTCGACGGAGAAGCTGCTGATCGGCCGCGACGTCACGCAGCTCGAAGTCGGTCGCGCGGATGCGCCGCGATTTCATCGCCAACGTGTCGCACGAGCTCAAGACGCCGCTGACCGTCGATCAGCGGCTTCGTCGAGACGCTGCAGGACCTCGACCTCGACGACGCGGCAGCGCAAGCGCTTCCTGCAGCTGATGCAGGAGCAGGCGCGCGAGCATGCAGCGGCTGGTCGACGGACCTGCTGACGCTGTCCGCGCTCGAGAGCGAGCAGAATCCGCTCGCCGGACCGAGCGTTCGCCATCGTGCCGCTGATGCTTGCGACTGTCCGCCGACGCGAAGGCGCTGTCGCAGGCCGAGCACGCGATCGTGCTCGACATCGGCGACGCGGCGACGGTGCACCGGCAACCGCGACGAGCTCGCGAGCGCTTTCGGCAACCTGGTGCTCGAACGCGATCCGCTACACGCCGGCGGGAGGCACGATCACGCTGGCGTGGCGCGTCGACGCGGACGGCAGCGGGCGTTTTCTCGGTCACGGACTCCGGCATCGGCATCGCGCCGGAGCATCGTGCCGCGGCTCACCGAGCGGTTCTACCGCGTCGACCGCTCGCGCTCGCGCGGCAACCGGCGGGACCGGCCTCAGAGCTGGCCATCGTCGAAGCACGTCCTGCTCGCGTCACCAGGCGGAACTCGAAATCGAGAGCGAACGCTGGGCAAAGGCGGCGTTCGCGCAGTCCGCTGCCCGCGCGGCGTGTGCGGCGCGCGCCGGCCGGCGCCTTGAAATGCTGGCGCCGGGCGGCGGCAGAAGCTGAAGGCGCGGTGGCGGGTACGGCGGTCGGGCGGACGCCGGCGTTTCGCGGCAAAGCAGCGTTCCGGTGTACGCTGCACATGCCGCGCGGCGCCGATCACTGACCCGAGCGGCGCCGCCCGCCGATTGTCACCTTGACCCTCGCCGCACGGCACGCGCCATACCGCAAGCTGTGCGGATTGCCAGCTCCCTTGATCGCTCGCGCAGGCGGTGCTCCCTGCATTGCGGAAAACTCGTTCCACGCGCATTCGGGCGGTGTGTTCTGGGGTCACGACGAGCGTGGCGAAATGACCGGCCTCTCTTCGCCGAGCTGGCTGCTGCCGCTCCGACGCGCATGGCCATCTACGCGAGAAGCGCACTGCCGACCGCGCGGGTCGGCTTCGGCGACCGCTTTCGCGCGCCGCGCGGCACAGAAGCCGACCCCGTCATCGTTTCATTCCGTCACGCCGGCGGGCAGGCTTCGAAGCTGGTCTTCCGCGACATCCCCTGCGCCACGCTGGACGCGTATCACGATCTGCTGTGTACGTCCCCTGCGGCGCGAGGGACCGAGCCGTTCGCGCTGGAATCCAGCCTGTACCGCGGCGCGGCGCACCCGCCCTTCGACGAACGCGCAGCGACGACGTTGCGCTCGGCAACTCTTGCACTACCTCGCGGCGGGGCTCGGGCGCGTGGCGCAGCCCGCGGTCGCAGGAGGGGCATCGGTCGATCGTCCAGGAGGAACTGGGCATCGTCGCGGCCGACGGTACACTGATCAGCGCCGACGAGACGCTGGCTGCCGCCCTGTTGCGGCTGCTGGTGCTCGGGAGGTCTCCCCGCGCGCGGCACGCGGCGAGGCGGCCGCGATCGACGGATTCCTGCGCAGCGCATGTGCGGCCTTTGGCCGCAGCGGTTCGCCGCGCGAAGCGCGGCGCGACACGCCCCTGGGGTCCGCTTCGTCGATGCGCGCGTTCCTGCTGGCCGGCACGCCGCGGGGCCGCACGACGAGCACTTCCCGGCCCTGCTGATCCGCCGCGAGGAGTCCCGCGCCATGTCTCTGTCGATGCGCGGAGCCGGCGCGACGCAAATGTCGCCGCAACAGCGCGAGTGGCATTACGCGCCCCGGCGGAGGGCACGACCAATCGCGAGATCGCCGATGCGCTCCGGACTGAAGACACCTCAACCAACACGCGAGCTACCGCGTCAACCAGGTGCCTTACGCACTGGCGCGGGCGTCAACGCGGCCGCAATGCGGGGTCGCCGGCCAAACTGCTCGCGCCCCGGCCGGCGTCGAGCGCTGGGCCGCCAGCGCCGCACCGGCGAGCGGGCGGGCCGCCGGCGTGATTGCAGACCGGCGCCCGGCGCGCGCGCGCGGCGGTGAAGAAGGTTTCCGCGCCTCGACGGCGCCTGGCTGCCAATACGTCATCGCCGCCCCGGAACGAGGCTCTTCAGTTCGTCGCGCCCGATGTCGCACGCGGCGCGTTCTTGATCACGCGGTACTGCGGCTCGGCGCCGGTCGCCAGCGCGTCGACGCTGCGGCGTCGTCGAAGCCGAGCGCGGACAGGCCGTTCGGCATCCCGGTCGTGCGCATCAGGTCGATGACCCGCCGGCGAGCGAGCCTCGCCGGCGTGCATCGGGACCGGCGTCGCGCGTCGTCGCGCCGAGGCATCGCCGCGCAGTGCAGGTGCCGCGCCGGACTGCGCGTGGCGCCGTATGGCGCCACACCGACGGATTGCTGAGCACGACCGCCATGCCGTGCGGCACCAGCGTCTTGCCCTCCGGATAGCCGGGCACGTGCCAGTTGCTTCGTCGAGCGCCGACACCGCGTACGACAGGCCGTGCGGCAGGTGGCAGCCCGCGGCGTTGAACGCGATGCCGGACAGCATCGCCGGCGTACATCATCTCGGTGCGCGCCTCGGTGTCGGATGCGATCGCGCCACCGCGCGCTCGAGGAACTCGCCGACGAGCTTGCAGCGACTGCGATGGCGAGCAGGTCGAGAACGGATTGGCACCCTGCGGACACCGGGCGCTGCACGCCTCGCCGGATTGAGCGCGACGCGAGAACGCGCGCGCGGTCAGCGACTCGAGCGCATGGCTCATGCAGTCGAAGCCGGTCGCCGCGATCGCCGCCGGCGGCAGCGACGCACGTCACGTCGGGATCGATCAGCGCGATCGGTCGGGATCAGCCGCCGCGAGATGATCCCGGTCTTCGCAGTTCAGCGCCGACAGCGCGAAGATCGCGATGCCGGTCGTTTCGGAGCCGGTGCCCGACGTCGTCGGGCAGGCGATGTGCGGCTTGACCGCGCCGGGGACGCGGCGGCCCCCGCCGATCGGCGCGTTCACGTACGCCATGAATTCGGCGGGATGCGCGGCGTAGAGGTTGGCGGCCTTGCAGGTGTCCAGCGACCGAGCCGCCGCCGACCGGACACGTAGCCGTCGAATCGGCCATCCGGCCGCGAAGCGCGTCGCCTCCTGCAGCGAGCGGTCGGTCGGCTCGATCGGCACGTCTGGTGGACGGCGAAGTCGACGCCGGCCGCGGCCAGCGACGCGCTGACCTTCGCGACTGTGCGGTCCGCCTGGCCAGTCGGCGCAGGTCGGTGAACAGTGGCCGACGCGCCGCAGTGCCGGATTCGCGGGCCTTGCTCGCCGGCCTCGGCCGAGGACGCCGGCCCCGAACGTGAACGTCGGCATGCCGAGGGTGAAGCCCACGGTCGGCTGCCCTTCGGTCATGGCGCGAAATCGGCGCTGGCAGCAGCGCATCGGGAAACTCCCGTCGGGGATCAGGGGTCGAGTATTGCAAATGCGCATCCGGACGGTTCGGCGCCAGGTTGCGCAGCGCGTCGGATCCTGCGCGGGACGTTGGACGCTGCGTCGATGCGTTCCGACCGAAATGGGCAGCTCATTGATGTGAAATACAATGCTGTCGTTTCTTGCACCGCTAGCCGCGGCAATCGATGCCGGTTTGACGCCAAGGCCGGTCGCTGCTAGAATCGCATGTTTCGCGGAGGGGTTCCCGAGCGGTCAAAGGGAACAGACTGTAAATCTGTCGGCTCTGCCTTCGAAGGTTCGAATCCTTCCCCCTCCACCAATCATGAGCGGGTCCGGAGTCAGAGGTCGAGGCGGAAGCGAATCCGCTCTGGCGCATTCGAATGCGCGGGTGTAGCTCAATGGTAGAGCAGAAGCCTTCAAGCTTACGACGAGGGTTCGATTCCCTTCACCCGCTCCAAGTCGCGGTCGCGGCAAGCGCTGGCAGGGACGGACAGGATCTGCACGGCTGCAGGCGGGATATGACGGCGTCGGCGTCTGGACGAAGCGCCACGGCCCATGTAGCTCAGTGGCAGAGCACTCCCTTGGTAAGGGAGAGGTCGAGCGTTCAATCCGCTCCATGGGCACCAAGATGAGTGCGGCAAAAGTGAACACCTACTTTTGCCGGATGATCACCCGAATCGCGGGCAAAGCCGGTCGATTCGTGGCGGAAATCAACGAATGAGCAGGAGAATAGCAATGGCCAAGGGCAAATTTGAGCGGACGAAGCCGCACGTGAACGTGGGGACGATTGGTCACGTGGATCACGGAAGACGACGCTGACGGCGGCGATGACGCTGGTGCTGTCGAAGAAGTACGGTGGGGAGGCGAAGGCGTACGACCAGATCGACAACGGCGCCGGAGGAGAAGGCGCGGGGATCACGATCAACACGGCGCACGTGGAGTACGAGACGAAGAAGCGGCACTACGCGCACGTGGACTGTCCGGGGCACGCGGACTACATCAAGAACATGATCACGGGCGCGGCGCAGATGGACGGGGCGATCCTGGTGGTGATCGGCGGCGGACGGGCCGATGCCGCAGACGCGGGAGCACATCCTGCTGGCGCGGCAGGTGGGGGTGCCGTACATCGTCGTGTACATGAACAAGGCGGACATGGTGGACGACAAGGAGCTGCTGGAGCTGGTCGAGATGGAGGTGCGGGAGCTGCTGTCGAAGTACCAGTTTCCTGGGGACAAGACGCCGATCGTGATCGGCACGCGCGAAGATGGCGCTGGAAGGGGACAAGAGCGAGCTGGGGGAGGGTCGATCTTCAAGCTGGCGGAGGCGCTGGACAGCTACATTCCGCAGCCGCAGCGGCTGATCGACGGGCCGTTCCTGATGCCGGTGGAAGACGTGTTCTCGATCTCGGGTCGGGGCACGGTGGTGACGGGGCGGGTGGAGCGCGGGATCGTGAAGGTGGGGGACAACCTGGAGATCGTGGGGTTGAAGCCGACGCTGGCGACGGTGTGCACCGGGGTGGAGATGTTCCGCAAGCTGCTGGACCAGGGGCAGGCGGGGGACAACGTGGGGGTGCTGCTGCGCGGGCACGAAGCGGGAAGAGGTGGAGCGCGGGCCAGGTGCTGGCGAAGCCGGGCTCGATCACGCCGCACACGAAGTTCACGCTGCGAGGTGTACGTCCTGAGCAAGGAAGAGGGCGGGCGGCACACGCCGTTCTTTCCGGGGTACCGGCCGCAGTTTTATTTCCGGACGACGGACGTGACGGGGAGCTGCGTGCTGCCGGCGGGGACGGAGATGGTGATGCCTGGGGACAACATCGGGATGACGGTGACGCTGATCGCAGCCGATCGCGATGGAAGAGGGCTGCGTTTCGCGATCCGCGAGGGCGGCCGCACCGTCGGCGCCGGCGTGGTGGCGAAAGTCCTGGTAAAGCAGGACGAACTGAAGCGTCGATCGGCGTCGCGAGTCGTAGCTGGCCAATGCCAAAGCTCGCTTGACCCACGACTCGCCAACGGGTTTCAATCAGGCCAGTAGCTCAATTGGCAGAGCGGCGGTCTCCAAAACCGCAGGTTGGGGTTCGATTCCCTCCTGGCCTCGCCAGGATCCGGTGGCAGGCGACAGCAACGTCGAGAACCGGGACATGGTCGACAAGGTAAAGATTGCTGCTGGCAGTGGCTGTGCGTGGTGCGCGGCGTCGCCGGCGTACTACTACTTCTCCGACACGGCGCTGGTGCTGCGCGTGCTGATGGTGATGGGCGGCCTGATCGCCGCCGGCGGCGTCGCGTGGCTGTCGGCGCCGGGCAAGGAATTCTTCGCGTTCGCGCAGGAAGCGTGGGCGGAGGCGGGCCGCGTGTCGTGGCCGACGCGCAAGGAAACGATGCAGACCACCGGCGATCGTGTTCGCGTTCGTCGTGATCATGGCGCTGTTCCTGTTCTCGGTGGACACGACGCTCGCATGGATCGTGAAGCTGCTGACCGGGCAGGACGGACGTGATGAGCGGCAAGAAGTGGTTCGTCGTCACGCCTACTCGGGCTTCGAGAAGAGCGTCCAGCGGGCGCTCGCTCGATCGCATCAAGCGCTCGGAGCATTGCCGGAGCAGTTCGGCAAGATCCTCGTGCCGGTCGAGGAAGTCGTCGAGATGAAGGCGGGCGCAGAAGGCGATCTGCGAGCGCAAGTTCTTCCCGGGCTACGTGCTGGTCGAGATGGAGATGACCGACGACTCGTGGCACCTCGTGAAGAGCACGCCGAAGGTCACCGGTTTCGTGGGCGGCACGGCGAACAAGCCGACGCCGATCACGCAGAAGGAAGTCGACGCGATCCTGCGGCAGGTGCAGGAAGGCGTCGAGAAGCCGCGCCCGAAGGTGCTGTTCGAGATGGGCGAGGCGGTGCGCGTCAAGGAAGGACCGTTCACCGATTTCCACGGCAACGTGGAGGACGTGAACTACGAGAAGAGCAAGCTCCGCGTGTCGGTCACGATCTTCGGCCGGTCGACGCCGGTGGAGCTGGACTTTTCGCAGGTCGAGAAGGCCTGAAGTCAGTAACGTTGAACGGGGAGGGACGTCCGCGAGGCGTCCGCTTGCACCCACATCAGGAGCACGCGATGGCGAAGAAAATCGTCGGCTTCATCAAGCTGCAGGTGCCGGCCGGCAAGGCGAATCCCAGCCCGCCGATCGGCCCCGCGCTCGGCCAGCGCGGCCTCAACATCATGGAATTCTGCAAGGCGTTCAACGCGCAGACGCAGAAGGTCGAGCCGGGCCTGCCGATCCCGGTCGTGATCACCGCGTACGCGGACAAGAGCTTCACGTTCATCATGAAGACGCCGCCGGCGACCGTGCTGATCAAGAAGGCGGCGAAGGTCGACAAGGGCAGCCAGAAGCCGCAATACCGACAAGGTCGGCAAGCTGACGCGCGCGCAGGCCGAGGAGATCGCGAAGATCAAGATGCCCGACCTCACCGCCGCCGACATGGACGCCGCGGTCCGCACGATCGCCGGCAGCGCCCGCAGCATGGGCATCACCGTCGAAGGGGTGAAGTGATCATGGCCGAGCAGAAAGCTACCCGAGCTGTCGAAGCGCATGAAGACGGTCCGCGGCAAGGTGGACCGCAGCAAGGCGTACTCCGGTCGACGACGCGCTGAAGCTCGTCAAGGACACCGCCGTCGCGAAGTTCGACGAGTCGGTCGACGTCGCCGTCAACCTCGGCGTCGACGCGAAGAAGTCGGACCAGACGGTGCGCGGCTCGGTCGTGCTGCCCGCCGGCACCGGGAAGAAAGTGCGCATCGCCGTGTTCGCGCAGGGCGACAAGGCGAAGGCCGCGCAGGACGCCGGCGCCGACATCGTCGGCTTCGACGACCTCGGCGGCGAAGATCAAGGAAGGCTTCATGGACTTCGACGTCGTGATCGCGCACGCCGGACGCGATGCAGCGTCGTCGGCCAGCTGGGCCAGATCCTCGGTCCGCGCGGGCTGATGCCGAACCCGAAGGTCGGCACGGTGTCGGCCGACGTCGTGCACGGCGGTGAAGAACGCGAAGGCCGGCCAGGTGCAGTACCGGACCGACAAGGCCGGCATCGTCCAGTGCACGATCGGCCGCGCGTCGTTCACGCCGGAACAGCTGAAGACGAACCTGCGTCGCATTGATCGAGGCGCTGAACAAGGCGAAGCCGCAGGGCGTCGAAGGGCATCTATCTGAAGAAGATCAGCGTGTCGAGCGACGATGGGCGCGGGTGTCCGCGTCGATACAGACGCCGTTCGCAGCGCCGGCGCGCATTACGGAGGCAAGCGAGAGTCTTGCTTCGACAGCAGCATGAGGCCATGCTGATGGATTTGAGGGAGCGCCGACGTCGTAAGCATCGGACGGCGAGCCGTCAAAGACCGCTGGAGCGTTGGCTTAATCAGGTTGATCGAGTGGGTCGGACGGGAGGTCTGTCTGTTCCCTGGCTTCTGACTCCGATCGCCCTGATCCAGCGCAGATGGTGTCCCTCGGACAGGATTTTCCTGGACGGACGGTCACCGCATAGCCGTGACGGTCAGCGGGCTGAAGTTGGCGGCGAGGGCAAGTCGAGCAGGGCCGTCGCCGCAACGAAATGGAGAAGACCTTGAGTCTTAATCTTGAACAGAAGCAGGCGGTAGTCGCGGAAGTCGCGAAGCAGATCGCCGGGCGCTCAGGCCATCGTGATGGCCGAGAACCGCGGCATGCCGGTCGCCGACATGACGCAGCTCCGCGCGAAGGCACGGGCTTCCGGCGTGTATTTCCGGGTGGTCAAGAACACCCTGGTGCGCCGGGCGGTCGCCGACACGCCGTTCGCCGCGCTGGCCGACAAGATGGTCGGTCCGCTGGCGTATGGCATCGGGTCCCGATCCCGTCGCCGTGGCGAAGGTCCTGAACGACTTCGCCAAGGGCAACGACAAGTTCGTGATCACCGGCGGTGGCGATGCCGGGGCACGTGATGTCGGCCAAGGAGATCACCGCGCTCGCGCGTCGCTGCCGTCGCGCAACGAGCTGATCGCCAAGCTGCTCGGCACGATGCAGGCGCCGGTCGGCCAAGCTCGTCCGCACGATGAACGAGGTGCCGGCGAAGTTCGTCCGCGCGCCTCGCCGCCGTCCGCGACGCGAAGCAGGCGGCTTGAATCCGCGCACGAACGCATACCCAATCATCCAACCGTTACGATCCAGGAGCAAGCACATGTCCGCAGTCCAAACTGAAATTCTCGACAAGATCTCGTCGATGACCGTCCTCGAGCTCTCCGAGCTCATCAAGGCGATGGAAGACAAGTTCGGCGTCTCCGCCGCTGCCGCCGTCGCGGTGGCCGGCCCTGCCGCCGGCGCCGCGCCGGCTGCCGCCGCCGAAGAGCAGACCGAGTTCACCGTGATCCTGTGCCGTCGTTCGGCGAGAACAAGGTCAACGTCATCAAGGCCGTGCGCGAGCTGACGGGCCTCGGCCTCAAGGAAGCGAAGGACCTGGTCGACGGCGCGCCGAAGCCGGTCAAGGAAGGCGTCTCGAAGGCCGACGCCGAAGCCGCGAAGAAGAAGCTCGAAGAGGCCGGCGCAAAGGTAGAGATCGAAGTAGGCAGTCAGAGGCGGTCCAAGGCTCACGCCGGATCCCGTGGAAATCCCGACGCTGGTGCCGTCAGGGACCTGCAGACGGGAATCGCCGGCGGAGCCCGACGATTCCTGCAGTCATGCGAACACCGGAGACGGCAGGTGTAGCGAAGTTCTCCGCGATTGCAGGAGGTGGCGAAGCGAAGCTCGGTTCGCGAGTCCGTTCTTCTTCGCTTTCTGAAGTCGACTGCAGAAGGCAGGCATGGTCGGACGTCGCCGCAATAGTGCCGGCGCCGTCGTCCGCCAGCGGCTGGTAGAGGCCAGCCACCACGCCAGGGAGTGCAACGCTCCCGGACCAGTCGATGTACGCGAGGCGTGACGCAGACCCGCTGCGGCGCCAGCGCGACGACAGGTGCGCCTCGAAGTCCGCGCGCATCGCACGGCGCGCGACTGAACCGGAGATGTCGATGGCGACCACTGACTACCGCCCTATATCGTTTACCGAAAAGAAGCGCATCCGCAAGAGCTTCGCCGAAGCGCGCGAGCGTCCTGAAGGTGCCGTTCCTGCTCGAGACGCAGCTCGCGTCGTACCGCGCGTTCCTGCAGGCGGACACCGCCGCCGGAGACCAGCGCAAGAACGAGGGCCTGCAGGCCGCGTTCACGTCGATCTTCCCGATCTCGAGCCACTCGGGCAACGCCCGCCTCGAGTACGTGAGCTTCTCGCTGCTGGCGCCGGCGTTCGACGTCGCCGAATGCCAGCAGCGCGGCCTCACGTATCTGCTCGGCGCTGCGCGCCAAGGTGCGCCTCGATCCTGATGGACAAGGAAGCGCCGAAGGACACCGTCAAGGAAGTGAAGGAGCAGGAGGTCTACATGGGCGAGATCCCGCTCATGACCGACAACGGCTCGTTCGTCATCAACGGCACCGAGCGCGTCATCGTCTCGCAGCTCCATCGCTCGCCGGGCGTGTTCTTCGAGCACGACCGCGGCAAGACGCATTCAGCTCCGGCAAGCTCCTGTTCTCGGCCCGCGTGATTCCCTACCGCGGCTCGTGGCTCGACTTCGAGTTCGACCCGAAGGACTTCCTGTTCTTCCGCGTCGACCGCCGCCGCAAGATGCCGGTGACCACGCTGCTGGAAGGCGATCGGCCTCACGCAACGAGGACATCCTCAAGCAGTTCTTCGCAGTTCGACACGTTCCACCTGTCGGCCAAGGGCGCGCAGCTCGAGTTCGTGCCGGAGCGCCTGCGCGGCGAGATGGCGCGCGTTCGACATCGCTCGGCAAGGACGGCAAGGTCGTCGTCGCCAAGCGACAAGCGGATCACGGCCAAGCACATCCGCGAGCTCGTGCGACGGCGGCATCAAGCAGCATCGCGGTGCCGAGCGACTACATCGTCGGCCGTGCGCTCGCGACCAACGTCGTCGACACGACGACCGGCGAAGTGCTCGCCAAGGCCAACGACGAGATCACCGACGAGCTGCTGCAGAAGCTGCTCGACGCCGGGCGTCGAGACGATCGAGACGATCTACACCAACGACCTCGACCAGGGTCGCGTACATCTCGCAGACGCTGCGCAGCCGACGACACGCCGGACCAGTACGCCGGCCGCAGGTCGCGATCTACCGGATGATGCGTCCGGGCGAGCCGCCGACCGAGGATGCGGTCGAGTCGCTGTTCCACGGCCTCTTCTTCTCCGAAGAGCGCTACGACCTGTCGGCCGTCGGCCGGATGAAGTTCAACCGCCGCGTCGGCCGCACCGAGCTCAAGGGCCCGCCGACGCTGACCAACGACGACATCATCGCCGTCATCAAGATCCTGGTCGAGCTGCGCAACGGCCGCGGCGAGATCGACGACATCGACCACCTCGGCAACCGCCGCGTGCGCTCGGTCGGCGAGCTCGCCGAAAACCAGTTCCGCTCGGGCCTCGTGCGCGTCGAGCGCGCGGTGAAGGAGCGCCTCGGCCAGGCCGAGAGCGAGAACCTGCTGCCGCACGACCTGATCAACGCCAAGCCGATCTCGGCCGCGATCAAGGAGTTCTTCGGCAGCTCGCAGCTGTCGCAGTTCATGGACCAGACGAACCCGCTGTCGGAGATCACGCACAAGCGCCGCGTCTCGGCGCTGGGGCCGGGCGGCCTCACGCGCGAGCGCGCGGGCTTCGAAGTGCGCGACGTGCATCCGACGCACTACGGCCGCGTGTGCCCGATCGAGACGCCGGAAGGCCCGAACATCGGCCTCATCAACTCGCTCGCGCTGTACGCGCGCACCAACGAATACGGCTTCCTCGAGACGCCGTACCGCAAGCGTCACGAACGGCAAGGTCACCGACGAGATCGATTACCTGTCGGCGATCGAGGAAGGCCAGTTCGTGATCGCGCAGGCGAACGCGAAGCTCGACAAGGCCGGCCGGCTCGCGGACGAGCTCGTCTCCTGCCGCAGCAAGAACGAGTTCATGCTGTCGACGGCGGACAAGGTCGACTACATGGACGTCGCGCCGTCGCAGATCGTGTCGGTGGCGGCGTCGCTGATCCCGTTCCTCGAGCACGACGACGCGAACCGCGCGTTGATGGGCTCGAACATGCAGCGGCAGGCGGTGCCGTGCCTGCGCGCCGAGAAGCCGCTCGTCGGCACCGGCGTCGGAGCGCACGGCGGCGGTCGACTCGGGCACGGCGGTGCAGGCGCGCCGCGGCGGCAAGGTCGACTACATCGACGCCAACCGCATCGTCGTTCGCGTGCACGACGCGGAGACCGCGGCGGGCGAAGTCGGCGTGGACATCTACAACCTGACCAAGTACACGCGTCAGCAACCAGAACACCAACATCAACCAGCGGCCGCTGGTGACGTCGGCGACGTGATCGCCAAGGGCGACGTGATCGCCGACGGCGCGTCGACCGACATGGGCGAGCTGGCGCTCGGGCCAGAACATGCTCGTCGCGTTCATGCCGTGGAACGGCTACAACTACGAGGACTCGATCCTGATCAGCGAGCGCGTGGTCGGCGACGACCGCTACACGTCGATCCACATCGAGGAGCTGTCGGTGGTGGCGCGCGACACCAAGCTCGGACGCCGAGGAAATCACGCCGCGACATCTCGAGCCTCGGCGAAGCGCAGCTCGGCCGCCTCGACGAGTCCGGCATCGTCTACATCGGCGCCGAAGTCGAGGCCGGCGGACGTGCTGGTCGGCAAGGTCACGCCGAAGGGCGAGACGCAGCTCACGCCGGAAGAGAAGCTGCTGCGCGCGATCTTCGGCGAGAAGGCGTCCGACGTGAAGGACACGTCGCTGCGCGTGCCGTCGGGCATTTCGGGCACGGTGATCGACGTGCAGGTGTTCACGCGCGAAGGCATCGAGCGCGACAAGCGCGCCGCCCAGATCATCGACGACGAGCCTGAAGGGCTACCGCAAGGACCTGAACGACCAGCTGCGGATCGTCGAGAACGACGCGTTCGCGCGGATCGAGAAGCTGCTCGCTCGGCAAGACTCGTCAACGGCGGGCCGAAGCGCATCGCCAAGGGCGCCAAGATCACGAAGGAGTATCTCGACAGCGTGCGGCCGCCACGACTGGTTCGACATCCGCCTCGCGGGCGAGGATTCGGCGCGCCAGCTCGAGGCGATGAAGGAATCGCTCGCGCAGCTCCGCGTCGAGTTCGACGCAGATGTTCGAGCAGAAGAAGCAGAAGCTGACGCAGGGCGACGAGCTGCCGCCGGGCGTGCAGAAGATGGTCAAGGTGTACGTCGCGGTCAAGCGCCGCCTGCAGCCGGGCGACAAGATGGCCGGCCGCCACGGCAACAAGGGCGTCGTGTCGAAGATCGTGCCGGTCGAGGACATGCCGTACATGGCCGACGGCACGCCCGTCGACATCGTGCTGAATCCGCTCGGCGTGCCGTCGCGGATGAACGTCGGGCCAGATCCTCGAGGTCCATCTGGGCTGGGCGGCCAAAGGTCTCGGCCGCAAGATCGACGAGATGCTGAAGGCGGAGGCCAAGGCCGCCGACGTGCGCAAGTTCCTCGAGCAAGATCTACAACACGACGGGCAGGCCGGAGGACCTCGGCGCGTTCGACGACAGCGAGATCGTGCATGCTCGCCGAAAACCTGCACGGGCGGCGTGCCGTTCGCCACGCCGGTGTTCGACGGCGCCACCGAGGAGGAGATCAAGGGCATGCTCGATCTCGCCGGGTCTGCCGCGCGTCGGGCCAGGTCGACGCTGCACGACGGCCGCACCGGCGAAGCGTTCGATCGGCCGGTCACCGTCGGGCTACATGCACGTGCTGAAGCTGCACCACCTGGTCGACGACAAGATGCACGCGCGCTCGACCGGCCCGTACAGCCTCGTCACGCAGCAGCCGCTGGGCGGCAAGGCGCAGTTCGGCGGCCAGCGCTTCGGCGAGATGGAAGTCTGGGCGCTCGAAGCCTACGGCGCGGCGTACACGCTGCAGGAGATGCTCACGGTCAAGTCCGACGACGTCAACGGCCGCACCAAGGTCTACGAGAACATCGTCAAGGGCGAGCACAAGATCGAGGCCGGCATGCCGGAATCGTTCAACGTGCTGGTGAAGGAAATCCGCTCGCTGGCGATCGACATCGATCTCGAGCGCTTCTGACGACGGCGCGTCACGATGAATTCTCGAGAACGCTTGCAGCTCCGACACGAATCATTCGGGAGTAACGCATGAAAGCACTGCTCGATCTTTTCAAGCAGGTAACGCAGGAAGAGGAATTCGACGCGATCAAGACCGGCCTCGCGTCGCCGGAGAAGATCCGCTCGTGGTCGTACGGCGAAGTGAAGAAGCCGGAGACGATCAACTACCGCACGTTCAAGCCCGAGCGCGACGGCCTGTTCTGCGCCAAGATCTTCGGGCCGGTCAAGGACTACGAGTGCCTGTGCGGCAAGTACAAGCGCCTGAAGCACCGCGGCGTCATCTGCGAGAAGTGCGGCGTCGAGGTGACGCTGGCCAAGGTGCGCCGCGAGCGCATGGGCCACATCGAGCTCGCGCTCGCCGGTCGCGCACATCTGGTTCCTGAAGAGCCTGCCGTCGCGGATGGGGATGGTGCTCGACATGACGCTGCGCGACATCGAGCGCGTGCTGTACTTCGAAGCGTACGTCGTCACCGACCCCGGCCTGACGCCGCTCAACCGCGCGCAGCTCCTGACCGAGGACGACTACCTCGCGAAGGCTCGAGCAGCACGGCGACGATTTCTCGGCGTCGATGGGCGCCGAAGGCATCCGCGAGCTCCTGAAGGCGCTCGACGTCCCGCACGAGATCGACAAGCTGCGCAAGGAGCTCGAGACGACCGGCTCGGACACCAAGATCAAGAAGATCGCCAAGCGCCTGAAGGTGCTCGAGGCGTTCCACAAGTCGGGCATCAAGCCCGAGTGGATGATCCTCGAAGTGCTGCCGGTGCTGCCGCCGGAGCTGCGTCCGCTGGTGCCGCTGGACGGCGGCCGCTTCGCGACCTCCGACCTGAACGACCTCTATCGCCGCGTGATCAACCGCAACAACCGGTTGAAGCGGCCTGCTCGAGCTCGAAGGCGCCGGACATCATCGTCCGCAACGAGAAGCGGATGCTGCAGGAAGCCGTCGACTCGCTGCTCGACAACGGCCGCCGCGGCAAGGCGATGACGGGCGCCAACAAGCGGCCGCTGAAGTCGCTCGCCGACATGATCAAGGGCAAGGGCGGCCGTTTCCGCCAGAACCTGCTCGGCAAGCGCGTCGACTACTCGGGCCGCTCGGTCATCGTCGTCGGGCCGCAGCTGAAGCTGCACCAGTGCGGGCTGCCGAAGCTGATGGCGCTCGAGCTCTTCAAGCCGCTACATCTTCAACAAGCTGGAGACGATGGGTCTCGCCACGACGATCAAGGCCGCGAAGAAGATGGTCGAGGCGCAGGAACCCGTCGTCTGGGACATCCTGGAAGACGTGATCCGCGAGCACCCGGTGATGCTGAACCGCGCGCCGACGCTGCACCGCCTCGGCATCCAGGCGTTCGAGCCGGTGCTGATCGAAGGCAAGGCGATCCAGCTGCACCCGCTCGTCTGCACGGCGTTCAACGCCGACTTCGACGGCGACCAGATGGCCGTCCACGTGCCGCTGTCGCTCGAAGCGCAGATGGAAGCGCGCACGCTGATGCTGGCGTCGAACAACGTGCTGCTGCCGTCGAACGGCGAGCCCTGCATCGTGCCGTCGCAGGACATCGTGCTCGGCCTCTACTACGCGACGCGCGACGAAGATCAACGCGCAAGGGCGAAGGGCATGCTGTTCGCTGACCTCGCCGGAGGTCACGCGCGCGTACGAGTCGCGCCAGGTCGGAGCTGCACGCGAAGATCCAGGTCCGGCTCGAAGCGAAGGACCGACGCCGAGCGGCCGGCGAAGGTCGAGAAGATCATCCGCTTCGAAACCACGGTCGGCTCGCGCGCTGCTTGTCCGAGATCCTGCCGGCACGGGCTGCCGTTCGCGATCATCAACAAGCCGCTCAAGAAGAAGGAGATCTCGCGGATCATCAACGCGAGCTTCCGCCGCTGCGGCCTGCGCGAGACGGTGATCTTCGCCGACAAGCTGATGCAGGCGGGCTATGCAGCTCGCGACGCGCGGCGGAATCTCGTTCGCCGCCGACGACATGCTGGTCCCGGCGGAGAAGCACCGGCATCATCGCCGAAGCCGAAACCGCAGGTGAAGGAGATCGAGGCGCAGTACACGTCCGGCCTCGTGACGCAGGGCGAGCGCTACAACAAGGTCGTCGACATCTGGGGCCGCGCCGGCGACGACATCGCGAAGGCGATGATGGCGCAGCTGGGTACGATGGACGTCGATCGACCGCGACGGCAACACGGTGAAGCATGGAGTCGTTCAATTCCATCTTCATGATGGCGGACTCCGGTGCGCGCGGTTCGGCGGCGCAGATCCGGCAGCTTGCGGGGATGCGCGGCCTGATGGCGAAGCCGGACGGCTCGATCATCGAGACGCCGATCACCGCGAACTTCCGCGAAGGGCTGAACGTGCTGCAGTACTTCATCATCGACGCACGGCGCGCGCAAGGGTCTGGCCGACACGGCGTTGAAGACGGCGAACTCGGGTTACCTGACGCGCCGCCTCGGTCGACGTGACGCAGGACCTGGTCGTCACCGAGGACGATTGCGGCACGACGCAACGGCGTTGCGATGAAGGCGCTGGTCGAAGGCGGCGAAGTGATCGAGGCGCTGCGCAGCGAGGCGCATCCTCGGCCGCAGTCGTCGCCGCCGACGTCGTCAACCCGGAACGCAGGAGACGCTGTACTACGCCGGCACGCTGCTCGGCGAGGACGAGGTCGAGCAGATCGAGTTGCTCGGCATCGACGAAGTGCAAGGTGCGGACGCCGCTCGACCTGCGACACGCGCCATGGCTTGTGCGCGCAGGTGCTATGGCCGCGACCTCGGCCGCGGCCATCTCGTGAACGTCGGCGAAGCGGTGGGCGTCATCGCCGCGCAGTCGATCGGCGAGCCGGGCACGCAGCTCACGATGCGCACGTTCCATATCGGCGGCGCGGCGTCGCGGACGGCGGCGGCCTCGCAGCTCGACGGCAAGTCGGCGGGGACGATCCGCTTCTCCGCGCTGATGCGCTACGTCACCAACGCCAAGGGCGAGCTGGTCGTGATCGCGCGTTCCGGCGAAGTGACGATCCACGACGACAACGGCCGCGAGCGCGAGCG
>ERZ1370068.8702-contig-7536_pt1 | contig 74068 bp, 83 predicted proteins | sample MGYA00561227_ERZ1370068 | MGnify/ENA primary metagenome ERZ1370068 (study PRJEB38410, sample SAMEA6850437) | metagenome | study: Metagenomic assessment of the ecological functions of the soil: analysis of the soil microbiota associated with the... | reverse complement strand
GTTACGTATTGCTAGCGCGGTTGGGGACGACGACCGCGGCCCACACGAACGCCGGGGAGCGCGGCGATGCGCCGGGTCGATCGGGAGCCCGGCGACCCACATCAGGAGCGAAAGCCGCCGGCGAGCAGCAGGATCGCTCACGTCGGAGGAAGGCGTCGCGCGACTGCGGGAAGAAGGCGAGGGGTAGGGCGACGATCAGCACGAACAGGGCGGCCTCGAGGGCCCATCGGGCGACCGGCTTCCACGGGCCGATTATCGGACCGACCTGCGGAACCTGAGGACCGCGGCCGCCGTTCCGGCGAGCGTTCCTTTGCCGCACCATCGGGCCCGCCCTATACTTGGCAGCCGAGTCCCCGCCTTCCGGCAGGACCGGTTTTTGCGGAGGGGCGTAGCTCAACCTGGTAGAGCACCGGTCTCCAAAACCGGCGGTTGGGGGTTCGAGTCCCTCCTGCCCCTGCAAGGAGCACGATGAACAGAGAGATGGAAGCGGGCGCAGCGCCGTCAGGGGCACCCAGGTCGAGCGTGCCCAGGCCGCTGCCGCCACGCGTCGGGCGCAGCTCCAGCAGAAGAAGCAACGCACGGGCGCCCGCCAGTTCCTGAAGGAGGTCCGTCAGAGCTGAAGAAGGTGATCTGGCCCACTCGTCAGGAACTCACGACGTACACGATCGTCGCGCTCGTCACGGTCGTCGTCATGACGCCGTACGTGTTCGGTCCTCGACGTGCTCTTCTCGAGGCTGGTCCTGAACGTCTTCACGAACTAGAGAGGCGCACCCCATGAACGAATCCCCGATCGACCCCTCGGACGAAGCTGCCCCGAGCCGTCCGAGAACGCGTGGACGCCGAGGCGCCGTCGAACGACTCAGACCGCCGCTCAGACGCTTCCGAGCGTGTGGTGGAGGCGTCTGGATCAGGCGGCCGAGGAGGAGGCCATCGCGGACGCCGCGATCGAGGCCGCGCTCGAGGAGAACCGTCGTCGAGGCGGTCCAGACGCGGCGGCCATCGAGGCGGCATCCGATGCCGCGATCGAGGAGTCGTTCGAAGAGAAGATGTACGAGGCCGCCGATGCGCGCTTGAGGGCGAAGCGCTCGAGGGCGCCGTCAGAGCAGGCCGCGGCGGACGCCGACGTGCAGGAGGCCATCGCGGACGAGGTGATCGTCGAGGCGCTCGAGGAGACCGTCGAGGAGGCGGTCGAGGACGCCAAGGCGGTCGAGGCGCTGAGCGATGCGGCGATCCTGAGCGACCTGGCGGACGAGGTCGAGTCGATCGCGGCGGACGCGAAGGAGGCCGCCGAAGCGACCGACCAGGCCGAGGCGACCGATCAGGCCGAGGCGATCTGACAGAGGTCGAGCTTCCGACGCCGGAAGCCCACGCCCGCCGCGAAGAAGAGCACGAAGGCCGAGAGAGGCTGCCGCCGCTGCCGCGGCGGAGGAAGCGGCCGACGCCGACCGAGGGCGCGATCCGTTCCGGGGCCCCGGCGACTGGTACGTCGTGCACACGTACGCCGGCTACGAGAACAAGGTCAAGACCGAACCTGGAGTCGCGCGATCCACACGATGCAGATGGAGGACAAGATCTTCCGACGTCCACATCCCGATGGAGGACGTCATGGAGATCAAGGGCGGCAAGAAGCAGGTCGTCGCAGAAGAAGGTCTTCCCCGGCTACCTGCTCGTCAAGATGGTCTACGACAACGACTCCTGGTACGTCGTGCGCAACACGCCCGGCGTGACCGGGTTCGTCGCGGCGGGACCGGAGCAAGCCCACGCCGCTGTCGCGTCGCGAGGTCGAGAAGATCCTCGTCGGTCAAGAAGGAAGAGGTGAAGCCGCAGTTCCGCCTCGGGTTCGAGGAGAACGACGTGGTGCGGATCATCTCCGGACCGTTCGCCGACTTCAACGGCACGATCAGCGAGATCAACGTGGACCAGAGCAAGCTGAAGGTGCTCGTGAACATCTTCGACCGGGAGACGCCGGTCGAACTGTCCTTCGACCAGGTGGCGAAGGTCTGACGCACCAACCGAGCGATGCGGGAGGCCGAGAGGCCGTTCGGACCGCAGGAGGTGAACACGGATGGCAGAAGAAGAAGGTGCTCGCCGTCGTCAAGCTCCAGATCCGCGCCGGGCAGGCCACGCCGGCGCCGCCCGTGGGGACCGCGCTCGGCCAGCACGGCGTGAACATCATGGAGTTCTGCCGGCAGTACAACGAGGCAGACGCAGTCGCAGGCGCGGCCAGGTGATCCCGGCCGAGCTCACGATCTACGAGGACCGCTCGTTCACGTTCATCACGAAGCAGCCGCCGCGCCGCGGAGCTGATCAAGCAGGCCGCGGGCGTGCGAGAAGGGCTCCGGCGAGCCGAACCGCGAGAAGGTCGGCAGCGTCACTCGGGACCAGCTCCGGCGGATCGCCGAGCAGAAGATGGTCGACCTCAACGCCAACGACGTCGAGCGCCGCGATGCTGATCATCGCCGGGACCGCCCGGAGCATGGGCGTGCGAGGTGGTGAGCGCATGAGCGGGCAAGCGCTATACGCAGCGCTGCGGAGTGCTCGCCGACCGCGAGCACGAGTACTCGCCGGTCGAGGCGATCAAGGTCCTCAAGGCGCTTCCCGGACGCGAAGTTCGACGAGACCGTCGAGATCGCGGTTCCGGCTGGGCGTCGACCCGCGCAAGGCCGACCAGCTCGTCCGCGGCACCGGTCTCGCTGCCCAACGGCTCGGGCAAGTCGGTCCGCGTGGCCGTGTTCGCCCAGGGTCCGAAGGCGACGCGAGGCCACGGAGGCCGGCGCGGACGTCGTCGGCGGCGAGGAGCTCGTCGAGCAGGTGATCGAAGCGGGACCATCGACTTCGACGCCGCGGTGGCGACGCCGGACATGATGGCCGCGGTCGGCAAGGCCGGTCGCGGTCCTCGGGCCGCGGGGCTGATGCCGAACCCGAAGACGGGCACCGTGACCAACGACATCGCCAAGGCCGTCGAGGACATCAAGGGCGGCAAGGTCGAGTACAAGACCGACACAGACGGGCAACGTCCACATGATCATCGGGAAGAAGTCGTTCGGCGGAGCACGCAGCTGCTCGGAGAACTACCTGGCGGTCGTCGACGAGATCATCCGGGCGCAGCCCCCCGGCCGCCAAAGGGCAGGTACGTCAAGACGCTCACGGTCTCGACGACCATGGGCCCCGGGCGTCGCGATCGACATCGCAACCGGATCAAGGGGACCGCGGAGGTCGCGCAGACCGCCCAGCGCGCACGCGGTTTCGGATGAGCACGTGAGCCGGCCTCCGGGCCGGCTCGCTGCACGTCGAGGGTTCCGTCCGGCTGACCGGGCTTTGCGGGGGAGCCGTGGCAACATGAGCGGGTGCGCGAGTCCTCGTCCGAACGCGAGCAGGCGCCCTCGGCCCTCGAGCCCGAACCGCCCTCGCCCCGAGGCTCCCCCTCGCTGGCCGCTCGTGCGTGGTGGGGATCGTCGTCCTGTTCAACCTCGTGGTGCTCCGGGCGGAGGCGCGCCCGGTCCAGAACCTGAACGACGCCTCGGTGCACCGGTCGATGATCGCCTGGGCGAGCGACCGCATCGAGGAGGGACACCCTCCCGCTCGACGGCTGGTACCCCGATCTCGCGCTCGGATCGTCGAGGTTCCACCACTACCAGAGCTGCCGCATGTGCTGACGGGCGTGTTGGCGCTCGCGATCGGCAGCGAGCGCGCGCTCTCGTGGACGATGTACTCTGGGCATGGCGTTGTGGCCGATCGCGGTCTACGCGGGGGCCGGCTCCTGGGGTGGGACCGATGGGTCTGCGCGATCGCCGCTGCGGCCTCGCCCCTGATCGTCAGCGAACCCACGCTCGGCTACGAGTGGGGGAGCTACGCAGCGGCGCGCGCTACGGCACCTGGACACAGCTGTGGGGGATGTGGCTTGCTGCCGTTCGCGCGTGGGGCCTGTCGTGGCGGGCGATCTCGAAGGCGCCGTTCCGTACTGGCTCGCGGCGCTCGTGCTGGCGCTGACGGTCGCGATGCCACCTGCTGACCGGCTACCTCGCGTTGCTCTCGCTGGGCGTGTTCGCGCTCGTGAACGTGGGGTGAGCTCCTGCGCAGGATTCGGGCGCGCGGCCCTGGTCGGGATCGGCAGCCTGTTCGTCGCGGCCTGGGTCGTCGTGCCCTTGCTCGCCGACCGGCTGTGGACGGTGAACGACGAGTACTCCCGCGCGGGGAAGATCTGCTACGACTCGTTCGGGGCCAAGAAGATCCTCATGTGGTTCGCGAGCGGCGAGCTCGTTCGACCGCGGGCGGCCGCCGATGATCACGATCCTCGGTCGCGGTCGGCCTCCTGCGTGGCGCTCTGGCGGAAATACCGCCCGTGACGAACGGCTCCGCGTGCTGCTGTTCCTGTTCCTCGTCTCGCTCGTGCTGTTCTTCGGGCGGCCGACGCTCGGGCCGGTCCTGCGGCTGCTCCCGGCTCGGGCGACCTGTTCCTGCGTCGGTTCGTGTTCGGCGTGCATCTGGCCGGCCTCCTGCCTCGCCGGGGTCGCCGCGGTCACGCTCGGCCGGCTCGCGCGGGAGCAGCTCAACGGTTCCGACCCCGCGCGAGCAACCCGTGGCGATCGTTGCGACTCGGGGTCGCCGGCATGCTCGTGTTCCTCGCGCCGGGCTTCGCCGAGCGGACCGCGTGGGCAGTGCAGGGAGCCGAGTGGATCGTGGGGGCAGGCGGTGGCCGACGCCCACGACGGCGCCGACGTCGCCGCCCTGGTCGACATCGCGCGGGCGCGCGGGCCGGGGCGCTTCTACGCCGGGATGCGCTCGAACTGGGGCTCGGCCTACGAGGTCGGTCAGGTGCCGGTGTACGTGATGCTCCTGAACGAGGGCACCGAGGGCGTCGGATCGTTCGTGCGGCCGGCATATGGTCGCTCTCGGCGCCGTTCGAGTACCGGTTCGCCGGACACCGACCCCGCGCACTACGACCTCGTTTCGACGTGCGCTACCTCGATCCTCCCTCGGATCGCCAACCCCCGTCCCGGCGTGACAAGGTCGCCGAACGCGGGCGCCACGTGCTCTGGGAGACGCCGAACCCGAGCTACGTCGATCTGGTGGACGTCCTGCCGCCGGTACTCGGCCGACCGGACCAACCTCCGGGCTGCGCCTGCAGGACTGGTTCCGTTCCGGACCTCCCGGCAGGGGCGCGAACCCCGGCGTCGCGCTTCGCAGGGAGCCCGCACCCGAACCCACCGTGAGCGCCGACGACCTACCGGACACGCCCGCGGGCACCGTCGTCAGCGAGGACGTCGACCTGCGGGACGGGCTGGCGACCGCGACGGTGATCGCGGACCGACCGGCCATGGTGATGCTCGAAGGCGTCGTTCGACCCGCGCTGGCAGGTGACCGTGGACGGCATCGCGGTGGCGCCGGAGATGATCGCGCCGAGCTTCGTGGGGCGGACCGTGCCGGCCGGCAGGCACGTGGTCCGTGTTCGAGTACGAACCGTTCCCCAGGTACGACCTCCTGCTCGCGATCGGGGTGCTGACGCTCCTCGGTCCTCGCCCTGCTCCCAGGTTGGTTCTGCGCGACGCCGGGCGCGAGTTCGAGCCGCGGCAGGCACGCGCATGGCGGGAGCCGGACAGGGACCGGACGGGACCGGTCCCTAGCTGGGACCGGTGGCTTCGCCCGCGACGGGCTCGCCACCGGGATCCGCGAGGCGAGGGACGGGTCGAGCTCGACCGCCCGATCGAGCTCGCTCTGGCCGTCCTTGCGTTCGCCCGCGGCGATCAGCAGGAACCCGAGGTTCAGGTGGGCCCGGGCATCGGTGTCGTCGATCGCGATCACGTCCCGGTACAGGCCGATCGCCTCGTCGGTCGCGCCCTGCTGGGCACGGATGATCGCGAGGTTGGAAGATCGCCGGCGTGAAGTCCGGTGCGACGGCGATGGCCTGCTCGTACTGGTCGGCCGCGGCAGCGTCGTCCCCACGGCGTCTGGTCAGATCAGGCCGAGGTTGTAGTACGCGAAACTGGTTCTGCGGATCCAACGCACAAGACCTGCTCGTAGAGGTCGACGGCCTGGTCGAGCTCGCCCGCGGCGTGCCGCCGCGAGCGCTTGGTTGAGGATCTGTTCGGCGTCGCCGGTGGGACCACCCGGGTTCGAGTCGTCCGAGCACGCGGCGAGGCCGAACACGGCGGCCACGACCGCGATCAGCACGATGGTTCGGGACCGCGCCAGCATCGGCCGGATGGTTACGACGCGGTGTCACCCGACGGTGGGACGCATGGGTGGGTCGCAGTAGTCCCCGAGAATCCGATGCCGCTCTGGCGCTAAAGACCACACCGGCGCAGGCCGAAAGGAACGTATCCGGGTCGGTCGACCCGGTTTTTCGAAAAGGAGCCTGAGCGCACGATGGTTGACGGACGCGACGGCCGATCCACGCCGAGGGGCAAGACCTGGGCGGGCCTGTTGGCGTCCGCCCTCGTCCTGGTCGTCATGCTCGCCGCCGTCGCCGAGGCCGGCCGCGGGAAGGGCGGCTCGATCACCTCGTGCGTCAGCAAGAGGACGGGCGTAGTCCGGATCGTGCCTGTCACGACGACAGTGTGGCCACGGCGAATACCGCCTCAAGTGGAACCTCCGCGGTCGTCCCGCGGCCCTCAGGGAGCCACCGGACCCGCTGCCGGCGGAGGCGCGGGACCGAGCGGGTAACTCGCTCCGGGGCCCGCCGGGGCCGCAAGGTCCGACCGGCGCCCCCGGCGTGAACGGCACGAACGGAACGAACGGGCATCGACGGAGCACGTGACGGCGCAACGGAGCGATCGGCAGTCGGTGCTACCGGCGCGACGGGCACAACCGCGCCGACGGAGCCCCGTGCCGACGGGACAAACCGGTGCCGATGGAGCAAACCGGCGCCACGACGGGCATCGACTAGGTACGAACGGCGCCAACGGGATCAACCGGCGCTGATGGAGCCTGACGGCGCCGACGGAGCGACCGCGCCGAACGGACGAACCGGCACTGACGGACCAACCGGCGCTCGACGGACAAACGGGTGCCGATGGAACCGGCGGCGCGACCGGCGCGGATGTGGCGGCGACCGGCGCTGTCGGTACAGGCGCGCAAGGTTCCGTCGGGCCGATCGGTCCGGATCGGCCCTGGGTCCGGTCGGCGCGACCGGCGCCGATGGAGCAGTGCCGACGGACAAACCGGTCGACCGACTGGCCGACGAACGCGGCGCAGACGGACGGACTGGTGCCGAACGGCGGCGATCTGGCGCGACCGGCGCGACGGTGCACCGGCGGCATGACACGGTGCCGACGGACCACCGCGCCGACGGACAAATCGGCGCCGACGGCGCGACGGGGCGGATGGAGCAGACGGCGCCGCCGGTACGACGGCGCGCAAGGTCCTACCGGGCCGATCGGCTGATCATCTGGGTCCAGGTCGGCGCGACCGGTGCCGATGGAGCCACGGGTGCCGACGGACAAAGTCTCAGGCGTAACGGCGCGATCGGCGCGAACTGGAGCGACCGGGCGCGAACGGGACGCATCGGGCGCAACGGACTCAACGGGCGAATGACCACTGGCGCGAACGGACGAACGGGACGCGGACCGGCAGATGATGGGGCAGCGGCGCGACCGGCGCTGATGGCGGTCACGGTGGCGTCGACGGACAAACCGTGGTGCCGACGGCGCGACGTGGGCGCAGATGGTGAGACCGGCGCGCCGGTGCCACGGCGGCGCGCAAGGTCCCGTCGGACCGCAGGGTCCGATCGGTTCCCAGGGCCTGGTCGGCGCGACTGGTGCGATGGAGCCACGGGTGCCGACGGACAAACCGGGCGCGAACGGCGCGACCGGCGCGGACGGAGCCGACCGGTCGCCGACTCGACAGACGGGTGCTGATCGGAGCCACGGCGCCGACGACAGACTGGTGCCGACGGCGCGACGCATGGTCGCGACCGGCGCCGCCGGTGCGATCGGGCCGCAAGGCCCCGTCGGACCGCAGGGTCCGATCGGTCCCCAGGGGTCCGGTCGGCGCGACCGGCGCCGATGAGCGACGGCGCCGACGGCCAGACCGGCGCCGACTGAAGTGCCACTGGACCAAACGGACTGACGTAACGGCGCGAACGGAGCCACCGGCGAACGGAGCGATGCTGCGGTCGGACCACCGGTGCCGATCGGTGCAGACCGGCGAGCTGATGGCGCGACCGGTGCCGACGGCGTAACAACGGGCGCAGGGCGCGACCGGCGCCGATGGTGCGACGGCGGATGGTGCATCGGCGCGTAGCGCCCCTGGTCTGCAGGGTCCCGTCGGACTGCAGGGTCCCGTCGGTCCGCAGGGTCCCGGTCGGTCCGCACGGGTGCGAATCGGTCCGCGGGGCCCGTGGCCGACCGGAGGCAACCGTGCCGCTGGCGCGACCGGTGCCCGGGTCCCGTCGGTAACCAGGGCCCGTGGCAACCAGGGTCCCGCCACAGGGTCCCGCCGGCAACCAGGGTCCTGCCTACGGCAACCAGGGTCCCGCTCGGCGCAACCAGGGTCCTGTCGGCAACCAGGGTCCGGTCGGCAATCAAGGACCTGTGGAACCTCCGCTGGACCGGCGGTGGGCTGGGTGGCAGACCGTGACCGCGACGTCGCCCGACGGGACCGCGTAACAGCAAGACGGTGATTGCCACCTGCACGAACCCGGGCACCAAGGTGCTCGGTGGCGGGTCAACACCATCGCCGGAGCCGCTGCCGACCTGCAGGCTCAGCGGTCCGGCGCGCTACCCATCCGCGATACCGCCTGACCGCGTCACGGTCGTCGAACCAAACGTCAACGCGAACTGGACGGTCATCGTGTACGCGCTCTGCGCACAGGCCTGACGCACGACCCGCCCCTCCACCGGATCGTCGCATCTCGCGGCTTCGGGTCGGTTCCACGGCTGCCGAGGAACCCCTGTGCGATGCTTCTGCCACGATGCCCGATCAACGCTCGTCCGGGCGAGCTGGCGGCGTGAGCTCGCCGCCGCGCTGCGTGACAAACGCGCGAAGGTGGGCGTCGTCGGTCTCGGATACGTCGGCCTGCCGATGCTTCGTCTCGCATCGTCCGCGCCGGGTTCCGAGGCGTGGGCGTCGATCTCGACCAGGCCCGCGTCGACGCGCTCGCGCGAGGGCCACTCGTACATCTCGGACGTCCCGGACGAGGTCCTCGCCGACATCCGGTCCCGGCTGCGGGTCTCCGCGCGCGGACCGAGCGCTCCGCGGCTGCGACGTCGTCCTGATCTGCGTTCCGACACCGCTCACCGATCACAGCCCCGACCTCGGGTTCATCCAGAGCGCCGGACGCGCCGTCGCGAAGATCCCTGAAAGCGGGCGCGCTCGTCGTCCTCGAATCGACCACGTACCCCGGAACGACCGAAGAGGTCCTGCGGCCGATCCTGGAGACGTCGGGTCTGCGCGCGGGACGCGACTTCGCGCTCGCGTACTCGCCCGAACGCATCGACCCCGGTCGCGAGCTCGATCACATCGCCAAGACCCCGAAGGTCGTCGGGGTCTTACCAAGGGCGACGGCGATCTCGCCGCGCGGTTCTACGGGACGTTCATCCACGAGGTCGAGCTGGTCTCGACGCCGCGCGAGGCCGAGATGGCCAAGCTGATCGAGAACACCTTCCGGCACGTGAACATCGCGCTCGTCAACGAGCTCGCGTTCCTTTCGCGCGATCTCGACGTCGACCTGTGGGAGGCGATCGGCGCCGCGTCGACCAAGCCGTTCGGCTTCATGCCGTTCTGGCCCGGCCCCGGCGTGGGAGGGCATTGCATCGCGATCGACCCCTCGTACCTGTCGTGGCGCGTCGGGCAGCGGACGGGTCATCGGCTGAACTTCGTCGAGCACGCGCAGGAGGTCAACGCGAAGATGCCCGGCTTCGTCGCGCAGCGGGTCGCCCAGGCCCTGAACGACAACGGGAAGCCGGTGCGCGGCTCGAAGGTGCTCGGGATCGGCGTCACCTACAAGCAGGACGTCAACGACGTGCGCGAGTCCCCCGCGCTGGTCGTCGTTGGAGCGGCTCGGCACGCGACGGCGCCACGATCGGAGTACCACGATCCGTTCGTCCCATCGATCGCCCTGGCGGGCGGCACGCTCCGCTCGAAGGCGCTCTCGCCCGCGCCTGCTCGCCGAGCAGGACGCGGTCGTGGTGCTCACCGCGCATTCGTCGGTGGACTTCGCCGAGGTCGTCCGTCACGCGCCGCTCGTCGTCGACACGCGCGGCGTGACGCGCGGCCGGCGCTCGGACGTCGTCCGGCTCTGAGGCGGGTCGGCGTTGCGGGTCCTCCACGTGATCCCGAGCCTCGCGATCGGCGGCAGCGAGCGCCAGCTGGTCGAGCTGATCGGCCACGCCTCGGATCCGACCTGCCATCACGTCGCGGTCTCGACGAGCGACGAACCCGCGCGGCCACGGCCTCGCCGAACTGACCCGTGCGGGTCGGTCCGCTCGGCCGGGATGCCCTCGCCGCCGCCTCGGATCCCGATGGTCCTGACCCGGCTGCGGCGGGTGATCCGTGAGCTCGGCATCGACCTCGTGCACGCGCATCACGACCTCGGCGAGGTGGTGGCGGCCGGGTCGACGCCTCGAGGGGTCCCGATCGTCGCCGAACGCCAGGGGCTCGGCTCCGCATGGTTGCGCCGTCGCATCGCTCCGGCCGATCCTCGGGCTCGCGCACCGCCGCGCCGACCTGCTGATCTGCAACTCGCGGTACCTCGCGACGCAGGCGAAGCACGACCCCGCCGCACCGGTGATCGAGGTCGTCGCCCACCGGGGTCGACACCGAGCGGTTCGCCCCCGTGCCCCCACCTCCTGGGACGCGCCGACGGTCGCGGTCGTGGCGAACCTGCACCCGGTCAAGCGTCACGACCGCTTCCTGCGAGCGTTCGCCCGCGTCCGCGAGCGGGTCCGCGGTGCGAGCGCGATCCTCGCTGGCGCCGGTCCCGAGGAGCCCGGCGTGCGGAGGCTCGCCGCCGAGCTCGCGCTCGGGATCGGTCGAGTTCGCGGCCTCGAGGATCCGAGGGCCGCGATCGGGCCGGGGCGCACGTCGTCTGCCTGACCTCGACAGCGCGAGGGGTTCCCGAACGCGCTCCTGGAGGCGATGGCCATGGGCAGGCCGCGTGCGTGGCGACGAGCGTCGGCGGCATCCCCGAGCTCGTTCGGGACGGGGTCGAGCGGCATCCTCACCGACGCGAGCGTCGACGACGTCGCCCGCGGACTCGAACGCCTCCTCGGTGCGCCGGCGAGGCGGAAGAGATGGGGACCCGCGCCGCCGAGCGAGCGAGTGCACCTTCGGGCTCGCGCGGATGGTCGAGGGTGTCGAGTCCGGCTCACCGGACGGTGGGCCGGTGAGCTCGATCGAGTCCGCGCCCGCCGTCACGGAGGAGCTCGAGCTTGAGGCCGCGGTCCGCACACGGCCCGGGTCGGATGAGCGCGATGGGGCTCCGGCTCGCCTCGTACGCCATCGGGTTCGTCGCCAGCGTGATGATCGCGCGGTCCCTCGGTCCGACGGGGCGAGGGCTCTCACGCCCTGCCGCTCGCCGTGCTCGGGATCAGGATGGCCCTCGCGCCGCTCGGGCTCGAGCACGCCAACTTCGCCCTCGCGGCCAGGGCGTGCGCGCTCGCATCCTGTGGGCGAACGGGACGCTTGCCGCCGCCGCGATCTCCGTCGCGGTCGCGCTGGTGCTGGTGGCGATCGCGCGCTCGTCCCCGGCTCGAACGGTGCACTGCCGACGTCGTGATGCGTGGTGGTCCTCGCCCAGGTGCCGCTGTTGCTCCTGACCCTGTACTGGGCGAAGCGTGCTGGCAACTCGAACATCGCTACGTGACGGTCTCGATCGGGTTCCTCGCGGCCGTCGCCGTGCACGCCGCCGTGGTCGCCGCGATGTTCTTCGCGGACGCGTCACCCCGTTCCGGGTGCTCGCGCTCACCTGTCGTGAACGGCTCCGGCGCTTGCCTGATCTACGTCGTCGGCGTTCGCGCTGGCGCGCGTGTGCGTGGCGGCCGACGTTCGGACCCTGCGGTCCGGGTTGACGTTCGGCCTCAAGGTGCACGGGGGTGCGATCGCGTTCTTCCTGCTCCTGCGTCTCGACCAGGTCCTCGTCCAGGGGCTGGTGGGGTTCCGCGCCCTCGGCCTGTATTCGCTCGCGGTGACGATCGGCGAGCTCCTGTGGCTCCCTGTGTGAGCCGCTCGCGATCGCCGTGCTGCCGCATCAGGCCCGTGGAGAGCGCGATAACGATCGCCGGCTCGCGTTCGCGACCGCGCGGCTGGCCCCTGCTCTTCGCGCTCGTCGGGGGAACGGTGCTGTGTGGTGGCGTCTCCGTGGTTGATCGGTTCGTGTACGGCCGCGCGTTCGACGACGCGGCTCTCGCCGCTGCGCTGGCTGCTACCGGGGATCGTCGCGCTCTCGGCCGCGCGTCCGCTGTCCACGCTCTTGCTCCGCGACGGACGCCCGCTCCTGCTGAGCGCCCTCGACTCCTCACCCTGATCGCGAACGTCGGCCTCAACCTCGTCTTGCCGCTACGGCGATCGGAACGGTCGGGGCGAGCCTCGCCTCCAGCATCGCGTACGTCGCCCTCCTGGTCGCGTATGTCGGCGTCACGCGGCGCCCGGGGATCGTCGGGTGGCGAGCTCGTCCCGCGTCCCGGGCGACCTGACGCGGCTGCGGCCGCACTGGCCGCCGCGATCGACCTCCGGTCGCCGAGGAGGTTCGATGACGGGGCGCCGGATCGTGTTCGTGCATCGGTTCGCTCCGACGAGGCGGCGCCGAACGGCAGCTCGCGCCTGTCCGAAGCCGTCCGGTCCAGGGGGATGGACGCTGGATCGGTGCCTGAACACCGTGGCAACCCCGACTGGGCCGAACGCGTTCGCCGGGCCGGGGTCGTCGTCGAGGAGCTGGATCTGGGCCGGCCCCGTTCCGGAGCGCGCGCGCGGTGGGATCTGCTCCGGCTCGTCCACGGCTACCGTTTCCTTCGATCGGTCCGTCCCCACGTCGTCTACTGCTTCATGTGGTGGAGCTACATGCTGTTCGTGCCGATCGCGAAGCTCGCGCGCGTGCCGGTCGTCGCGACCTGCCGCCAGAGCCTGTCGGACACGGAGCGGCGGGTGGCGCTGGCTCCGACCGGTTGCACCTGCTCGTCGACCGGCTCGCCGACGTCGTGGTCTGCGTGTCTCGCGCGGCGAGGTTGGATGCGATCCGCAACGTCGGGACGCCGCCGCGCAAGATCGAGGTGATCCCGAACGGCGTCGCCGTGCCGGACGCGGTGGACGCGCTGCCGAGACGGCGAACCAGATCGGGATCGCCTGCATCGCCAACCTGCATCCCTACAAGGGCCACGCGGTGCTCTTGGAGGCGTTCGCGCTCGCCGAACGGCGACTCGGCCCCAGGCGCCTGCACCTGGAGCTGGTGGGCTCGGGCGTCGAACATGCCCGGCTCGTCGAGCAGGCCGAGCGTCTCGGCGTGACCGACGGGTGGCGATCCTCGGCACGGTCGACGACGTCGAGGGGAGGATCCGGGCATCGGCGTTCACCGTGCTCCCGTCGATCAGCGAGGCTCCGCTGTCGGTGATGGAAGTCCATGGCGCTGGGACGCCCGGTCGCTCGCGACCGCGGTGGGTGGCACCCCGAGCTGCTCGGCGACGGGGCGGCATCATGGTGCCGCCGGGAGACGCACCCCGCGCTGGCCGAGGCGATCGTGGAGCTCGCCACCGATGCCGCCCTGCGGGCCTCGCTCGGATCGCGAGCCTGGCGATCGCGAGCGCGCTTCGATCGGCATCAGCCGCGCGATCGCACGCTCCGGGTTGTTCGAGGCGATCGCGCGTGGAGAAGGGAGCCCCGTTGCCACCGGTCCTCGAGCGCGAACGCCCACCCGCTCTCTGAGCACGCGCGTCCCCGCTCGACCTCAAGCGTGACCGGCGCCGCGACGAAGGAACCTCATGGAGCGCAGCGCCTCGATGGCTCGCGACCGCGCTCGGCACCGGCCCGCGTTGACGGGGTGCGCGGCGTCGCTGTCCTCGCGGTCCGCTGTACCACGCATCGGTCCCGTTCGCGCGGCGGACACCGTCGGCGTCGACGTGTTCTTCGTGCTGAGCGGGTTCCTCATCACGACGTTGCTCGTCGCCGAGATCGATACGGCGGGGCGCGTCGACGTCCTCGCGCCTTTCTACGTTCGGCGCGGGCTCCGGCTCCTGCCCGCGCTGCTGCTGTTCGTCGTCGCGTGCTGTCTGCTCGTGGTCACGATCCGACCGAACGTCTATCGAACCCCGACGTTGCAGGGCGCGCCCTACGTCTTGTCCTACCTCGCGAACGTCCACCAGGCGTTCGGCTGGGACGGCGGGCGGTTGTGCCTGTTCGACGCGACCTGGTCGCTGTCGATGGAGGAGCAGTTCTACGTGCTGTGGCCGGTGGTGCTGGTCGCGATGCTCGCGCTCGTCCGGCATCGTCGGCAGCACGCCGCGTTGGTCCTGCTCGGTGACCTCGCTCGCGATCGAGTTGCACCGGCTCTGGCTCGCGTTCGATGGCGCGGGATGGGAGCGGTTGTCGTACGGGCCCGACGTTCGGGCCGACGGGCTGCTGATCGGGTGCGCCCTCGCCCTGTTCTCGCGTCGCCCTCGGCCCGGTCGCCGAGGCGGTCGCCCGCCGCCGGGGCGGTCTCCGCTGCTGGTACTCGCGCTCATCGGATCCCGGTACCCGGTCGACGACCCCTTCCTGTTCTGGGATTCTGGTGCGACGATCGTGGTGGCCTGCCGCCGGGTGCATGCTGTGGAGCGCTCGTCTCCGGGACGTCGCCGCGGCTGGACGCGATCTTCTCGTGGCGTCCGCTGCGATCCACCGGTCGGATCTCGTACGGCCTGTACCTGTGGCACTTCCCGATCGTGTTCGCCCTCGGCGCGGCGGGAGCCTGGGCCTGGGGATGGTGGGTCGCGGCGCCGATCGAGATCGGGCTGTCCTACGCCGCCGCCGCGCCTCGTTCGCCCTGGTGGAGCGGCGTTTCCTGCGCTGGAAGTCGTCCTGGCTCGCCGCGTGCCCGGGGCGAGCGCGCCGACGCTGCGAGCTCGGTCTCGCGGCCCGTCTACGGGTCGGGGTAGCGGACGCGTCAAGCCCACGGGCCCAGTGATCGCGATCGCCGTCAGCGAACACCGCGATCATCGACGCGGCGATCGCCCACCCCGCCCCGGAACCGCTCGCGATCGCGAGCCGCGATCGTCGCGCAGGCGGCCTGCGCGAGACACCGGGACACCGACGACGGTCCGTTTGGACAGGCCGAGCCGCGTCAGGCGATGAGGACGCGTGGTCGGTTCCTCCCCTCCAACACGCTCCGGCCGCCCCGGCGACGGGGAGGCCACCACCAGGACGGTGTCGAGGACCGGCACGCCCAGGATCAGCGCCTGGATCACCAACCGCAGCCCGCCGGAGACGTCAAGATCGAGCAGCAGGCCGAGCGACGCGAAGCACGAAGCCGAGCAGCAGCGATCCCGCGTCGCCCAGGAAGATCCGAGCGGGCGGGAAGTTGTGCACCGCAGGAACCCGATGCTGGTGCCGGCGAGACCCGCGGCGAAGGCCGCGACCAGGTAGTCACCCTGGGGCGCGGCGATCGCGAAGTACGCGAGGCTCGCGATCGCCGCGACGCTCGATGCCAGGCCGTCGATGTTGTCGGTCAGAGTTCACGGCGTTGGTGATCCCGACCACCCAGGCGATCGTCAGCAGGAAGTCGACCGGCGCGAAGCCGAAGAGCCCCGCCCGGATGCCCGCGAACCACAGGGATCGATCCGAGCGCGGTCTCGAACGCGAGCTTGTGGAGCGGACGGACCCTCGGACGTCGTCGAGGAGGCCGAGACCGAACACCCCGAGCCCGCACCCGGCGATGATCGCGACCTGGCGCGTGGTCGACCCGACGACGAACCCGACCACGATCAGGCCGACCGCGAGCGCGCGCCTCCGCCCAGGTACGGGTGGCTTCGAGGTGCTGTCTTGTGCCCGCCGGGAGGTCGATCACGCCCAGTCGGGTGGCCAGGCGCTGCCGCGACGGGCGTCAGGAGCAGTGACCGAGGCGAGCGGGACGAGGAACGCCGCCCTGTACCAGGATCGGCGTGCACCGAGGTCGCTCACCGCGCGTTCGGCGGTCGATGGAGGCGTCCGACGCCCTCGAGCAGCCCGCCGCCGATCGCGACGATCACGTCGGTCACGATCCGCTCGAGGTCGAGCTTCGGCTGCTCAGCCGACGATCACGTCCGATCTTGCGATGTCAGGGATGCGGCGCTCGACGTCTCGAACCCCTCCGCGTACGCCTCCTCGTAGGGGATGTGCACGACCCTCGAGTTGCGAGCCGGATCGGCTCGAGCACAGCTCCGCGAGCGCGTTCATCGCGACATCTCGGTCGGAGCTCCGACGTTGGAACACGTCGCCGACGGCATCGGGGGTGATCAAGGCAGCATCACGAGCGCCTGCACCGGTGTCGAGCACGTGCAGAACGACCGTCGCTGTTCGCTCGCCGTCGCCGTAGACGCATACGTCCGCGCCGGTGAGCGCCTGGCGAACGAACCGGGGCACGACCATCCCCCACTCGCCGGTCTGACGGGGGTCCGGACGCAGTTGAACAACCGCACCACGATGCGTCGGCACGCCCGCCTCGTTCCTGCCAAGACGCGCGCCAGGATCTCGTCGACCGCCTTCGCCGTGCTGTACGACCACCGCGGCTTGGAGGTCGATCCCAGGATCCGGTCGGCGTCCTCTCGCTACCGCCCGGACGCTTCTTCCCGTAGATCTCGGAAGTCGAGGTGACCAGGATCTTCCGTCCGAGGACGCGGCGGCGTCCAGCACGATCTCGGTGCCGCCGGATGTTCGTGAGGAGCGACTCGAGCGGGCGTTCGACGATGAGCTTTGACCCCACGGCGGCGGCGAGGTGGACGACGATGTCGACGTCCTCCATGAGCTCCACCATCCGAGGGTGGTCCAGGATCGTTCCGCGCACGAGCTGGAACCCGGGGGTCGCCGTCCAGGTGCGCGACGTTGCGCAGCGAGCCGGTCAGACAGGCGTCGTCCATCGCCAGCACGTCGTCGCCGCGGCCGATCAGATGATCGGGTCAGGTGGAACCTGATGAACCCGGCGCCGCCGGTGATGAGGTACCGCATCGTCGCTCGCTCGTCGCCGAGCGAGGTTCATCGTAGTGGCCGTAGGCGGCGGTAGGCTCAGCCGATGCCGGATCCGAACGATCGGCCGCGGCGTCCTCCACGTGATCACGAGGCTGAACATCGGCGGCCCGGCGCGCCACGTCCTCGCCCTCCTGCCCGGTCTGCGCGAGCGCAGGGTTCGACACGCCTCGTCGCGTTCGGGACGCCCGAGCCGGACGAAGGGAGCTCACGCCCGACCCCGACGAACCCTCGTTCCGGATCGCCGCCCTGCGGCGGGGCCGATCGATCCGGCGTCCGACCAACGCGGCGATCACCGGAGCTCACGCGGCTCGCCGCCCGGTACCGGCCCGACGTGGTCCACACCACATGGCCAAGGGCGGGCGCTCGGCCGGCAGCGTCGCCCGCCGCGTGAACGGCGCGCGGTGGTCCACACTTCCACGGCCACGTGCTCGAGGGCTACTTCGCTCGCCGGCGAACTCCGCCTTCGTGATCGCCGAGCGCCGGCTGGCGCGGCGCACCGATGCGCTGGATCGCGGTCTCGAGTCGACCCAGGACGATCTGCTCGAGCTCGGGATCGGGACGCCCGAGCGGTGGCACGTCGCTGCCGCTCGCGCTCGATCCTCGGTCCAACTGCTCGAGCTCGAGATGCCCGCGCGAGGAGGCGCGCGCGTGGCTCGACCTGCCCGGAGGGTCCCCACCGTCGGGATCGTCGGACGTCTGGTCCCGATCAGAACCACGTGCTGTTCCTGGAGGCGGCCGCCAGATCGCGGCGGAGCGTCCCAGACCGTCTTCGTGGTCGCCGGCGACGGGGAGCTCCGCTCGATGCTCGAGGCGGAGGCCTCCCGCTCGCTGGAGCGGGCGGATCCGGTTCCTCGGCTGGACCCGAGATCTGCGCCGCTCTGTACGCGGCTCTCGACGTGGTGATGTCGACCTCGCTCTCGGAGGGGACGCCCGTGGCGCTGATCGAGGCCCTCGCGGCGGCACGTCCGGTGGTGGCGACCGACGTCGGCGGGGTGAGCGAGGTCGTCGCGCACGGCCGGAACGGGTTCCTCGCGGCGTCCGGCGACGCGGTGGGCCTGCGCGGGCGGCGTTGGACCTCCTCGGGCACGGGAGCCCGCCGCTCGATGGGTGCGGTCGGACGCGAGGACGTCGCCGAGCGATATCAGGCCAGCCGGATCGCCGGCAGGACGGCGGACCTGTACGAGCGGCTGCTCGCGCGCTGAGACGTTGTCGCCCTGAGCGGGCGGCTCGGTACCCTTGAGCTCCGCCGCAGACAGCAGGGGTGCGCGAGGCACGTAATCCCTCCGGGGCACCTGCCGAGGCGAACGAAGACGCATCGCTCTCGAGCGCGTCTCCGCTGTCTGCGGGGACGCGTTTTCCGTTCCATGGAGGGTCGATGCCGAACGCCAGAGAAGATCGCGAAGGTCGCCGCGCTCAAGGAGCGCATCCAGGATTCCGAGGCCTTGCTGCTGGCCGAGTACCGCGGCCTGTCCGTCCACGACGCGACCGAGCTCCGTCGCGCCCTGTCCGAGCAGGCGCGGTTCGCGATCGTCAAGAACACGTTGATGGTGCGTGCGGCCGCCGACGCCGGCGTCGCCGAGCTCGAGGCGCTCCTGGAGGGGCCGACCGCGGTCGCGTTCGTCAGGGTGACGTGGTCGCCACGGCCAAGAAGGTCGTGGAGGCCGCGAAGAAGTTCCCGGCCCTGGTGCTGAAGGGCGGGTACCTCGACGGCAAAGTGCTCTCGGCGGCCGAGGCCCAGTCGCTCGCGACCCTGGAGTCGCCGCGAGGTGATGCTCTCGAAGGTCGCGGGGATGCTGAAGGCCGAGATGACCCGAGCGGCCTCGATGTTCCAGGCGATCCAGGGTCGGTTCCTCGGGGTGCTCGAGGCGTACAAGGAGCAGCTCCCCGGTGAGGCGACCGAGGCCGAAGACGCAGCCGACCGCGGAGGCCGAGCCCGCAGCAGAGGCCGACCCGCAGCAGAGGCCGAACCCGCTGCAGAGGCCGAGCCCGCAGCGAGCCGAACCCGCAGCAGAGGCCGGACCCGCAGCAGAGGCCGAACCCGCAGCAGAGGCCGAACCCGAGCAGGGCGACCAGCTGGGGACGAGCCAGCGCCGAGCGACGCCGAGCCCGATGCGGCCAGCGACGAGCGACGGATCTCACGAAGAGCCAGAAGAAGAGCCAGCGGCAGAACCAGCGGCAGAACCAGAGGGAGAGAAGGAGTAGACATGGCGACCAAGACGAAGATGACCGCCGAAGACCTGCTCGATCAGTTCAAGGAGATGACGCTGCTCGAGCTGTCCGGACTTCATGAAGAAGTTCGAGGAGACCTTCGACGTCCAGGCCGCCGCGGCCGCGCCGATGATGATGGCGGCGCCGGGAGCAGCCGGGGGCGGTGCCGAGGAGGTCGAGGAGCAGACCGAGTTCGACGTGGTCCTCACGGGCTCCGGCGACAAGAAGATCCAGGTGATCAAGGAGGTGCGGCCTGACGAGCCTCGGCCTCAAGGAAGCCAAGGATCTGGTGGACTCCGCCCCGAAGCCGGTCCTGGAGAAGGTCACCAAGGAAGCGGCCGACAAGGCCAAGGAGCAGCTCGAGGGCGCCGGCGGTGGCCGGTCGAGATCGAGTAGGCCGAACGGCCGAGTCGGGGATCATCGCCAGGTTTCTCGCCGCAGCGCCATCGCCAGGTTCTGAAGGCTGCATTGCGGTCGGGTTCCGCATGGGGATAGATTCCCGTCGAGCAACATCTTCGATAGGGGGCAAAGCATGACCGACGAACGCACGTTCGGACAGAGACTCCGCGCGACACGGATCAAGGCCGGGTACTCGCAGTCGGACCTGGAGGAGATCTCCGGGATCCCGAAGGCACGGCTGAGCCGCTACGAGAACGGGCACGTCGCGCCTTCGATCCAGACGCTCGAGCGGCTGGCCGGGGCGCTGAACGTCTCGGAGGCCTCGCTCCTGGGTGACGACCGCGCGCCTGATGGAGGAGTTCTTCCACGTCCTCACCGGCCGCGGGGTGCGCGGATCGCCTCCAGCGAGCAGGCGATCGCCCTCCGGGAGCGCCGTCGCCGACATCGCACGTGCGCTTCGGGATGGTGGACGAGGGGAACGGAGCGACCGCCGATCGATCGAACCTGTCGCCTCGTCGGTGTGGCGGCTCCGGCCGTCTGGCCGCCCGACGGCAGCGAAGCTCCGCGCCATCCGACCGGTTCCTCGAGGGTTGACCTCGGCTCCGAGGAGGGTAACCTTCGGCCGATTTCGACCGGGTCCCCGCCCAGGGTTGACGCTGCGCGCCTGCGCACCTACACTACTCGTTTGCCGTGCCGCGTTCCGCATGCCCCTGGTTCCAGGGTTGTCTACCCTAGGGGGATCGTTCTTGCCTGACTCGCTCGTCCCTGTCCGCGACCGTGTCGGTTTCTCCAAGCTCGACGAGGCGCTACCGCTTCCCGACCTCGTGGGCATCCAACGGGAGTCCTTCGATTGGCTCCTGGCCGAAGGTCTGAAGGAGGTCCTCGAGGAAGTCTCTCCGATCGAGGACTTCACCGAACAGTTCCAACTGCATTTCGGTAAGCACGCCTTCAAGGACCAGAAGTTCACCGAGGAGGAGTGCAAGGACAAGGACTGCCACGCTTCTCCGCTCCGCTGTTCGTCGAGGCGATGTTCGTCAACAAGGCGACCGGCGAGATCAAGGAGCAGGAGGTCTTCATGGGGGACTTCCCCATGATGACCGAGCGGGGCACCTTCATCATCAACGGCACCGAGCGGGTCGTCGTGTCCCAGCTCGTGCGTTCGCCCGGGCGTCTACTTCAGCCGAGCCGCGACAAGACCACCGACAAGGACGTCTACATCGCCAAGATCATCCCGAGCCGCGGGGCGTGGCTGGAGTTCGACGTCGACAAGAAGGACACCGTCGGCGTCCGGATCGACCGCAAGCGCCGGCAGAACGTCACGGTGCTGCTCAAGGCGCTCGGCTGGACCGCGGACGAGATCCTCGCGCTGTTCGACCAGGCGCGCAGTCGATCCAGAACACCCTCGAGAAGGACCACGTCGAGACGCCCGAGGAGGCCCTCGAGGACATCTACCGCAAGCTCGCGGCCGGGCGAGCGCCCCGACGGCCGAGTCCGCCACGCACGCTCCTGGAGAACCTGTTCTTCAACCCCAAGCGCTACGACCTGCGCGCGGGTCGGGCGCTACAAGGTCGACAAGAAGCTCGAGGCGGCCCAGGGCGTGCTCCAGTCCGCAGCTCAAGGCGCGCTTCAAGCAGCTGCAGAGCTCGACAACCCCGACAAGAAGGGGTGGGACCAGCCGAAGTTCCGCGTGCTGGGCGGAGCTCCAGAAGGACGAGCAGGGCGAGAACGGGCCGAAGTACAAGGGGATCCTGTCCTACGAGGACATGCTCCAGCACGGTCCGCTACCTCGTGAAGCTGCACGCCGGTGAGGAGGGCTACGAGCCCGACGACATCGACCACTTCGGCAACCGGCGGCTGCGCTCGGTGGGCGAGCTGATCCAGAACCAGATCCGGATCGGCCTGTCGCGCATGGAGCGGGTCGTCCGCGAGCGGATGACCACGCAGGACGTCGAGGCGATCACGCCCCAGACGCTGATCAACATCCGTCCGGTGGTCGCGAGCATCAAGGAGTTCTTCGGGACGTCGCAGCTGTCGCAGTTCATGGACCAGACCAACCCGCTCGCCGGGCTCGACCCACAAGCGCCGGCTCTCGGCGCTCGGGCCCGGTGGGCTCTCGCGCGAGCGCGCGGGGTTCGAGGTCCGGGACGTCCACCCGTCGCACTACGGCCGGATGTGCCCGATCGAGACGCCGGAGGGCCCGAACATCGGCCTGATCGGGTCGCTCTCGACCTACGGGCGCATCAACCCGTTCGGGTTCATCGAGACCCCGTACCGACGGGTCACGGGCGGCAAGGTCACCGACAAGGTCGACTACCTCTCGGCCGACGAGGAGGACCGGCACGTCATCGCGCAGGCCAACGAGCCGATCGACGCCAGACGGCGGCTACGCCAACCCGACCGTCCTGGTCCGCCGCAAGGGCGGCGAGGTCGACTGCGGTCGTGCCCGACGAGGTCGACTACATGGACGTCTCGCCCAAGCAGATCATCTCGGTCGGGGCGGCCCTGATCCCGTTCCTCGAGCACGACGACGCGAACCGGGCCCTCATGGGCGCCAACATGCAGCGCCAGGCCGTGCCGCTGCTCCGTTCGGAGGCCCCGATCGTCGGGACCGGCGTGGAGTTCCGCGCCGCCGTCGACGCGCGGCGACGTGGTGCTGGCCGAGGAGGCCGGGACCGTCGAGGACGTCTCGGCCGACGACATCGTGATCCGCGAGCGGACCGGCCTCGATGAAGACCTACAAGCTCCAGAAGTTCCGCCGGTCCAACCAGGGCACGTCGCTCAACCAGAAGCCGCTGGTCAACGAGGGCGACAAGGTCGTCCGCAACCAGGTGATCGCCGACGGACCGTCCACGGAGTCGGGCGAGCTCGCGCTCGGTCGCGAACCTGATCGTGGCGTACATGCCGTGGGAGGGCCACAACTACGAGGACGCGATCATCATCTCCGAGCGGCTGGTCAAGGACGACGTCCTGACCTCGATCCACATCGAGGAGCACGAGGTCGACGCCCGCGACACCAAGCTCGGGCGCCGAGGAGATCACCCGCGACATCCCGAACGTGTCCGAGGAGATCCTGAAGGACCTCGACGAGCGCGGGATCGTCCGGATCGGCGCCGAGGTCAACCCCGGCGACTACCTCGTCGGCAAGGTCACGCCCGAAGGGCGAGACCGAGCTGACGCCCGAGGAGCGGCTGCTCCGCGCGATCTTCGGCGAGAAGGCGCGCGAGGTGCGCGACACCTCGCTCAAGGTCCCGCACGGCGAGAGCGGCAAGGTGATCGGCGTCCGCGTGTTCACGCGCGAGGACGGCGACGAGCTGCCGCCGGGCGTGAACCAGCTGGTCCGCGTCTACGTGGCGCAGAAGCGCAAGATCTCCGACGGCGACAAGCTCGCCGGCCGCCACGGGAACAAGGGCGTGATCTCGACGATCCTGCCGGAGGAGGACATGCCGTTCCTCGCCGACGGGAGCCCCGTCGACATCATCCTGAACCCGCTCGGCGTCCCGTCCCGGATGAACCTCGGGCAGGTGCTCGAGGCGCACCTCGGGCTGGGCCGCGCCTGGTGGGGTTCCGCAGGACGGGGTCGAGCACGAGGGGCCCGGTGTACGTGTCGACCGCCGGTGTTCGACGGCGCCCGCGAGCACGAGATCCTCGAGTCGATCCGCAGCGCCCATCCCAACAAGGACGGGTCAAGCTGGTCGACGACGTCGGCAAGGCGGTCCTGTACGACGGTCGCAACGGCGAGCCGTACGAGGAGCCCGTCACGGTCGGGGTCGCCTACATCCTGAAGCTGCTCCACCTGGTGGACGACAAGATCCACGCCCGGTCCACCGGCCCGTACTCGATGATCACGCAGCAGCCGCTCGGCGGGAAGGCGCAGTTCGGCGGGCAGCGGTTCGGCGAGATGGAGGTGTGGGCGCTCGAGGCCTACGGCGCCGCCTACGCGCTGCAGGAGCTGCTGACGATCAAGTCCGACGACGTGCTCGGACGCGTGAAGGTCTACGAGGCCATCGTCAAGGGCGAGAACATCCCCGAGCCGGGCATCCCCGAGTCCTTCAAGGTCCTGATCAAGGAGATGCAGTCCCTCTGCCTGAACGTCGAGGTGCGTTCGGCCGAGGGCGAGGAGATCGAGCTCAAGGAGACCGACGAGGACGTGTTCCGCGCGGCCGAGGAGCTCGGGATCGACCTGTCCCGCAGGGAGCCGGCCGGCGCCGACTACGACTAGCGGAGCGGGAACAAGGAAGTGTTGTTCATGGTGCAAGGTGAGGTCGTGAGGAGGCCGCCTACGTGCTGGATGTGAACTTCTTCGATGAGATCCGGATCGGCCTGGCTACCGCGGATCAGATCCGCGCATGGTCCAACGGCGAGGTCAAGAAGCCGGAGACGATCAACTACCGGACGCTGAAGCCGGAGAAGGACGGCCTGTTCTGCGAGCGGATCTTCGGTCCGACGCGGGACTGGGAGTGCCACTGCGGCAAGTACAAGCGCGTCCGGTTCAAGGGCATCATCTGCGAGCGGTGCGGGGTCGAGATCACGCGCAGCAAGGTCCGCCGCGACCGGATGGGCCACATCGAGCTCGCCGCCCCGGTCACGCACATCTGGTACTTCAAGGGCGTCCCCAGCCGTCTCGGCTACCTGCTGGACATCGCCCCCAAGGACCTCGAGCGGATCATCTACTTCGCCGCCTACGTCATCACGCCGCATCGACGACGGACCGGCGCCACAAGGAGCTGCCCGAGATCGAGAAGGAGATCGACGCAGGAGAAGAACGAGCTCGAGGCCGAGCGCGACGACGAGATCAAGGGCCGGCTGTCCGAGCTCGAGGAGCGCCTGCGCGAGCTCGAGGGCGAGGGGCCAAGGGCGCCCAGCTCTCGGCCGCCCGGCGCGAGGCCCAGCGCGACGTCGACCGGATCACCGAGCACGACCAAGCGCGAGACCGAGCACCTGGACGAGGTCCTGACCGGGTTCAAGAACCTGTCAGTCAAGCAGCTCGTGGCCGACGACGCCGTCCACCGTTCGCTGCGCGAGCGGTTCGGCGACTACTTCGACGGCGGCATGGGCGCCGAGGCGATCAAGCGCCTGCTCCAGGACCTCAAGCTGGAGGAGGAGGCCGAGTCGCTGCGCGAGCAGATCGCCACCGGCAAGGGCACCCGCCGGCTCAAGGCGATCAAGCGCCTGAAGGTCGTCTCCAACTTCACCGAGGGCCGCAACTCGCCCATGGGCATGGTGCTCGACGCCGTGCCGGTGATCCCGCCGGACCTGCGCCCGATGGTGCAGCTCGACGGTGGCCGGTTCGCGACCTCGGACCTGAACGACCTGTACCGCCGCGTGATCAACCGGAACAACCGGCTGAAGCGGCTGCTCGACCTGCAGGCGCCCGAGATCATCGTCAACAACGAGAAGCGGATGCTGCAGGAGGCCGTCGACGCGCTGTTCGACAACGGCCGGCGCGGCCGGCCGGTCACGGGTCCGGGCAACCGCCCGCTGAAGTCGCTGTCCGACATGCTGAAGGGCAAGCAGGGGCGGTTCCGCCAGAACCTGCTCGGCAAGCGCGTGGACTACTCGGGCCGTTCGGTGATCGTGGTCGGTCCGGAGCTCCGTCTGCACCAGTGCGGTCTGCCCAAGCAGATGGCGCTCGAGCTGTTCAAGCCCTTCGTGATGAAGCGGCTCGTCGACCAGGCGCTCGCGCAGAACATCAAGAGCGCCAAGCGCATGGTCGAGCGCGCCCGTCCGCAGGTCTGGGACGTGCTCGAGGAGGTCATCAAGGAGCACCCGGTCATGCTGAACCGGGCGCCGACCCTGCACCGTCTGGGGATCCAGGCGTTCGAGCCGGTCCTGGTCGAGGGCAAGGCGATCCAGATCCACCCGCTGGTGTGCACCGCGTTCAACGCCGACTTCGACGGCGACCAGATGGCGGTCCACGTCCCGCTGTCGGCGGAGGCGCAGGCCGAGGCCCGCATCCTGATGCTGTCGACCAACAACATCCTGTCGCCGGCGCACGGTCGTCCGATCGCGGTCCCGACGCAGGACATGGTGCTCGGGATCTACTACCTGACGATCGAGCCCGACCGTCCCGAGAACGACGAGGACATCCCACGGTTCGGGTCGGTGAACGAGGCCCTGATGGCCCTGGATCACCATCTGGTCCGGCTGCACGACGTCGTGAAGGTGCGGCTGCCGGGCAAGGCGCTCCTGCCGGAGATGCGGCCCGAGGCCGCCGACGGCGACGCCGCGAGCAACGGTGACCGCGTGCCGGTCGTGGAGACGACCGTGGGACGCCTGATCTTCAACCAGTGCTTCCCGGACTCGGAGGAGTTCGTCGACCGTCCGCTCCTCAAGAGCGACGTGAGCCGGCTGGTCGACGCCTGCGTGCACCGCTACGACCGGGGCAGGTCGAGCAGATCCTCGACGACCTGAAGAACGTCGGGTTCCACTACGCGACGCGGGCCGGCGTGACGATCGGGATCGAGGACGTGACCACCCCTTCGGACAAGGCCGCGATCCTGGACCGGCACGAGAAGGAGGCGTCGAAGGTCGAGGTGCAGTACCGCAAGGGCATCATCACCGACGACGAGCGCCGCCAGGAGCTGATCACGATCTGGACCCAGGCGACCGACGAGGTCAAGGTCGCGATGGAGGCGCAGTTCGGCAAGACCAACCCGATCTACATGATGGCCAACTCCGGAGCCCGGGGAACATCATGCAGATCCGGCAGATCGCGGGTATGCGCGGTCTGGTGGCCAACCCGAAGGGCGAGATCATCCCGCGGCCGATCAAGTCGAACTTCCGCGAGGGCCTGTCGGTGCTCGAGTACTTCATCTCGACGCACGGCGCCCGAAAGGGCCTGGCCGACACCGCGCTCCGGACGGCCGACTCCGGCTACCTGACGCGGCGTCTGGTCGACGTCTCGCAGGAGCTGATCGTTCGCGAGGAGGACTGTGGGACCGACCGTTCGGTGCCGGTGCCCGTCACGTACGAGACGCCGAACGGCACCCGGGTCGAGAACCAGCACCTCGACACCTCGCTCTACGGGCGGGTGCTCGCGGAGGACGTCAAGGTCGACCGCAAGAAGATCGCCTCGAAGGGCGAGTTCCTCGACGACGCGGGCGCGCAGCGGCTGGTCGATGCCGGCGTCGACGCGGTCCGCGTTCGGTCGGCGACCACCTGCGAGGCCGAGTACGGCGTGTGCCGGCTCTGCTACGGCTGGTCGCTCGCGACCGGGCGGCTCGTCGACATCGGCGAGTCGGTCGGGATCGTGGCCGCGCAGTCGATCGGCGAGCCGGGCACGCAGCTCACGATGCGGACGTTCCACACCGGTGGCGTCGCGGGCGAGGACATCACCCACGGTCTGCCTCGGGTCGTGGAGCTGTTCGAGGCCCGTCGTCCCAAGGGCGAGGCGTGGATCACCGAGATCCCCGGCACCGTCCAGATCGAGGACGACGAGGAGAAGAAGGAGCGGCGGATCACCGTCACGTCGGAGGACGGCAGCGACTCCGTGCAGTACAAGGTCGGGTTCCGGGCCCGGCTGCTGGTCGGCGACGGCGACGCCGTCGAGGTCGGGCAGCAGCTCACGGAGGGCTCGGTCAACCCGCACGAGAAGCTGCGGATCGAGGGCGTGCAGGCCCTGCAGAACCACCTCGTCGAGGAGGTCCAGCAGGTCTACCGCTCGCAGGGCGTGACGATCCACGACAAGCACATCGAGCTGATCGTGCGGCAGATGCTCCGCAAGGTGCAGATCATCGAACCGGGCGACACGGACTTCCTGCCCGGCGACCTGATCGACCGCCGCCGGTTCGAGACCGCGAACCGCGAGACCGTCGAGAACGGCGGTCAGCCGGCCAGCGCTCGGCCGCAGCTGCTGGGGATCACGAAGGCGTCGCTGGCCACGGACTCGTGGTTGTCGGCGGCCTCCTTCCAGGAGACGACGAGGGTGCTCACCGAAGCGGCCATCGCCGGTCGCTCGGACGGGCTGCTCGGCCTGAAGGAGAACGTGATCATCGGCAAGCTGATCCCGGCGGGCACCGGCATGGCGCGGTACCGCAACGTGCAGGTCAAGATCAAGCCCGAGGCGATCCCGGAGTACTGGCTGGCCCGCCAGCGCGAGATCGCGGAGGCCGAGGCGGCCGGCGAGCCGGTCCTTGCGGGCATCACCCGCGAGGAAGCCGAACGCGAGCTGTTCGGAGCGGGGTCCTTCTCCCCCGAGGAGTGATCGCGGCGATCCATCGGTCTAGAGCAAGGCTCCAGGCACGGCCGCCCGTGCCTGGCGTCCGTTCGTTGACACGCACGGGACGTGCCTAGTAGCCTCATCGTTTGCACCGGGCTCGGCGGGCGGGCCTCGGTATCTGGTGCGCTTCCAGGGGGTTTCCCAAGGGACGACCTACGCCCACTGAGTTCCACCTGGAAGCCGGGCCCGCGGTCCGGCTTCAACGCTGTCGGACCCCGAGTTCGGTGACAAGTCGAGAGTGTAGGCGAGAGGACCATGCCCACGATCCAGCAACTCGTGCGCCACGGCCGTACGCGGCCCCGGGAGAAGACCAAGGCTCCCGCGCTCAAGGGCAGCCCCCAGCGGCGGGGCGTGTGCACGCGCGTCTACACCATGACTCCCGAAGAAGCCGAACTCGGCCCTTCGCAAGGTCGCCCGCGTGCGCCTGACCTCGGGGATCGAGGTCACCGCCTACATCCCCGGCGTCGGGTCACAACCTGCAGGAGCACTCGATCGTCCTGGTCCGGGCGGGCCGCGTCCGCGACCTCCCGGGCGTCCGTTACAAGGTCATCCGCGGGACGCTGGACACCTCGGGCGTGCGCGAGCGCCGCAAGGCTCGGTCGCGCTACGGCTCGAAGAAGGGCGGCGACTGATGCCGCGCAAGGGCCCATCCGTCCACCGCGACACGGGACCGGATCCGGTCTACCAGAACGTCGCTGGTCACGCAGTTGATCAACAAGGTCCTGCTGGACGGGAAGAAGACGCGTCGCCGAGCGCACGGTCTACAAGGCGCTCGAGGTGATCAGCGAACGGACGGCGAACGACCCGGTCATCACGCTCAAGAAGGCGGTCGAGAACGTCCGCCCGATGCTCGAGGTGCGGTCGCGGCGGGTCGGTGGCGCCAACTACCAGGTGCCGGTCGAGGTTCGGCCGCTCGCGCGGCACGACGCTGGCGACTGCGGTGGATCGTGAACAACGCGCGGTCGCGCAAGGAGCACTCGATGGCCGAGCGCCTCGTGGGCGAGATCATGGACGCCTCCAACGGCCAGGGCGTCTCGGTGAAGCGCCGCGAGGACATGCACAAGATGGCCGAGGCGAACAAGGCGTTCGCGCACTACCGATGGTGATCGAGATCAACGACGTGGCCGGGCTCATCTCGAGCCCGGCGTTCGATGAAGGGGGCCGCTGATCATGGCGGTGCCCGCGGAGAAGGTGGACGTGGCAGAGACGGTCGAGAAGGTCACAGGACGCGGAACCGGTTCCGAGCAAGGAGCTGGTGATCCGCGAATACCCGCTCGCCAGAACCCGGAACATCGGGATCATGGCGCACATCGACGCGGGCAAGACGACCACGACCGAGCGCATCCTGTACTACACCGGCAAGGCCTACAAGATCGGGCGAGGTCCACGAGGGCACCGCCCTGATGGACTGGATGGTCCAGGAGCGCGAGCGCGGGATCACGATCACCTCGGCCGCGACGACCACCAACTGGAAGGGTCACTGGATCAACATCATCGACACGCCCGGCCACGTCGACTTCACGGTCGAGGTCGAGCGGTCGCTGCGCGTGCTCGACGGCGCGATCGCCGTGTTCGACGCGGTCGCCGGCGTCGAGCCGCAGACCGAGACCGTCTGGCGCCAGGCCGACCGGTACGGCGTGCCGCGGATCGGCTTCGTGAACAAGATGGATCGCACCGGCGCCGACTTCGGGCGCACGGTCGAGATGATGGTCGAGCGCCTGCAGGCGAACCCGCTCGTCCTGCAGCTGCCCTGGGGCAGCGAGGGCGACTTCCAGGGCGTGATCGATCTCGGTCGAGATGAAGGCGCTGCACTGGGTCTCGGAGATGGGCGAGGAGTGGGAGACCGCGGAGATCCCCGCCGAGCTCGCAGGACGCCGCCAAGCAGGCGCACCACGACCTGTTCGAGAAGCTCGCCGACCACGACGAGTCCCTGATGGAGAAGTTCGTCCACGAGGAGGAGGCCACGGTCGACGAGCTCCGCCGCGCGATCCGCCGCGGCGACCCTGGCGGGCAGGGCGTGCCCGGTGCTCCTGCGGCTCAGCGTTCAAGAACAAGGCGATCCAGCCGCTGCTGGACGCGATCGTCGCCTACCTGCCGGCGCCGAGCGACGTGCCGCCGGTCGAGGGGCACACCCGCCAGGGCGAGAGCACGCCGAACGCAAGCCGGACGACAGCGAGCCGTTCTCGGCCTGGTCTTCAAGATCATGTCCGACCCGTTCGTGGGCCGGCTCACGTACGTCCGCGTCTACTCCGGGCTGCTGCGCGTCGGCTCCCACGTCGAGAACACGACGAAGGACCGCAAGGAGCGCATCGGCCGCATCCTGCAGATGCACGCGAACCACCGCGAGGACATGGACGCCGCGTTCACCGGCGACATCGTGCGCGATCGTCGGGCTCAAGCATTCGAGCACCGGCGACACGCTCGCCGACCCCGCGAACCCGATCGTCCTGGAATCGATCAGCTTCCCGACGCCGGTGATCTCGGTCGCCGTCGAGCCCAAGACCAAGGCCGACCAGGACAAGCTGGGTACCGGGCTGGCCAAGCTCGCCGACGAGGACCCGACGTTCGTCGTGAAGTACGACGACGAGACGGGGCAGACCGTGATCTCCGGGATGGGCGAGCTGCACCTGGACATCATCGTCGACCGCCTGCGCCGCGAGTTCAGCGTCGACGCCAACGTCGGCAAGCCGCAGGTGGCCTATCGCGAGTCGATCCGCAAGCCGGTCACCAAGGTCGAGGGCCGATTCATCCGTCAGAGCGGTGGGCACGGGCAGTTCGGTCTCGTGTACCTGAACCTCGAGCCCACCGGGCAAGGCGGTGGCTACGAGTTCATCAACAAGATCGTGGGCGGCAAGATCCCGCGCGAGTACATCCCGGCGGTCGACCAGGGCATCCAGGAGGCGATGGAGAGCGGCGTGCTCGCCGGCTACCCACTCGTGGACGTCCGGGCCACCCTGGTGGACGGCTCCTTCCACGAGGTCGACTCGTCCGAGATGGCGTTCAAGATCGCCGGCTCGATCGGGCTCAGCGAGGCCGCGCGCCGCGCCGACCCGTGCTGCTCGAACCCGTGATGGAGTTCGAGGTGATCACGCCCGAGGACTTCATGGGCGAGGTCATGGGCGACGTGACCGCGCGGCGCGGGCGGATCGAGCGGATCGACGACCGGAGCGGTCAGAAGGCGATCCGCGTGCTGGTCCCGCTCGCTGAGCTGTTCGGCTACGCGACCGACCTGCGTTCGCGCACCCAGGGGCGCGCGTCGCACACACCGATGCAGTTGCAGAACTACCACGAGGTGCCGGCCAACATCTCCAAGGAGATCGTTGCCCGCGTCCGGGGCGAGTAGGACCTCGGACCTAGCTCAGGACCCGGACGAGGAGACGAGGAGAAGAGGACATGGGCAAGAAGAAGTTCGAGCGCACGAAGCCGCACGTGAACATCGGGACGATGGGTCACATCGACCACGGCAAGACGACGCTGACCGCGGCGATCACGAAGCGCCAGGCCGAGAAGGGCCTCGCCGAGTTCACGCCGTTCGACGAGATCGACAAGGCGCCGGAGGAGCGCGAGCGCGGCATCACGATCGCGATCGCGCACGTCGAGTACGAGACCGACACGCGTCACTACGCGCACGTCGACATGCCGGGTCACGCCGACTACATCAAGAACATGATCACGGGCGCCGCCCAGGTGGACGGCGCGATCCTGGTCGTGTCCGCGGCCGACGGCCCGATGCCGCAGACCCGCGAGCACGTGCTGCTCGCCCGTCAGGTGGGCGTGCCGTACATCGTGGTCGCGCTCAACAAGGTCGACATGGTCGACGACCCGGAGCTGCTCGACCTGGTCGAGCTCGAGGTGCGCGAGCTCCTGTCCGCCTACGAGTACCCCGGCGACGACACGCCCGTGATCCAGGTGTCGGCGCTGAAGGCGCTCGAGGGCGACGAGGAGGCCCAGGCCAAGATCGACGAGCTCCTCGCGGCCGTGGACTCCTACGTGCCCGAGCCCGTGCGCGACGTCGACAAGCCCTTCCTGATGGCGATCGAGGACGTGTTCTCGATCACCGGTCGCGGCACGGTGGTGACCGGCCGCGTCGAGCAGGGCGTGCTCAAGAAGATGGAAGAGGTCGAGATCGTGGGGATCAAGGACACGCGCAAGACCACGGCGACCGACCTCGAGATGTTCCGCAAGCTGCTGGACGAGGTGCAGGCCGGCGACAACGTCGGGGTGCTGCTCCGCGGGGTCGACAAGGAAGACGTGGCACGCGGTCAGGTGCTCGCCAAGCCGGGTTCGGTCACGCCGCACACCGACTTCATGTCCCAGGTCTACGTGCTGTCCAAGGACGAGGGCGGCCGCCACACGCCGTTCTTCACCGGCTACCGCCCGCAGTTCTACTTCCGCACGACCGATGTCACCGGCTCGGCGAACCTGCCCGAGGGTGTCGAGATGGTCATGCCCGGCGACAACATCGAGATGACCGTCAGCCTCGGTGCGCCGATCGCCATGGAGGAAGGCCTGCGCTTCGCGATCCGCGAGGGCGGCCGGACCGTGGGTGCCGGACGCGTCACCAAGATCATCAAGTAACGACCGAGACGGAAGAGGGGAAGCGACGCAGTGGCCGGACCCAGGATCCGCATCAAGCTCCGCGCGTACGACCACCGGATGCTGGACGTCGCGGCTCGCGAGATCGTCGAACACGTGACCCGGACCGGGGCCAAGGTCGTGGGGCCCGTGCCGCTGCCGACCGAGCGGTCGATCTACACCGTGATCCGGTCGCCCCATAAGTACAAGGACAGCCGCGAGCACTTCCAGATGCTCACGCACAAGCGGCTCATCGACATCGTCGACGCCACGTCGAAGACGGTCCAGGAGCTCCAACGCCTGAACCTGTCGGCCGGCGTCGACATCGAGATCAAGTTGTAGAGGGACATGGCAAAGATCAAAGGCATCCTCGGGACGAAGCTGGGCATGACCCAGATCTTCGACGACACGCGCGCGATCCCGGTCACGGTCATCAAGGCCGGGCCGTGTTTCGTCGCGCAGGTCAAGACCGAGGCGAAGGACGGCTACTCGGCGGTGCAGCTCGCGTTCGGCGCCACGCGGCCGAACGGTCTGACCAAGCCCGAGCAGGGTCACTTCGACGCGCACGGCGGGCAGACCGGCCGGCACGTCGTCGAGATCCGCACGGACGATGCCGCCTCCTACGAGCCCGGCCAGGAGCTCCGGGCCAACGTGTTCGAGGCGGGCGAGCGCGCGCCGACGTGGTCGGCGTCTCCAAGGAAGGGCTTCGCCGGCGCGATGAAGCGGCACGGGTTCAGCGGCCTGTCGAGCAGCCACGGGACCAAGCGCAAGCACCGTTCGCCGGGCGCGATCGGCGCGTGCGCGACCCCGTCGCGCGTGTTCAAGGGCATGCGGATGGCGGGTCAGATGGGCAACGAGCGCGTGACCGTGCTGAACCTCGAGGTCGTCCGCGCCGACGCCGAACGCAACCTGCTGCTCATCCGGGGCGCGATCCCGGGCCCGGACGGCGCCCTGGTGATGGTCCGTTCGGCCGTCAAGGCTCCCGCCACGAAGGGCGGTCACTGATGCCGAAGGTCGATGTGGTCTCCCTCGCCGGCAAGAAGGTCGGCACCCGCGATCTCGCGCCCGAGGTGTTCGAGGCCAAGGTCAGCGTGCCCCTGATGCACCAGGTGGTGCTCGCCGGCTTCGCCTCGATCCGCCGCGGCACGCACTCGACCAAGACCCGGGGCGAGGTCTCGGGCGGCGGTCGCAAGCCCTGGCGCCAGAAAGGGACGGGCCGGGCCCGGCAGGGTTCGAACCGCTCCCCGCAGTGGACGGGCGGCGGCGTCGTGCACGGCCCCCACCCGCGCGACCACGAGATGCGGGTGAACAAGAAGATGAAGCGGGGCGCCCTGCGCTCGGCGCTCACCGACGCGCTCACGAGCGGGAAGCTCAGGGTCGTGCAGGATCTCGAGTTCGACGCTCCCAAGACCAAGACCGCGGCCGAGGTGCTCGACACGCTCGAGCTCGGGGGCAAGGTCCTGCTCGTGCTGCCGTTGCCCAGCGATTCGGGCGCGGTGGAGAAGTCGTTCCGCAACATCCGTGGCGTTCGGGTCGCCTACGCGCGGAGCCTCGGTGTCTACGAGGTGATCGGCGCGGACCACCTGGTGATCACCGAGAGCGCGCTCGACGTCGTCGAGGGCTCGCCGGCCCAGACGCAGGCGGATGAACCCGCCGCGAAGGAGCCCCGCCGAGGAGCCCGCACCGAGGAGCCCGCCCCGATGAAAGCGGAGACGTGAGCCGGAGCCGGACGACCGAGGCCGAGCCGACGACCGAGGCGGGGGTGAGGCCGAGTGAAGACGCCGCGCGACGTGATCATCCGGCCCGTGGTGAGCGAGAAGTCCTACGCGGGCCTGGAGCAGAACACCTACACGTTCCTGGTCGACCCCAGGGCGAACAAGACCGAGATCAAGGAGGCCGTCCAGGTGATCTGGAACGTCCAGGTGATCTCGGTCAGGACGCTGAACCGCACCGGCAAGGTCAAGCGGCGCCGCTACACGCTCGGCAAGCGGGCGGACCAGAAGCGCGCGATCGTCAAGCTCGCCGAGGGCGACAGCATCGAGATCTTCGAGGCGGGGAAATAGCGCATGGCCGTTCGCAAGTACAAGCCGACGACGCCGGGACGACGCGGCGCCAGCGTGTCCTCCTTCGAGGAGATCACGCGCGCCAAGCCCGAGCGCTCGCTCGTCGCGAAGGGCCGGAACCGAGCCGGCCGGAACGCGCAGGGCCGGATCACCACCCGGCACCAGGGCGGCGGCAACAAGCGCCGGTACCGGATGATCGACTTCCGCCGCGACAAGGACGGCGTGCCGGCCAAGGTGGCGCACATCGAGTACGACCCCAACCGCACCGCGCGGATCGCGCTCCTGCACTACGTCGACGGCGAGAAGCGCTACATCCTGTCGCCCAACGGTCTTCGGGTCGGGGACCGGCTGGTCTCGGGGAAGGTGCCGACGTGCGGCCGGGCAACTCGCTGCCGCTGCGGAACATCCCCGTGGGTACCACGGTGCACGCCGTGGAGCTCAAGCCCGGTGGCGGCGCCCGCATGGCGCGCTCGGCCGGGACGAGCATCCAGGTCATGGCCAAGGAGGGCAAGATGGCCACGCTCCGCCTGCCCTCCGGCGAAACCCGGCTGGTCGAGGCTGCCTGCAAGGCAACGATCGGCGAGGTCGGCAACGCCGAGCACGAGCTGATCCAGCTCGGCAAGGCCGGGCGCAACCGGTGGAAGCGCAAGCGTCCGTCCGTCCGAGGTGTGGCGATGAACCCGGTCGACCACCCGCTGGGCGGCGGCGAGGGCAAGAGTTCGGGCGGCCGCCACCCCACGAGCCCGTGGGGACAGAAGGAAGGCCGAACGAGGAAGAAGAACAAGGCGTCGAACAAGTACATCGTTCGCCGTCGCGGGAAGGGCAGGGCTAGTGCCGCGGAGCATCAAGAAGGGGCCGTTCGTCGACGAGCACCTCATGGTCAAGATCGTCGAGATGAACCGCAAGAGCGACAAGAAGGTCGTCCGGACCTGGTCGCGCCGTTCGACGATCGTGCCCGACATGGTCGGTCACACGATCGCGGTCCACGACGGCCGCAAGCACGTGCCCGTGTACATCTCGGAGTCGATGGTCGGGCACAAGCTCGGCGAGTTCGCGCCGACGCGGACGTTCCGTTCGCACGCGCGCGGTGAGCGTTCGACCACGGTGAGGTAGCGCGACATGGAGGCGAAAGCGACGGTGAAGTACGTGCGGATCTCGCCGCCGAAGGCTCGGCGGGCGGTCGACCTCGTCCGTGGCCGGCAGGTCGAGGAGGCCCGCCGGATCCTGCGCTTCTCGCCGCTCGGCGCCGCCAAGACGATCGAGAAGGCGCTGAACTCGGCCGTCGCCAACGCCGAGCAGCAACCCGGCGTGGTCGCCCAGAACCTGGTCGTGGACCGGGCCTGGGTGGACGAGGGTCCGACGCTGAAGCGTTGGCGCCCGCGCGCCTACGGTCGCGCGACCAAGATCCTCAAGCGCACGTCGCACATCACGCTCGTGGTTCGTTCGTTGGGAGAGGATGCGTAGTGGGTCACAAGGTCAACCCGTACGGGTTCCGTCTCGGGGTCATCTACCCGTGGAAGTCCAACTGGTTCGCCGATCGGGACTACTCCGACCAGCTCCACGAGGACATCTGGATCCGCAAGCACATCCGCTCGCGGCTGTCGCGCGCCGGCATCTCGAGCATCGACATCGAGCGCAAGGGCGACCAGATCTGGATCTACATCCGCACGGCTCGGCCGGGCATCGTGATCGGCCGCAAGGGCGCCGAGGTCGACAAGATCCGCAAGGACGTCGAGCGCGTCACGAAGAAGCGCGTGGACGTGAAGGTCGAGGACATGAACTCGGCCGCCTCCGAGACCCGCCCCGAGACCGACGCCACGCTGCTCGCGCAGGGCGTGGCCGAGCAGCTCGCCGGCCGGGTGTCGTTCCGCCGCGCGATGCGCCGAGCGGTGCAGACCGCGATGCGCTCGGGCGCCCTGGGCGTTCGGGTGCAGTGCGGCGGCCGCCTGGGTGGCGCCGAGATGTCCCGCCGCGAGTGGTACCGCGAGGGACGCGTCCCCTGCACACGCTGCGGGCCAAGATCGATTTCGGGACGGCCGAGGGCAAGACCACGTTCGGCATCATCGGCGTGAAGGTCTGGGTCTACCACGGCGACGAGATCCCGCAGGCCGAGCAGGAGACCGAGCGTCTGCGCGCCCGCGCGCTCGCGCAGGTCTCCAGCGGCGGCGCTCGACCGGCGCGCTCATCACCGACGAACGCGAGGCCGCCGAGGTCGCCGAGCCGGAGGGCACCGGCCGCCGCTGCCGAGCCGGCGACGGAGGCGGAGGTCGACGCGGAGGCTGCGCAGGCGGAGGCTCCGACCGGCGACTCAGCGGAAGGCGGAACGGCCGAGGCGGAGGGACCGGCGGGCGACTCGTCGGCGCAGGAAGCCGCGCTGAGCACGCCCGCCGCCGCCGACGTAGAGCCCGCGGGACCTGCCTCCGAGGCTGTGGCGGACGACGCCGCGAAGGAGCAGGCCTGATGCTCGCCCCGAAGAAGGTCAAGCACCGCAAGGTGCACCGAGGCCACCGGCGCGGACGCGCCAAGGGCGGGACCGAGGTGCATTTCGGTGACTTCGGCCTGGTCGCGCTCGAGGCCGCGTGGATCACGAACCGCCAGATCGAGGCGGCTCGTGTCGCGATCACGCGTCACATCCGTCGCGGCGGGAAGGTCTGGATCAACATCTTCCCCGACAAGCCCTACACCAAGAAGCCGGCCGAGACCCGGATGGGCTCGGGCAAGGGCAACCCGGAGGGCTGGGTCGCCGTCGTCAAGCCGGGTCGCGTGATGTTCGAGCTGTCCGGGGTCTCCGAGACGCTCGCGCGCGAGGCGATGTCGCGCGCCGCGCACAAGCTGCCGATCAAGAGCAAGTTCATCACCCGAGCCGGGATCGGGGGATGGAGTGATGGCGGGCATGCAGGAGCTCCGTGACCTCGGCGACGAGGAGCTGTTCGAGCGGCTCGAGGCCGACAAGGAGGAGCTGTTCAACCTGCGGTTCCAACTCGCGACGGGGCAGCTCGACAACCCGATGCGGATCAAGGACGTCCGGCACGAGATCGCGCGCATCCTCACGGTCGTGACCGAACGCGGAACGGAGCTCGAGCTGGACGCGGCCCCAAGGGCTGAGTCCGGAGCCGAGTCCGAGGCGGAGGCATCGCTGAGCGAAGGGACCGAAGAGACCGTGACGGACCAGACCGCGCCCGACGCCGCAGAGGCGGTCGCTCCGGCGACCCCGGCGCCGAAGGCCTCGAGCCCTCGGCGGGCGACCGCACCCGGCGCAAGATCCGGGTAGGCGTGGTCGTGTCCGACAAGATGGACAAGACCGTGCTCGTCCGGATCGACCGACGCGTGCGGCACCCGCTGATACAAGAAGACCGTCGCGCGCTCGAACAAGCTCGCCGCGCACGACGAGACGAACGACGCGCACGTCGGCGACACCGTTCGGCTGATGGAGACGCGACGCGCCTCAAGACCAAGCGCTGGCGCGTCGTCGAGATCGTGGAGAGGGCCAAGTAAGTGATCCAGCAGGAATCGCGCTGCAAGGTGGCGGACAACACCGGGGCCAAGGAGGTCCTCGTGATCCGCGTGCTCGGCGGGAGCGGCCGCCGGTACGCGCAGTGGGCGACGTGGTGGTCGGCTCGGTCAAGGACGCGCTGCCCGGCGGCGGGGTCAAGAAGGGTGAGGTCGTCAAGGCCGTCGTCGTTCGGACCGCCAAGGGCGACGCCGCCCCGACGGCTCGTACATCCGGTTCGACGACAACGCGGTCGTGATCTTGACGGCCGACTCGAAGAACCCGCGCGGCACCCGGATCTTCGGACCCGTCGCGCGCGAGCTCCGCGAACGTCGCTTCATGAAGATCATCTCGCTCGCCCCGGAGGTGTTGTGACATGCCAGGCGTGAACATCCACAAGGACGACACCGTGAAGGTCATGACCGGCAAGAGCGCCGGCCACACCGGGCGCGTGATCCGCGTGCTCCCGAGCGACGGGCGCGTGATGGTGGAGGGTGCGGCGATGGCCAAGAAGCACCAGCGCACCTCGGGCAAGCGCTCGGCGAGCGGTTCCCAGCTCCAGCAGGGCGGGATCATCGACACCGAGCTGTACATCGACATCTCGAACGTGATGCTGGTATGCAACTCCTGCGGCCAGCCGACCCGGGTCGGGTACCGCATCGAGGGCGACGGCTCGAAGTTCCGGGTGTGCAGGAAGTGCGGGGCCGACCAATGACCGATCAGCCGACGCCCCGCCTCAAGGAGCGCTACAACCAGCAGATCCGGTCCCGGCTCCAGCAGGAGCTGGGCTTCCCAACCCGAACCAGGTGCCGCGGCTGGACAAGGTCGTGATCAACATGGGGGTTGGTGACGCCCTGAAGGATGGCCGTATGCTGGAGGCCGCGGTCGACGACCTCACGATCATCACCGGGCAGAAGCCGGTGATCACCAAGGCCCGGAAGTCCATCGCCGGGTTCAAGCTCCGTGAGGGCAGCCCGATCGGCGCCAAGGTCACCCTGCGGGGCGACCGGATGTGGGAGTTCATCGATCGGCTCGTCTCGATCGCGATCCCCAGGATCCGGGACTTCCGAGGGCTGAACCCGAACGCGTTCGACGGGCACGGCGACTACACGCTCGGGCTGACCGAGCAGCTGATCTTCCCGGAGATCGACTACGACAAGGTCCTGAAGATCCGGGGATGGACATCACGGTCGTGACGACCGCGAGGAACGACGACGAAGGCAGGGCGCTGCTCGTCGCGCTCGGGTTCCCGTTCGAGGGGATCCCGATGGCGGCGGCGTCCTAGGAGAGCGGACATGGCGAAGAAGGCGTTGAGGAACAAGCAGGAGGCGCAGGCCAAGTTCAAGGTGCGCGAGTACACGCGCTGCCGGCGCTGCGGCCGAGCTCGAGCCGTCTACCGGCGGTTCCTGCTCTGCCGCATCTGCTTCCGCGAGCTCGCGCACGCGGGGAGCTGCCGGGGGTGACGAAGGCCTCATGGTGAAGCTGGCCACCAACGTGAACGATCCGGTCGGCGACATGCTGACCAGGGTCCGCAACGCCAACCTCGCCTACAAGGGACGACCTGTTCGTCCCGGCGTCGAAGATGAACAAGGCGCTCCTGCAGATCCTCACGACCGAGGGCTACGTGAGCGACTTCGCCGAGGAGGGCGAGGGGATCGAGCGCGTGTACCGCGTGACGCTGAAGTACGACGCCAAGCGCAAGCGCACGATCAGCGGGATCAAGCGCGTGAGCAAGCCCGGCCGTCGCGTGTACGCGGGCAAGGGCGAGCTGCCCCGGGTCCTCGGCGGGCTCGGGGTCGCGATCATCTCGACCTCACAGGGCGTGATGACGGACCGCGACGCCTCCCGCAAGGGGATCGGCGGCGAGGTCTTGGCGTTCATCTGGTGAGTTCGATCGAGGGATGAAGAGGACATGAGTCGGATCGGCAAGCAGCCCATCGAGATCCCGAGCGGCGTCGACGTCACGGTCGGCGAGGACGCCGTCGTGGTCGTCAAGGGCCCACGCGGCGAGCTGACGCACGCGGGTGCACCCCGAGATGCGCCTCGTCCGCGACGAGGCCGTCCTGCGCGTCGAACGGCCGACCGACGAGGGCTTCCACCGCAGCCTCCACGGGCTCACCCGTTCGCTGATCGCGAACATGGTGGAGGGCGTGACGAAGGGCTACGAGAAGCGGCTCACGATCGTCGGCGTGGGCTATCGCGCGACCATGAAGGGCAAGGGCGCTCGAGGTGCAGGTCGGGTTCTCGCACCCGGTCACGGTGCCGGCGATCGACGGGATCGAGTTCGAGACCCCGACGCCCACCCAGATCGTGGTGCGGGGCAACGACAAGCAGCTGGTGGGCGAGGTCGCCGCCAACATCCGGAAGATCCGCAAGCCCGAGCCGTACAAGGGCAAGGGGATCCGCTACGAGAACGAGTACGTCCGCAAGAAGGCCGGCAAGGCCGCGAAGAGTGCGACCGCGTGATGGATGCCAAGACCAGACGCCGGGCCCGGGTCCGCCGCCACGAGCGCTTGCGCCGGAAGATCTCGGGGACCGCGGAGCGGCCGAGGCTGGCCGTGTACCGCTCGAACCGGCACATCTACGCGCAGCTCGTCGACGACGACGCGGCGCGCACGCTCATCTCGGCGTCCGACCGAGACGTCAAGCCAGGCGGCGAGGGCAAGACGGCGCCGGCGAAGGCCGTCGGGGAGCTGCTGGCCGAACGCGCGAAGGCGGCCGGGATCGACCGGGTCGTGTTCGACCGCGGCGGCAGGCTGTTCCACGGGCGCGTAGCGGCGCTCGCCGAGGGTGCGAGGGAGAAGGGACTGCGGATCTGATGCGGCGCTACGACTCACAGGGCGAGAAGAGCATCTACGAGGAGCGGGTGATCTCGATCAACCGCGTGGCCAAGGTCGTCAAGGGCGGCCGCCGGTTCTCGTTCGCCGCGCTCGTCGTGGTGGGCGACGGCGCCGGCCGCGTCGGTCTGGGCTACGGCAAGGCCAAGGAGGTGCCCGCGGCGATCGCCAAGGGCGTCGAGGAGGCCAAGCGCAAGATGTTCGAGGTGCCGATGATGGGCACCACGATCCCGCACCAGGTGACCGGCCGCGACGGCGCCGGCATCGTGCTCCTCGAGCCCGCGGCGCCGGGGACCGGCGTGATCGCGGGTGGCGCGGTCCGCGCGCTCGTCGAGTGCGCCGGCATCAAGGACATCCTGTCCAAGTCGCTCGGCTCCTCGAACGCGATCAACATCGTCAAGGCGCGCCATGACCGGGCTCCAGAGCCTGCGGCGCCCCGAGGAGGTCGCGCGGCTCCGAGGGCCGCGAGCTCCACGAGGTGGCGCCCAAGCCGATGCTCGACGCGGTGGCGGCGGCGCAGGCGCGGATGTCGGCCACGCGCGCGGCCAAGCTCGAAGAGGTCTACGGCGACCAGGCGCAGGCGTCGCCGGATGCGGGTCGACGATGACCAAGCTCAAGGTCACCCAGGTCCGCAGCGTGATCCACCGCCCGAAGGACCAGAAGCAGACCGTTCGGCGCCTCGGGCTGCACCGGATCCGCGACAGCGTGATCAAGGACGACCGTCCCGAGATCCGCGGCATGATCGCGAAGGTCCAGCACCTCGTGCGCGTCGAAGAGGTTCAGGGTGACGGACCAGGGACGAGCCGGACGGCGGCTCGAAGGCCCAGAGTCGCGAAAGGACGTCGTCGTGAAGCTGCATCACCTCAAGCCCGCCGCGGGCGCGAAGAAGGACCGCACCCGCGTGGGTCGCGGCCGCGCCGGCACGCGCGGCAAGACCGCCGGACGCGGCACCAAGGGCTGGGGCGCGCGCCACAACCCCAAGCCTGGGTTCGAGGGCGGCCAGATGCCGCTCCAGCGCCGCGTGCCCAAGCTGAAGGGCTTTCACCAACCCCAACCGCGTCGAGTACGCCGTCGTCAACGTGGGCTCGCTCGGCGAGGTGTTCGAGGGCGAGGTCGACCCGAGGCGCTGCTCGAGCACGGCCTGGTCCGCAAGGGCCGGCCGGTCACGATCCTCGCCCGCGGCGAGATCGACAAGGCGCTCACGGTCCGCGCGCACGCGTTCAGCGAGGCGGCCAAGGCGAAGATCGAAGGAGCCGGCGGCAGGGCCGAGGTCCTGGGCGACCGGGGTAGGATAAGGACCCGTGCTCCGCGCCTTCGTCAACGCGTTCAAGGTTCCGGACCTCCGGAACAAGATCTTCTTCACGCTGGCCATCATCGCGATCTACCGGCTGGGGTCGCACGTCCCAGTCCCGGTCGTGGACATCAACATCCTGACCGACGCGCTGAAGGCGCAGGGGAGCACCGGGTTCCTCTCGTTCATCGACCTGTTCTCCGGGGCGCGCTGACGCGCATGGCGATCTTCGGGCTCGGGATCATGCCGTACATCACGGCCTCGATCATCATGCAGCTCCTCACCGTCGTGATCCCCAAGCTCGAGTCGTGGCACAAGGAGGGCGAGTCCGGGACCAAGAAGATCAACCAGTGGACCCGCTACGTGACCGTCGTGCTCGCGCTGCTGCAGTCCACCGGGCTGGTGTTCCTGTTCCACTCGCGGTCCGCAGCAGCTCGGCGGCGTCGACATCTTCCCGTCGGGGACGTTCACCGCGGCGAACATCGCGCTGATCGTGCTGGTCATGACCGCCGGCACCGCGATGATCATGTGGATGGGCGAGCTGATCACCGCAGCGGGGCATCGGCAACGGGATGTCGATCCTGATCTTCTCGAGCGTGATCTCGCGATTGCCACAGGAGGGTCGCGCGATCCTCCTGCAGGCCGGCGAGGCGAAGTTCGTCGTGGTCCTGCTGATCGGTCTCGCGATCGTCGTGGGCGTCATCTTCATCGAGCAGGGCCAGCGCCGGATCCCGGTCCAGTACGCCAAGCGCGTGGTCGGCCGGCGGATGACGACGGGCGGCAGCACGTACATCCCGCTCAAGGTCAACCAGGCCGGCGTGATCCCGATCATCTTCGCGAGCTCGGTCCTGTACTTCCCCACGCTGCTCGCGAGCGTCTACCACGCGGACTGGTTCACGAACTTCGTGAACAACTACGTCACGAACCAGCGGAGCTTCGTCTACATGATCTTCTACGGGCTCCTGGTGATCTTCTTCGCGTACTTCTACACGGCGATCGCGTTCAACCCCGTCGACACGGCCGGACAACCTTCGGAAGTACGGCGGGTTCGTCCCCGGGATCCGGCCCGGACCGCCGACCGCCGAGTACCTGAGCTTCGTGCTGAACCGGATCACGCTCCCGGGGTCGATCTTCCTGGCCACGGTCGCGTTGCTGCCGACGATCGTGCTCGCCTTCTGGACGATCCAGCAGTTCCCGTTCGGAGGGACCTCGTTGCTGATCACGATCGGCGTCGCCCTCGAGACGATGAAGCAGCTCGAGTCGCAGCTGTTGATGCGGCACTACGAGGGTTTCCTGAAGTAGGCCGACGTTGCGGATCATCCTCCTCGGACCTCCGGGCGCAGGGAAGGGCACGCAGGCCAGGAGGCTGTCCGAACGCTACGGGCTCCCGATCATCGCGACGGGTGACATCTTCCGAGACCAGATCGCGCGCGAGACGCCGCTCGGCTTGCAGGCCAAGGAGTTCTACGAGCGCGGCGAGTACGTCCCCGACGACCTGACCACGAAGATGGTGCTCGAGCGGCTCTTCCAGCCCGACGTGCGGGAGGGCTTCATCCTCGACGGCTACCCGCGCACGGTTCCCCAGGCGCAGTCGCTCGAACGCGCGCTCGCCGAGAAGGGGCAGTCGATCTCGGCCAGTGCAGAACTTCAAGATCTCCGACGCGGTCGCCGTCAAGCGCCTCATGGCCCGCCTGGTCTGTCCCAACTGCAAGCGGAGCTACAATACGGAGTTCAAGCCGCCGCGGGTCGCGGGGATCTGCGACGTGTGCGGTCACGAGCTCGTCAACCGCGCGGACGACGACGAGGGAGACGATCATGAGGCGGCTCGAGGTCTACAAGCGCGAGACCAAGCCGCTCGTCCTGTACTTCTGGGAGCGCGGGCTGCTGCGGGATATCGACGCCGAGGCGCCCGAAGAGGTCGTCGCCGACCGGACGATCGAGGCGATCGCCGACCTCCTGGACACGTACGAGTGATGCCGTGATCGTCTACAAGTCACCCGACGAGATCGACAAGATGCGACGGGCCGGCCGCATCGTCGCCGGCACGATCGATCGCGTCCTCGCCGCGGTGCGCCCGAACGTCACCACCGCGGAGCTCGACGACGTCGCCGAGACGTACATCCGCGAGCAGGGGGCGACGCCGTCGTTCAAGGGCTACGGCGCCGGATCCGGCCGGGTACCGTTCCCGGCGTCGATCTGCACCTCGATCAACCAGGAGATCGTGCACGGGATCCCCTCGAACGAGCGCACGGTCGCCGAGGGCGACCTGCTGAAGCTCGATTTCGGCGCGATCTGGGAGGGGTTCCACGGCGACTCGGCCGTGACCGTCATCGTGGGCGAGCCGGCGTCGGCCGAGGCCGACAAGCTCGTCCGGGTCACCGAGGAGGCGCTCGAGGCGGGATCGCCCAGATCCGCCCGGGCGGCCGGCTCTCGGACGTCGGCGCGGCCGTCGAGCAGGTCGCGCGAGGCGCCGGGTTCGAGGTGGTCCGCGAGTACGTCGGCCACGGGATCGGGCGCAACCTGCACGAGGATCCGCAGATCCCGAACTACGGCAAGCCCGGGCGCGGCTCCCGTGCTCAAGCCGGGGCTGGTCGTGGCGCGTCGAACCGATGGTCAACGTCGGGGGCTGGGAGACGAGCCTGCTGCCGGACGGCTGGACCGTGGTCACCGAGGACGGGTCGCTGTCCGCGCACTTCGAGCACACGATCGCGGTGACCGAGGACGGTCACGAGGTGCTCACGGCCCGCGGCTGAACGCCGTTCAAACCCGCAGGTCACCGGGCGTTTCCGCTGGTCGTGGACGGTGTTCGTGCCTGGCCCGTATACTGGCTGCCCGCTTCCATCCGGAGGCGGTTCCGTCTCGCCCGTGGGCGGGTCGGACGTGCCCGGAAACGAGGATCACCCGGAGCTTGCCGAAGAAGGACGCGATCGAGGTCGAAGGGACGGTGACCGAGCCGCTCCCCAACGCCATGTTCCGGGTGGAACTCGAGAACGGACACAACGTGTTGGCCCACATCTCGGGGAAGATGCGGATGCACTACATCCGGATCCTGCCGGGGGACCGGGTGTTGGTGGAACTGTCGCCGTACGACCTGACGCGCGGCAGGATCGTGTACCGCTACAAGTGAGGGGTAGGTCAGCGTATGAAGGTCCGTCCGTCGGTGAAGAAGATCTGCGATCGCTGCAAGGTGATCCGCCGGCGCGGCGTGATCCGCGTGATCTGCTCGAACCCCCGGCACAAGCAGCGGCAAGGATAGAGGAGGCACAGCGTGGCTCGGATCGCCGGCGTCGACCTCCCGCGCGACAAGCGCGTGGACATCGCACTGCGCTACATCTACGGCATCGGATCCACCCGGGCGTACCAGATCGTCCAGGGCTCGGGGGTCGAGGGCGGCACGAAGGTGCGCGACCTCTCCGAGGACGAGGTCAGCAAGATCCGCGAGTTCATCGACCGGACCTACAAGGTCGAGGGTGACCTGCGACGCGAGGTCGCCCAGGACATCAAGCGCAAGATCGAGATCGGTTCGTACCAGGGGGTCCGGCACCGCAGAGCCTCCCCGTGCGCGGGCAGCGCACGCACACCAACGCGCGGACCCGCAAGGGCCCCCGCAAGACCGTGGCCGGCAAGAAGAAGGCCACGAAGAAGTAAAGGGGACCCTCGAGATGGCCAAGCCCAAAGCCAAGAAGACCAAGCGCCGCGAGAAGAAGAACGTCGTGCACGGGCAGGCGCACATCAAGTCGACGTTCAACAACACGATCGTCACGATCACCGACCTGCAGGGCAACACGATCTCGTGGGCCTCGGCCGGCAACGTGGGGTTCAGGGCTCCCGCAAGTCCACCCCGTTCGCCGCGCAGCTCGCGGCGGAGTCCGCCGCCCGCAAGGCGCAGGAGCACGGGCTGCAGAAGGTCGACGTGTTCGTGAAGGGCCCGGGCTCGGGTCGCGAGACCGCGATCCGCTCGCTCGCGGCCACCGGCCTGGAGGTCGCGGGCATCCAGGACGTCACGCCGGTGCCCCACAACGGGGTCCGGCCCAAGAAGCGCCGGCGCGTCTAGCCGGCACGAACGACCCGCGGAGTCGACCGCGGTGGCTCCACGTGGTGGAGCCAGAGGCGGGGAGGAATGGATGATCCCCGTCGGAGGAGGAGCAAGGATGTTCATCGTCGCCAGACCGCAGATCCAGGAGGAGTCCCTCACCCCGATCCGCTCGAAGTTCGTCATCGAGCCGCTCGAGCCGGGGTTCGGCTACACCGTGGGAACTCCCTCCGTCGCACCCTGCTGTCGTCGATCCCGGGCGCAGCGATCAGCTCGATCCGGATCGAAGGCGTGCTGCACGAGTTCTCGACGATCCCCAAGGTCACCGAGGACGTCACCGACATCATCATGAACCTGAAGGAGCTCGTGGTCCGCAGTGAGGCCGACGAGCCCGTCACGATCTACCTGAAGGCCAAGGGCCCGGGTTCGGTCACGGCCGGCGACATCGCGCCGCCCGCCGGCGTCGAGATCCTCAACCCCGACCTCCACGTGGCGACGCTCGGCAAGGCCGGGTCGCTCGAGATGGAGATGACCGTCGAGCGCGGGGTCGGCTACCGGATGGCCGACAAGAACAAGAACGCCCGCGACCCGATCGGCGTGATCCCGGTGGACTCGATCTTCTCGCCGGTGCGCCGCGTGTCCTACTCGGTCGAGAACACCCGCGTCGAGCAGATGACCGACCGCGACCGGCTGATCCTGGACGTCGAGACCGACGGTTCGATCACGCCGCGCGAGGCGCTGGCCTCGGCGGGTGGGACGCTGCTCGAGCTCGTCCAGCTGTTCGGGGACCTGGCCGAGGCGCAGTCGATGCAGGTCGGGCCGGCCGAGGACGACTCGGTCCCGTCCGACTACGGCATCACGGTCGAGGAGCTCGAACCTGTCGGTCCGCTCGTACAACTGCCTCAAGCGCGAGGGCATCAACACCGTCGGCGACCTGGTCGAGAAGTCCGAGGCCGAGCTGATGGACATCCGCAACTTCGGCCAGAAGTCGATCGACGAGGTCAAGGCCAAGCTCGAAGAGCTCGGCCTGGGGCTGCGGGAGGAGTAGAGGATGCCCAAGCCCAAGAAGGGCCCACGCCTGGGCTCCGGCCCCGCCCATCAGCGCCTGATGCTGAACGGCATCGCCGCCCAGCTGTTCGTCCACGAGCACATCAACACGACCGAGGCCAAGGCCAAGGCCGTGCGCCCGGTGGCCGAGAAGCTGATCACGTTCGCCAAGAAGGGCGACGTGGCGGCGCGCCGCGAGGTCCTCAAGCAGATCCCGGACCGGGACATCGTCCACAAGCTGTTCAGCGAGATCGGACCGCGCTTCGCCGAGCGCAACGGCGGGTACACGCGGATCCTCAAGCTCGGGCAGCGGCAGGGGATGGGGCGCCGATGGCTCGGATCGAGCTGGTGGGGATCGAGTAGGGGTCAGCGCTCCGTTTGGCGCGCTGAGGTCGGGGCTCCCCTCGGGCTGCGCGTCTCGCTGTGCTTGGCAGGCTCCTCGGTGACTTCCGGCTCGCGCGACGACGCCCGAGGCGACCCTCCCGCGCGCCGTTGCGGCCGTGACCCATACTCCGGGGCGTGATCGTTCGGGTGTCGCTCGCGTACGACGGTTCCGGCGTTCCGCGGGTGGGCGCAGGAACTGCTGGGCAGCGCACGATCGAGGGCGTCCTGTCCGGACGCCCTCGTCGCGCGTCTTGGGGGCGCGCCGAAGCTCTCCGTCGCGGGGCGGACGGATGCGGGGTGCATGCTCGGGGGCAGGTGGCGTCGTTCGTGGCGCGGTGACGAGCGTCGATCTCGAGAAGCTCCAGCGGTCCGATCAACAGCATGCTCGCGCCCGAGGTCGTCGCCGTGGGACGTGCGTCGGGCGCCCGAGGGGTTCAGATGCTCAGGTTCTCGGCCACCGCTCGCGAGTACCGGTACCGGGTCGATACGGGGTCGTGGCCGGATCCGTTCGACGGCTCGGTTCGTCTGGCATCGGCCGGGTGCGGCTCGCGCTGTCCCCGATGCGGGAGGCAGCGCGGGCGCTGCCTGGGCGAGCACGATTTCGCGTCGTTCTGCCGGCGGCCGCCGTCGGGCGGGACGGTCCGGCGGCTCGAGCGGTTGTCGATCGCGCGGGACGGCGACCGTCTCGAGATCACGGCGCGCGCGAACGCGTTCCCTCCACCAGATGGTGCGGGCGCTCGTCGGGACGCTCGTCGCCGTGGGGGACGGCCGGCTCGAACCCGGAGAGGTCGCGAGGATCCTCGCGGCGCGGGATCGAGCGCGGACGCCGCAGATGGCGCCGGCCCACGGCCTCACGCTCGAACGGGTCGTCTACGGCCGGCGAGGGTCCGGCGGCCTGATTTGACCCACGACGGCTCGGCCACGGACCATCTGTCCATGGACATGCTCCTGCCGCGATCGCTCGAGGAGGCGCTCGAGCTCGCCGCCGCGAATCCGGAGGTCGTGCCGATCGCCGGCGGGACCGACGTGATGGTCGAGCTCAACATGGATCTCGGGCGCCCCGAGACGCTGATGGACATCTCGCGACTGACCGAGCTCGGCGGGTGGCAGGCGCGAGGACGGCCACCTGTTCCTCGGCGCCGGGGTGACGTACACGAGGATCATGCGCGAGCTCCCCGAGCACACCGCGCTCGTGCAGGCGTCGCGGTCGGTGGGATCGCCGCAGATCCGCAACCGCGGGACCGTGGGCGGCAACCTCGGGACCGGCTCGCCGGCCGGGGACGCGCTCCCGGTGCTGGCGGCGTGGGACGCCGAGGTGATCCTGGCGCGGGCCGGCGGGTCGACCCGTTCGGTGCCGTGGCGCGAGTACCTGACCGGCGTGAAGCGGACGGCTCGCGAGCCGGGCGAGCTGATCCTCGGCGCGCGGTGGAGCGTGCCGCGTGGCCCCGGCTCCTTCTCGAAGATCGGCACGCGGAACGCGATGGTGATCGCGGTCGCGAACCTGTGCCTGCAGGTGGACGAGGACGGTCGGTCGGTGCGGGTGGCGCTCGGTCTCGGTCGCGCCGACCGTCGTGCGTGCCGAACCCGCCGAGACCTTTGCGGCGCAGGCGTTCGAGGACGCCGGATTGTGGGACGACCCCGGGCGACGCTCGGCCCGGACGCGGCCGAACGCTTCGGCGAGCTCGTCGCGGACGCCGCGAACCCGATCGACGACGTCCGCGGGACCAGCGCCTACCGGCGGCACGCCGTCGGCGTGATGGCGCGGCGAGCGCTCGGCTGGGCGCTCGCGGATCGGGCGGCCGCCTGATGCTCGTCCGGACCAACGTGAACGGCGAGTGGCGGGAGGCCGACGTCTGGCCGGGTTCGAGCCTGCTCTACCTGCTCCGCGAGCATCTCGGGCTCCCCGGTTCGAAGAACGCGTGCGAGCAGGGGAGTGCGGCTCGTGCTCGGTCTGGCTGGACGGCGAGCTCGTGTGCGCATGCCTGGTGCCTCGCCGCGCAGGCGCACGATCGCGAGGTGGGCACGGTCGAGGGGCTCGCCGCCGGCGAGGCGCTGCACCCGGTGCAGGAGGCGTTCGTCGAGACCGGGGCGGTGCAGTGCGGGTTCTGCACGCCGGGGTTCGTCGTCGCGGTCGCCGACCTGCTCGAAGCAGGAACCCGGAGCCGGCGGAGGCCACGGTCCGCGAGGCGCTGTCCGGGCAACCTGTGCCGCTGCACGGGTACGAGAAGATCCTCGAGGCCGTCCGGCTCGCGTCGGACCGGATGCGGATCCGGGAGGACGAGCTGTGAGCCGCCAGGTCGGCGAGCGGACGCGCGAGGGCGTCGGCGTCTCGGTGCCGCGGATCGACGGCATCCCGAAGGTCAAGGGGTCAGTTCGCGTACGGCAGCGACCTGTGGGCCGACGAGATGCTGTGGGGCCACACGCTCCGCAGCCCGCACCCGCAGCGCTCGCGGATCCGGTCGATCGGGATCGCCGAGGCCGTCGCGAGCCCCGGCGTCTACGGGGTGCTGCTCGCCGACGACGTGCCGGGCTCGAGGTTCTACGGGCTGGAGTTCAAGGATCAGCCGGTGCTCGCCTCGGACGTGGTCCGGTACGTGCGGTGAGCCCGTGGCCCTCGTCGCGGCCGAGCATCCCGAGCTCGCCCGCCGCGCGGCCGAGAAGATCGTCGTCGACTACGAGCCGTTGCCCGCCGTCGTCGACATGCGGCAGGCGCTCGAACCCGACGCCCCGCAGGTGCATCCGTTCGGCAACGTGCTGCACGAGGTGCGCGTCGAGCACGGCGACCCGAACGCGGAGGCCGAGGTCTGGGTCGAGGGCTACTACGAGACCGGGATGCAGGACCAGGCGCCGCTCGGGCCCGAGGCGGGGATGGCGGTGCCCGCCGAGGACGGCGGGATCGACCTGTTCGTCGCGACGCAGTGGCTCCACATCGACCGCAAGCAGCTCGCCCCGTGCCTCGGCCTGCCCGAGGACAAGGTCCGGCTGTTCCTGGCGGGGACCGGCGGCGCGTTCGGCGCGCGCGAGGACGTCAGCATGCAGATCCACGCGTGCATGCTGGCGCTCCACACGGGCCGCCCGGTCAAGATGGCGTACGGGCGCGCGGAGTCCTTCGTGGGCCACGTGCATCGGCACCCCTCCCGCATCTGGATGCGGACCGGCGCGACGCGCGGCGGCGACCTCGTCAACGTCCGCGCGCGGATCCTGATCGACGGCGGCGCGTACACGTCCTCGTCGATCGCGGTGATCTCGAACGCGACGACGTTCGCGCCGGGTCCCTACGAGATCCCGAACGCGCTGATCGAGGGCACGTGCGTCTTCACGAACAACCCGCCGTGCGGCGCGATGCGCGGGTTCGGCGCGGTGCAGGTGTGTTTCGCGCACGAGGGGCAGATGGACAAGCTCGCCGCAGGCGCTCGAGATGGACCCGGTCGAGCTCCGGCTCCGCAACGCGGCCGCGACCGGGCACGATCCTGCCCACCGGGCAGGTGATCCGCGGCGCGGCACCCGTGCGCGAGGTGATCGAACGCTGCGCGGCGATCGCGATGCCGTCCGAGGCGCCCGCCGGTGCCCGCGATCCGGTCGAGCTCCGGGCGGCGTCGGCCGGCAACGTCGGGCGCGGCGAGGGTGTTCGGCGCGGCGTGGGGTTCGCGGTGGGCTACAAGAACCACGCGTACAGCGGTGGGTTCGACGACTCCTCGGAGGCGCGCGTCACGCTCTCGGCCGGACCCGAGGGGCCCGTCGCCGAGGTCCATTGCGCCGCAGCCGAAGTGGGGCAAGGCGTCCACACGATCCTCGCGCAGATCGCGCGGACGGTGCTCGGGATCGAGCGCGTGATCCTGCACACCTCGGACACGCTGGTCGGGTCGGCGGGCTCGACGTCGGCCTCGCGGCAGACCGTGGTCTCGGGCGGCGCGGTCAAGGCGGCGTGCGAGGCGGTGCTCGAGGACCTGTTCGAGCGCGCCCGGCGCGACGCGGAGGCTGCTCGCATCGGAGCTCGGGGTCGAGGACGGGTTCGTGACTGGCGGACGGGAGCGCGTGGCGCCCGTCGAGAGCTGCTCGCCACCCCGATCGAGTGCACGCGGCGTGTGGCGGCACGCCCCGACCCACCCGCTCGACGAACGCGGCCAGGGCGACGTCCACGTAGGGTTCCTCTTCGGCGCGCAGCGGGCGGTCGTCGACGTGGACGAGGAGCTCGGCCTCGTGCGCGTCGTGCAGCTCGCGACGGCGCAGGACGTCGGGTTCGCGATCAACCCGCAGAGCGTGATCGGCCAGATCGAGGGGGCTCGGCGCAGGGGCTCGGCCTCGCGCTGATGGAGGAGATCCAGCTGAGGGACGGCCAGATCGCGAACGCCTCGTTCACCGACTACCTGCTCCCGACCACGCTCGACATGCCGAAGGTCGAGGTCGAGCTCGTCGAGGAGCCCGAACCCGGGACGCCGTTCGGCGCCAAGGGCGTGGGCGAGCCCTCGAACGTGGTCGCGCCGGCGGCGATCGCCTCGGCGCTGCGGAACGCGCTCGGGCGCGACCTCAACGCATCCCGGTCCGACCCGACGACCTGGTCGGCCTTCGCGAACCGCTCGGCATCCCGCCATGGCCCCCGTTCCCCGAACGTCCCTCGCGCGAGCTCGTCGCCCGCCGCCGCGGGCATCCCTCGGACGGGGGAGCCGTGACCCCGGGTGGCCGTTCCGCCTTCCGGTCCGTCGCGATCGGGGCCGCGTTCGTCATGCTGCTCGCCGGGTGCACGTCGGACGGCGAGGAGAACGGGCGACCGCCGGCGCGACCGGCGCCGGCGAGTGCCAGCGGATCCTCCGCGCCGGAGCCGATGCGGCTCGAGGTGCTCGTCGACAACGTCGAGTACGGCGGGGACGCGGGGACCGACGCCGTGATCGACGCGATCGATGCCGACGTCGTCGGCGTGCTCGAGTCCTACAACCGCCTCTCCGAGATCGCCGCGAACACCGGCTACCCCTACTACGACGTGAGCCTGCAGCTCCTGTCGAAGTACCCGATCCACGAACCGTCGGGGGCCGAGGGCCGGTACGCGCTGATCGAGGTCCGGCCGGGCGAGGTCGTCGCGTTCTTCAACATCCACCTGGACTACGTGAAGTACGGGCCGAAGCTCCTCCGCAACGGCCAGGCGGTCGAGGACGTCGCTCGCGTCCGAGGACGAGGTGCGCACCTCGGCGTCTGGACGAACCGCTCCGGCTGATGGACGGGCTGATCGCACAGGGGTACCCGGTGATCTTCACGGGCGATCACAACGAGCCCTCGAGCCTGGACTGGACCGAGGCCACGGTCGCCGCGCGGAACGGACGTCCCGGAGGCGGTCGAGTGGCCGGTGAGCGAGGCGATCCTGGGGCTCGGGTTCCGCGACACGTACCGCGAGGTGCATCCCGACCCCGTCGAGGATCCCGGGATCACGCACGAGATCGTCGGGCGACCGGATCGACTACGTGTACGCCGCGGGTCCGGTCGAGACGCTCGACAGCCAGCTCGTCGGGGAGGAGAGGCGGTCCGGACGTCGAGATCGGGTTCACGCCGTGGACGTCGGACCACCGCGCGGTCCTGTCGACGTTCGACGTCACGCCCGTCCCGATGCCCGTCATGGTCTCGGTGAGCGAGGCGCTCCTGACCCAGGGCGACCCGCTCACGGTCGCGTACCGGTCCTCCGGGTCCGACGGCACCGTGGCGATCGTGCCGTCGGAGGGTGCTGACCGGCTCGGCCGCCCTCACGGAGGACGCCCCGGGGACCTCGCGGCAGCTTCGAGGTCGACACGGCCGAGCTCGAGCCGGGCGGGTACGACGGCGGTCCTGACGAGCTCGGAGAGAGGGCCGAGCTCGCGCGCGTCCGGGCTCTGGATCCGCGACCCGGATGCCGTGATCCGAGTCTCGACCGATCGCCCGAGCTACCGCGGTGGGGGAGCCGATCGTCGTGAGCTGGACCGGAGGCCCGGCCAACCGCTGGGACTGGGTCGGCGTCTATCCGGCCGCGAAGTCCGACCCGAAGGTCGACTCCTACCTGATCTGGAACTACGTGGGCCAGCACGCCGCCGGTGCCGTACCGCCCTCGGTCGAGGGCTCGATGCACCCTGGACGAGACCGTCATGGGCAACCCTGGCCGCTGCCCGCGGGCAGATGCGTACGTCGCGCTACCTCGTGGTCGACCGGTACCGCTCGATCGGCAGCGCGACGTTCGAGGTGGCCCCCTAGGGCGATCTTTGACGGTGGCGCGAACCCGCAGGTAGCATGGGCCGTCGGCAGCGCTCCGCCGGCGCATCTTCATGTGATGAAGACCTACTCGCCCAAGCCGCGTGACATCGAGCGCCGCTGGTACGTCCTCGACGCCAGCGGTGCCATCCTCGGCCGCCTGGCGACACAGGCCGCCACGATCCTGCGGAGGCAAGCACAAGCCGATCTTCGCCCCCACGCCGACACGGGCGACCACGTGATCGTGATCAACGCCAAGGAGGTCACGCTCTCGGGCGGCAAGGAGAACAAGAAGATCTGCCTACCACCACTCCGGCTACCCGGGCGGCCTGACCAGAAACCGTGTACTCCCAGCTCCTGGCGAAGAAGCCGGCGTTCGCGGTCGAGAAGGCGATCAGGGGCATGCTCCCGCACAACCGGCTCCGGCCGGCAGATGGCGACCAAGCTGCGCGTGTACGCGGGTGCGGACCACCGCCACGAGGCTCAGATGCCCCAGCGCGCTCGCGCTCGGCGAGTTCCCGAAATGGAGCGGCCTGCCCGAGGCCGCGACGCCCGAGAAAGCGACCCCGAAGACCCGCCCGGAGCCGAAGGCGCCTGCGGCTAAGCCCACCACGGCCAAGCGCGCCACCGCGGCGTCGCCAGCCAGAGGCGACCGCCAAGCGTTCGACGGCCAGGACGGCGGTCAAACGCACCACCGCGCAAGGCGCACGACCGCCAAGGGTTCGACGGCGAAGTCCACGCGCCAAGAAGACCACGGCCAGAAGACGACGACCAAACGTACGACGAAGAAGGAGACGTAGCGTGGTGCAAACCGCGACGGGACGACGCGAAGGAGGCCATCGCCCGGGTCCGCCTGATGCCCGGCACCGGCTCGTTCCAGCTCAACAGGCGCACGCTCGACGGAGTACTTCACGACGCGCGCCCATCGCATGGTCGTCGCCGCGCCCTCCGCCTCGTCGAACGCGACAAAGGACCTCGACGTCATCGCGCGGATCGAGGGCGGCGGCGTCTCAGGTCAGGCGGGCGCGCTCCGGCTCGGCATCGCGCGCGCCCTGATCGAGACTCGACCCCGAGCTCCGCGCCGTCTCTGAAGGCGGAGGGCTACCTCTCGCGGGACGCTCGCGAGAAGGAGCGTCGCAAGTACGGCCTCAGGAAGGCCCGCAAGGCTCCGCAGTACTGTCCAAGCGCTGATCCGGGCCGCTCGCCGCAGCGATCGTCAGCTGACTCAGGTGGTCTCGTCGCTCACGTCTTCGACCAGCAGCCTCGCCTGCGCCTCGAACTCCGTGGGGACGAACACGTACGGCCACGCCGCTCCCGTAGGGTCGAGCCGCCGCCCTTGAGCAGCACGGGGATCCACTCGCCTTCGAGGCGGGCCTTCACGGATCTCGCCCTCCATGATCGACGGGACCGACAGCACCTTGACGAGGTCGAGCATGCCCGCATTCTCGCAGGCGACATCGTTTCGCAAGGCATTGACGTTCGTCGATGTCTTGGCTAACCTCTGGCATCGATGAACGTCGATCTCTAGCGGGAGGCCTGGGATGCGTGAGCTCGAAGCTGCTGGACGGCGCGCCGGCGGCGTGTTTGCTCCTCGCTGGGGCGACCGCGATGTCCGAGCAGGAGACGCCGAGGCGACCGCCGCGGTCTTCAAGGCGCTCTCGGACCCTGCGCGCGTCCGGATCGTGAACCTGCTCGCGAACGCCGACGGGCCGGTGTGCGTGTCGCGACCTCACCCCGAGCTCCGGCTTGTCGCAGCCCGACGCGTGAGCTTCCACCTGAAGAAGCTCGTCCAGGCCGGCCTGCTCGAACGCGAGCAGCGGGGCGTGTGGGCGTTCTACGCGGTGAACCGCGAGGTGCTGCCGCGCCTCGGGAGGATCTTCGAGCTGGAAGGAGCGAGCGCATGAACGAGGTCAGGAGCGGGTCCACGAGCACTACCGCGGGGTTGGCGATCGACGTCCGACGACGGCGGCGATGGCTGTTGCGACTCGGGATGCTGTGGCGGTCCCACGAACAGCGAGGTGTGGGGCGCCGAGCTGTACCAGGCGGCCGAACGCGCCGAGCTCCCTGACGCCGCAGTCCTGCGCGAGCCTCGGGTGCGGAACCCCGCCGCGGTCGCCGAGCTACGCGAGGGCGAGACCGTGCTCGACCTGGGCTCGGGCGGCGGCATCGACGTGCTGCTGTCGGCGCGGCGCGTGGGCTCAACCGGGCACGCGTACGGCCTCGACATGATCGACGAGATGCTCGACCTCGCCCGGCGCAACGCCGCCGATGCCGGGCGCCGAGAACGTCGAGTTCCTCGAGCGGGCTACATCGAGGACGTCCCGCTGCCCGACGCGAGCGTCGACGTGATCGTCTCGAACTGCGTGATCAACCTCGTCCGCCGACAAGGCCGAAGGTGTTCGAGGAGATGCGGCGCGTCCTCCGGCCGGGCGGTCGCATCGGGATCAGCGACGTCGTCGCGTCGGACGACCTCGCGCCGCCGAGCGGGCCGAGCGCGGGAGCCTCGTCGGCTGCATCGCCGGCGCGCTCTCGTTCGGCGAGATTCCGCTCGGGCCTCGAGGGTGTCGGGTTCGACCGGATCGAGATCGAGCCGACCCACGAGGTCGCCGACGGGCTGAGTCTCGGCGATCGTCCGGGCGCGCGCGGCCCTAGGTGGACTGGATGAGCGACACCCCGAGGTCCTGTTCGTCTGCGTGCACAACGCCGGGCGCAGCCAGATGGCGGCCGCGCCTGCTCGAGCATCACGCCGGCGGCCGGGTCCGGGTTCGGTCCGCGGGGACGGCGCCATCCGACGAGATCGATCCGAACGTGCGTCGCGGCGATGGCCGAACGCGGGCCTCGACGTCGCGTCGGCGCGACCGAGGCCTCCGGCGACGACGACGTCCGCGAAGCCGACGTCGTGATCACGATGGGGTGCGGGGATGCGTGCCCGGTGGTCCCGAGGGACCCGCTATCTGGATTGGGACCTGCCGGACCCGGCGGGCAGGCCGCTCGCCGAGATCCGGCCGATCCGCGACGACATCGAACGCCGCGTCGTGGACCTGCTCCGCGAGCTCGCGCCCGGGGACTCAGCTCCGCAGGGTTTCGGTAGCCTTCGCGGCGCGATGGGGCGGCTCTTCGGCACGGACGGCGTTCGAGGCGTGTTCGGACGCGACCTCACGACCGATCTCGCGCGTTCGGCTCGGGCGCGCGGCCGTCACCGTGCTGGCGCCGCGATCGTCACGTGCCGCCGACGTTCGTGATCGGTCGCGACACGCGTGCGTCGGGTCCGATCCTGGAGGACGCGCTCGTGGAGGGCATCGTCGGCGGCGGGGGCAACGCGATCCGCGCCGGGGTCGTCCCCACCCCGGGCGTCGCGTTCCTCACGACCGAGCTCGAGGTCGAGTCCGGCGTGGTGATCTCGGCGTCCCACAACCCGCCCGAGGACAACGGGATCAAGTTCTTCGGTTCCGCGGGGTTCAAGCTGTCGGATCGCCTCGAGGACGAGATCGAGGCGGAGATCGCGCCGGCGGCGGCGAGCGTCTTCCGGCCGGGCGCGACCTTCCGATGCCGTCCGAGGGCTCGAGCTACCTCGACCACGTGGTGCGCGTCGGCCGAGGCCCGGCTCGACGGTATGCGCGTGGTCGGACTGCGCGAACGGCGCGGCCTCCGCCTTCGCGCCCGCCGCGCTCCGACGCCTGGGCGCCGAGGTGATCGCGATCAACGCCGAGCCGGACGGCTCGAACATCAACGTCGGCGGCGGCGCGTGCCTACCCGAGGTGGTCGCGGACGAGGTCGTCCGCGCACGCGGCGCACGCGCGGTGGTAGCGCACGACGGCGACGCCGACCGGCGCGCTGTTCGCCGACGCCGCGCGGCAACGTCGATCGACGGCGACCAGGTCCTCGGCGGCGTGCGCGATCTCGATGAAGCAGGACGGCGCGCTCACCGGCGACACGGTCGTCGCGACCGTGATGTCGAACCTCGGGCTTCCACCGCGCGATGCAGGACGCACGGCATCCGGGTGATCCGGCGCCGGTCGGCGACCGGTACGTGCTCGAACAGATGCTGGAGCACGACGTGGCGCTCGGCGGCGAGCAGTCGGGGCACGCGATCTTCCGGGACCAGGCCACCACGGGGACGGCCTGATCACGGCGGTGCGCTTCCTGTCGCTCGCGGCCCGGCGGGCGATCCCGGTCGGCGAGCTCGCGGCGGCGATGCGTCGCTTCCCCAGGTGCTGGTGAACGTCGAGGTCGCGCACAAGGAACGGCTCGACGACGCGCGCGAGGTCTGGGACGCCGTCCGCGCGAGCGAGGACGCCCTCGACGGCTCGGGCCGGGTGCTGGTCCGCGCCTCGGGCACCGAGCCGCTCGTCCGCGTGATGGTCGAGGCCGAGAGCGAGGAGCTCGCCCGCCGGCACGCGGATTCGGTCGCCGAGCACATCGCCGTCCGCCCTCGCCTGACCGTCACGGGCCTTGCTCCCGAGCCCGACGCGTCCATCGCGGCGGGCTGTTACCCTCGGAACTCATGTGCGGCATCGTGGGCTACGTGGGCCCCGACCAGGCGCTTCCCGTCGTCCTCGAGGGCCTTCGACGCCTCGAATACCGCGGCTACGACTCGGCCGGCGTCGCGTTGATCGACGGCGGCCTCTCGGTCGTGAAGCGGGCGGGCAAGCTGTCCGAGCTCGACGCCGCGCTCGAGGTCGTCGGGCCGGTCCCCGGCTCCGATCGGGATGGGGCACACGCGGTGGGCGACCCACGGCGCGCCGACCGACCGGAACGCGCATCCCCACCTGGACTGTCGACGGCCGGATCGCGGTGATCCACAACGGGATCATCGAGAACTTCACCGACCTGCGCTCCGGGCTCGAGAAGCGCGGGCACGTGCTCGACTCGGACACCGACTACCGAGGTCGTCGCCCACCTGATCGAGGAGCAGGGAAGGGTCGCTCTCCGACGCGTGTGCGCGCCACGGTCCGCGAGCTCGACGGCGCGTACGCGCTCGTGGTCCTCTCGCTCGACGAACCCGACGTCATCGTCGGTGTCCAGGTCTCCTCGCCGCTGATCGTCGGGCTCGGCGACGGCGAGACATCGCTCGCCTCGGACATCCCCGCGGTGCTCGCAGAAGACGCGGACCGTGCTGCCGATCGACGAGAACCAGGTCGTCGAGGTGCGGGCCGACGGCGTTCGCGTCACCGATCTCGACGGCGCCGAGGTCGAGCTCGAGCCCTTCGAGGTGGAGTGGGACGTCGCGCGCGCCCAGAAGGGCGGGTTCGACGACTTCATGCTGAAGGAGATCCACGAGCAGCCCTCGGCGATCCGGGACACGCTCGTCGGCCGGGTCAGCGAGCACGGCCTGCTCGCGCTGGACGAGCTGCACACCGACACCGACGCGTCCTGCGCGAGGTCGACAAGGTGTTCGTCGTCGCGTGCGGGACGGCGTTCCATTCGGGTCTGGTCGCGAAGTACGCGATCGAGCACTGGACGCGCGTGCCGGTCGAGATCGACATCGCCTCGGAGTTCCGGTACCGGGACCCGGTGCTCGGGCCCGAACACGCTCACGCTGGCCGTGAGCCAGTCGGGGAGACGATCGACACCGCTCGAGGCGGCTCGGCACGCGTCGCGGCAGGGCTCGAAGGTGATCGCGGTGACGAACACGATCGGCTCGTCGCTCGCCCGCGAGGCCGACGCCGTGATGTACACGCACGCGGGCCCGGAGATCTGCGTGGCGGCGACGAAGACGTTCGCGACGCAGATGGCGGCGCTGCACCTGGTCGCGCTCTACCTCGCGCAGATCCGCGGCGCGATGTTCCCGGTCGAGATCGGCGACATCGTGAGCCGGATGCGCGAGCTCCCGGGTCAGGTCCGGCGGACGCTCGCGCTGTCGGAGCAGATCCGCGGGATCGCCGAGGAGATCCGCGAGGCCCGCGACGTGCTGTTCATCGGACGCCACACCGGCTATCCGGCCGCGCTCGAGGGCGCGCTGAAGCTGAAGGAGCTCTCGTACGTCCACGCGGAGGGCTATCCGGCCGGCGAGCTGAAGCACGGCCCGATCGCGCTCGTCGGAGGAGGGCGTGCCGGTCGTCGCGGTCGCGACCGAGTGCCACGTCTACCCGAAGGTCGCTGTCGAACATCCAGGAGGTCCGCGCGCGCGGCGCCAGCGTGATCGCGATCGCGAGCGAGGGCGACGAGGAGATCTCCCGGCACGCCGATCACGTGCTGTTCGTCCCGCGGGTGCCGGAGCTGTTCGCGCCCGTCGTGGTGACACCGCCGCTGCAGCTGCTCGCGTACCACGTCGCCAAGCTGCGGGGCTGCGACGTCGACCAGCCTCGGAACCTCGCCAAGAGCGTCACGGTCGAGTAGCCGAGCGTCGAGCGGATCGCGAAGGCATCGAGCTTTCCCGGCGGCTACCCTAGCGGCGTGGAGATCCTCGGCCTCGGGGTCGACATCTGCGAGATCGAGCGGATGGAGCGCGCCCTCGGGCGGCACCCGGCGATGCGCGAGCGGGTGTTCACTGCCGAGGAGCGGGCGTACTGCGACGCGAAGGCTCGCCCCGCCGAGTCCTACGCGGGACGGTTCGCGGCGCGCGAGGCCGTGATCGAGGCGCTCGGCGGCTATCGCGGCAAGCGCTGGCAGGACATCTCGGTGACGCGGGCGCCCTCGGGCGCGCCCTCGGTCCGCCTCGAGGGCAACGCCAAGGCCCGAGGCCGATCAGCTCGGGATCTCGGACGTGCTGATCTCGTTCACCCACGAGAGGACGAGCGCGGTGGCGTTCGCGGTGGCGGTCTCCGGATGAGGTTCGTCCTGACGCCCGCGGAGGCGGCCGGAGCTCGATCGCGCGACGCAGGAGCGCGGGGTCTCCGCCGACACGTTGATGGAGGCCGCCGGTCGCGAGGTTGCCGACGCCGCCCTCCGGCTCGTCGGCGGCGCGTACGGGCGGCGCGCGGTGGTCGTGTGCGGGAAGGGTAACAACGGGGGCGACGGACTGGTCGCCGCTCGGTACCTCGACCGCGCGGGTGTGCGGACGACCGCGTGCTGCTCCTGGACGACGCGTTCTCGGGCCCGGCCGCGAGCAACCTCGCTCGGCTCGAAACGACGAGCGTGCGACGTCGCGCGTGGTCGCGCCATGGCGCTCGAACCGCGAGCTCGAACGCGCCGACGTGGCGATCGACGCGATCTTCGGGACGGGCTTCCGCGGGACCCCGGCGGGGCCGTACGCCGAGGCGATCGAGGCGCTCGCGGCTCTCCGCCGTCCCGCTCGTCGCCGTGGACATCCCCTCGGGGGTGCACGGCGAGACCGGAGCGGTGGAGGGTCCCGCCGTCCGGGCCGACCTGACGGTCACGTTCGGCGCGCCGAAGCCGGGGCTCGTCCTGCTGCCCGGGGCGACGTACGCCGGCGTGGTCGAGGTCGAGCCGATCGGGTTCCCGAGGACCTGATCCGCAGCGATCTGGTGCTCGCTCGAGGCCGAGGACGTCGCGGCGATGCTGCCGCCCGGGAGCCCGACACGCACAAGCGCTCGGCGGGGTACGCGGTCGTCGTCGGCGGCTCGAGGCTCGATGACCGGCGCAGTCGCGCTCGCCGGTGCCGCCGGCGTACCGGGCGGGCGCCGGCCTCGTCGCGGTGGCGGTCCCCGAGGGCATCCTGCCGGTGACCCAGGGCGCGGTCCGCGAGGCCGTGTTCGTCGCGCTCCCCGAGACGGACGCGGGGACCGCCGCGGGCGGCTCCGCTCGCCTCGACGAGGTGCTCGGTCAGGCGGGCTCCTCGCCGTCGGGCCCGGCATGACGACCGACGAGCGCACGGCGGGGTGGATCCGCGAGCTCGTCCGTTCGAGCGAGGTGCCGGTCGTCCTGGACGCGGACGGCCTGAACGCGTTCGCGGGGCGCGCGGAGGACCTGGCCGATCGCAAGGCCGACCTGATCACTCACGCCGCACGCCGGCGAGTTCGCGCGCGTCGCGGGGTCTCGACCGGCGAAGTGGCGGCCGATCGCGTCCGTCACGTCCGCGAGCTCGCGGCGCGGACGTCGGCGACCGGTGCTCCTCAAGGGAAGCCGAACGCTGATCGCCTCGGCCCGACGGAACGGTCCGGATCAACCCGACCGGCGGTCCGTTCCTCGCGACCGGCGGCACGGGCGACGTGCTGACCGGGATGATCGCCGCGCTCCTCGCGAGGGGCTGCTCGCCGCTCGATGCCGGTTCGGCGGCCGCGTTCGTCCACGGCATCGCGGGCGGGCTCGCCGGGCGGGAGCGCGGCGTCGGGACCACCGCCTCCGACGTGCTCGAACGCGTCCCGCGGGCGATGCGAGGAGGTCGTCGGCGGGTGACGCGGTACCGTCCCACGTTCGTCGAGATCGACCTCGACGCGGTCGCGCACAACGTCCGGCTGCTCCGGCCCGCCGGGGCCGAGCTGATGGCCGTCGTCAAGGCCGACGGGTACGGGCACGGCGACGCCGAGGTCGCGGTGGCGGCGCTCGAGCGCCGGCGCGTCCAGGCTCGGGGTCGCGCTCGTCGAGGAGGGTCTCGGGCTGCGCGAGCGCGGGATCGACGCGCCGATCCTGGTCCTGAGCCGAGTTCCCGCCCGGCTCGGAGAAGGAGGCGCTCGAACGCGGTCTGACCCCCACCGTCTACACGGACGAGGGGGCTCGCTGGCGTGGCCGAGGCGGCACGGGCGCTGGGACGGCCGGCGGGCGTGCACCTGAAGGTCGACACGGGGATGCATCGCGTCGGTCGTGTGGCCGCCGGAGAGCGCCCCGGCGTTCGCGCGCCGCATCCTCGAGACGGGGCTCGAACTCGAGGGGCCTGTGGACGCACTTCGCGGATTCGGAGCGGGACGACGCCGGGACGCTCGAGCAGCTGGCGCGGTTCCGGGCGACCGCAGAGGCGCTCGCGGAGGCGCGGTATCGCGCCCGGGATCCTGCACGCCGCGAACAGCGGCGCACGATCCGGTTCCCGCAGACCCACCTCGACCTGGTACGTCCGGGCGCGGCCGTGTACGGGGTCGACCCGGGCGGCGGGCTCGCCGAGCCGTTCGGCGTGCGACCTGCGCTGTCGTGGCGCTCGGCCGTGACGATGGTGAAGCGGCTCCCGGCCGGCGAACGGGTCTCCTACGGCGGCCGGTACGCGCTCGAGCGGGACGCGACGATCGCGACCGTGCCGGTCGGCTACGACGACGGGTTCCCGAGGCAGCTCGAGGGGAAGGCCGACGTCCTGATCGGGGGCCGGCGCCATCCGGTCGCCGGGACGGTCACGATGGACCAGATCCTCGTGGACTGCGGGGACGCGTCCGTGGCTCCGGGCGACGAGGTCGTGCTGATCGGCGCCCAGGGCGACGAACGCATCCCGGTCGAGGAGCTCGCCGAGCGCGCCGGCACGATCGCGCGCCAGATCGCGACCGGGATCGGCCGAGCGCGTCCCGCGCGAGTACGTCGGCGACGGAGGGCGACCCCGATGAGCCGAAAGCGCACCGCCCTGGTCACCGCCGGCATCGCCGCCGGCGCGGTCGCGGGCGGCGTGATCGGGCGCACGGTGCTGAACTCGCGACGCCGGACCCGACCCCGAGGCCGACGAACACCTGTCCGAGCTCCCGCCCGAGGATCTGGGACCGGTGCGGTCGTTCGACGGGACCGAGCTCGCCGTTCGCGCCGCCGGCGACCCTTCAAGCCGACGATCGTGTTCGTCCACGGGTTCAGCCTCGACATGACGACCTGGCACTACCAATGGACCGGCCTGTCCGACCGGTACCGGTGCGTGTTGTTCGACTTCCCGCTCGCACGGTCGGGAGCGCGCGGGTCGGCTGGCGGCGACCTGCACGCCGCTCGCGTTCGGCCACGACCTCGCGGCCGTCCTCCGCGCGGTCGGGGACCGGCCCGTGCTCCTGGTCGAGGCACAGCATGGGCGCGATGTCGATGCTCGCGATGGCCGAGACCCAGCCCGAGCTGTTCGGCGACCCCGTGGCGGGCGTGGTCTTCGTGGGGTCGGCCGCGCAGCGATCCGGTCCGGGGCGCGTTCGGCTCGGTGACCGAGCTGCTCCGTCCGCGGCTCGGGTCGCTCCGGCAGGCCGCCGGACGCGTGAACCGGCTCCGGCGGTGCGTGCTGTCGAGCCCCGGCGACGTGGCGCAGCTGATCGCCCGCGCGACGCAGTTCGGGCCCGACGCCTCGCCCCACCTCGTCCGGTACGTGGTCGGGCTCGCCGCGCAAGCGCGCCGTCCGAGGTGTGGACCGACGGGCTCGCGGGACTGTTGGAGCTCGATCTCCGCCACGCGGTGCAGCACATCGCCGTGCCGGCGATGGTGCTGGTGGGCGAGCAGGATCGGATGACGCCGCCGCTCGTCCTCCGTCGCGCTCGCCGGCGAGCTCCCCGAGGGCCGCCTCGAGGTGATCCCGGGCGCCGGGCACTTCCCGATGATGGAGGAGCACGAGGAGTTCAACCGGCGGCTGGCCTCGTTCGCCGCCGAGGTGCTCCGACCGCGCCGGAGTCGGCGAAAGAGCGCATGAGCGGCCGCGAGGTCCCGGGCGTGATCACGCGGGTGGCGGGGATCCGCATCGGGTCACGTGACCGGACCTCGACCGGGATCACGGGTGCACCGTGGTCCTGTGCTCCGCCCGGCACCACCGGGTCGGTCGACGTCAAGGGCGTGCGCCGGGGACGCGAGAGACCGATGCGATCCGGCCGGGGACCTCCGGTCAACGAGATCCACGCCGTGCTCCTCACCGGCGGGAGCGCCTTCGGCCTGGCCGCGGCGGGCGGGGTCGCGCGCTGGCTCGAGGAACGGGAGGTGGGGTTCGACGCCGGGGTGGCGCGCGTCCCGATCGTGCCGGCGGCCGTCTGTTCGATCTCGCGATCGGCGAGCCCGACGGCTCGGCCCGACGAGGCGGCTGGGTACGCGGCCTGCGAGGCGGCGGCCGACGGCGACGTCGAGGAGGGCAGCGTCGGAGCCGGCACGGGCGCGACCGTCGCCAAGCAGCCCGACCCGGCCGCGTGGGCTGGAAGGGCGGGGTCGGGAGCGCGTCGGTCGAGGCGGGCGAGGTCGTGGTCTCGGCGCTCGCCGCCGTCAACGCGCTCGGGACCGTGGTCGGAGAGGACGGCGGCGGCCGATCGCCGAGAACCGCAACCCCGGCGCCGAGCCCCAGTCGCTGGCCGGGCGCCGAAGCACGACGCTCGTGGTCGTCGCCACGAACGCGACGCTGTCGAAGGAGCGGCGCAGCTGCTCGCGCAGGCCGGGAACGAGGGCTCTCGCTCGCCGTGACGCCCGCGCGATACGATGTGGACGGCGACACCGTGTTCGCGGTCGCCACCGGCGCAGGTCGACGCGCCCCAGCGGGACCTCGAGGCGATGGCGACGCGGGCGGTGGCCGAGGCGATCCGGCGAGGCGTCCGGCGCGGCGGTCTCGCTGGGTGGTGTGCACCGGGCCGACGATGGGCCAACGAGGTCGGGGAGGCGGGATGAGGACGCTCGAGGAAGCGGCGCTCGACGCGTCCACCTGCACCAAGTGCCGGCTCTCGCAGGGGCGGACCCAGGTGGTCTACGGGGTCGGCGATCCGAACGCGGACCTGATGTTCATCGGGGAGGCGCCCGGCTTCCACGAGGACAAGCAGGGCGAGCCGTTCGTCGGCGCGGCGGGTCAGCTGCTGAACCAGCTCCTGAGCGAGATCGGGATCCCGCGGGAGGACGTGTACATCAACAACGTGATCCTGTGCCGGCCGCCCGGGCAACCGGGACCCGCTCCCGGACGAGCTCGACGCGTGCAAGCCGTGGCTCGACGAGCGATCGCGATCATCGACCCCGCGGTGGTCGTGACGCTCGGGAACTGGGCGACGCGGTACATCCTGGGACGGCAGGTCTCGATCAGCCGCGTACGGGGTCAGCGGTTCCCCTGGAACGGCCGGACCGTCATCCCCACGTTCCACACCGGCGGCGGTCCTGCCACGGCGGAGGCCAGGCCTCCGAACCAGATGACCGCGCTCCGCGCCGACTTCCAGGAGATCCGGGCGGCGCTCGCCGAACGCCCCGAGCCCGCCGAGGAACAGCTCGGCCTGTTCTGATGCATCTCGAACTCCGCGCGGCGACGGCCGAGGACACCCGTTCGATCGGCGGGGCCATGGCCCCGCTGCTCGCGGCGCGGCGACGCGATCGCGTCGACGGGTGAGCTGGGGGTCGGGCAAGACCACGTTCGCGCAGGGGCTCGTTCGCGGCTCTGGGGTTCGAGGGCCACGTCGTGTCGCCGACCTTCACCCTGGTGCGCGAGTATCGCTCGGGGCGCCTGCCGGTCGTCCACGCCGACGTCTACCGCCTCGAACGCGTCAGGACGTCATCGACCTCGAGCTCGACGCAGTCGGCCGAGGACGGCGTGCTGCTCGGTCGAGTGGGGCGACGCCGTCGAGGCGGCTCCTGCCGGACGGCCACCTGGTGGCCGAGCTCACGACCGACGATCTGGCTGACGAGCGGGTCATCGTCCTGTGCGGACCGAGGGCCCGACGTGGCTCCCGCGATGGGAACGGCTCGAACGCGCAGCTGCGAGCCGTGGAGGATCGAGCGGCGCGGCGGGCGAGGCCTCGTGATCGTCCTGGGCATCGACACCTCGACCGAAGCAGACCTCGGTGGCGCTCGGGACCGAACGGGAGATCCTCGGCACGGCGCGGTTCGCCGGCGTCCGACGCGCACGACGACGTGGTGCCGCGCGATCGAGCGCCTCCTCGACTGGACCGGCGCCGAGCTCGCGCACGTCGGCGGCGTCGCGGTCGGCATCGGGCCGGGCCTGTACACGGCCTCCGGGTCGGGTCGGAGGCCGCGAAGGCGCTCGCGCAGGTGCTGGGGGTGCCGATCGTCGGGATCGGCTCGCTCGACGTGCTCGCGTTCGGCGTCCAGCACACGAGCCGCAGGATCGTCGCCGTGATCGACGCCCGCCGGCGGGAGGTCTTCTACGGCCTGTACCGCCCGGTCCCGGGCGGCGTGATGCGCGACGGCGACTACCGGGTGGCCTCGCCCGGCGCGCTGGCCGGCCGAGCTCGAGGTCGAGCGGGACGAGATGCTGCTCGTCGGCAACGGTGCCATCCTGTACCGGAAGGAGTTCGAGCAGGTGGACGCCCGTGTGGAGCTGGCTCCCGGCCACCGTTCAGCGCACCCGTGGGCCTCGGCGCTGGTCAGCCTGGCGGCCCCGAGGTTCATCCGCGAACAGACCGACAGGCCGGCGGACCTGGTACCGATGTACCTGAGGAAGACGGATGCGGAGATCACTGGGATCAGCGAGGCCAGAGGCGCCTCGGCTTGAGGTGACCCGGATGCGCCGGCGCCACCTCCGTGGCGTCGATGGCGATCGAACGCCAGGTCTACCCTCGCCCGTGGAGCCCCAACCTGTTCCTCTCGGAGATGTCCGAGTCGCGGAACCGGTGCTACCTCGTCGCGCGCCTCGACCGGGAGGTCGTCGGCTACGGCAGGCATGATCTGCTACGGCGAAGAGGCCCACGTGACCAACGTCGCCGTCGATCCCGAACGCCAGCGCGAGAAGATCGGCACGCGCCTCCTGCACGACCTGGTGCTGGCGGCCTGCGACATGGGCGCCGAGGCCGTGTCGCTCGAGGTCCGCGTGCACCAACTGGGGGCGCAGCGCCTGTACGCCCGGTTCGGGTTCCGCCCCGTCGGGCATCCGGAAGAACTACTACCAGGAGATGCGGCGAGGACGCGCTGATCATGTGGCTGGACGGGATCCGCGACGCCGAGTCCCGAACGCGCCTGCGCCGGCTGCTCGACGAGCTCCCCGACGGTCTGCGACCGGAGGTCGCGTGACGCTCCGGCCGACGATGAACGCCGAGCCCGCTCCGTGAGGTCTCGCCGTGAAGGTGCTGGGCGATCGAGACGTCATGCGACGAGACCGCGGTCGCGGTCGTCGACCGGGGAGACCGTGCTCGCGCAACCTCATCGCCAGCCAGGTCGACGTGCACGAGCGCTTCGGCGGCGTGGTGCCCGAGCTCGCGAGCCGCGCGCACGTCGAGGCGCTGACCCCGCTGCATCGACGCCGCGCTCGAGACCGCCGGCGTGCGGGTTCCGCGACTCTCGACGGCGTGGCCGTGCACGGTCGGCCCGGGCCTGGTCGGCGCGCTGCTGGTCGGGATGGCCGCGGCCAAGTCGATCGCGTCGCTCGCGACGGAGGCGCCGCTGATCGGCGTGAACCACCTCGAGGGGCCACATCCTCGCGAACGCCGTCGAACACGGGCCCCGAGCTCACCCCGCGGTGTGCCTGGTCGTGTCCGGCGGTCACACGATGCTGGTGCACATGCCCGAGCCCCATCGCTACGAGCTCCTCGGGCAGACCGTCGACGACGCCGCGGGGAGGCGTTTCGACAAGATCGCCCGGTTCCTGGGGCTCGGCTTCCCGCGGCGGGCCTGCGCTCGACCGGCTCGCGCGCGAGGGCGACCCGAACGCGATCCGGTTCCCGCGCGCGATGGCCGACTCGGGCGACTTCTGACTTCTCCCTGTCCGGTCTGAAGACCGCCGTGCTGCGGCACGTCAAGGCCGGAACGGCCTGGCGGGCCGCGACGTCGACCCGGCCGACCTGGCGGCGTCGTTCCAGGAGGCCATCGTCGACGTCCAGGTGGCGAAGAGCGATACGACGCGGCCCACGAGCGCCGGGTCGACGACGGTCCTGCTCGGCGGCGGCGTGGTGGCCAACTCCACGGTTGCGCGAGCGGATGCGAGAAGGCGGGCGCGGAGGCCGGGCTCCGCGTGCTGTTCCCGTCGTTGGACCTGTGCACGGACAACGGCGCGATGATCGCGCGTCGCCGGGACCCGGCGGCTGCTGCGGGCGAACGCGACGTCCTCGACGTCGGCGCCGATCCGTCGCTGGAGCTCGGGTGACGACCATCCTGGTCACGGGGGCGCCGGGTTCATCGGCTCGCACCTGTGCGACCGCCTCCTCGCCGAGGGCCACCGCGTCGTCGCGGTCGACGATCTCTCGACCGGGACGCATCGCTAACCTCACCGGAGGCGCGCGGCTACGGCAACGAGTTCACGTTCTTCAACATGGACGTCCGCGGACGGCTTTGCTCACTGTTCAAATCATCGCCAGGATTATTGTTGCACGTCACCCAGCGCAGGCCTGCCGTCGAGCTCGATGGAGGACCGCCCCCGTCCGCGACGCTGCGATCGCATCGTCCGGGCTCTGAGGCCTGATGAGTGCTGCGGCAGACGGTGTGCGCAAGGTCGTCACGCGACCTCGGGGCTGCGGGGGCGGAAGCTTTTGCCGATCCAGAGACGGCAGCAGGTCGACCCGTATCCCCGTACCGGGAAGGGATCTGGCAAAGGAAGGTCGGCGCATCGACTACATAAGCTACCACGAAGGGCATCGCGGCGGGATGCTGGCGTTCGCGCTCATGGCTGCGGGCGATGCACGACCCGCGATCAGGACGCAGGGGAAGCAGGTCATCGCGATGTTCACCTCGACGATGAGTCGACGGGCAGGCACCCACGGCGATCCCCGGACAGACAAACGCCGCGACTACGTGTTCATCGACGACGTGGTGTGCGTTCAGCGCTCGCCAGGAACAGGGCGACAGTCGGTCGATCAGCATCGGCTTTGCGGGATCTCGGACGTCGGTCAACGGTCTGTTCAGGCTGATCTCGAACTCACGGTTCCGCGGGTGAGCCCGGCACGCGGCGCAGCGAGGCCAGGGGACCTGCGACGGGCGATGCTCGACCGGAAGCTCGCGGCAGACGTCTCGGTTGGCGTCCTGGACTCTGGCGGGCTGCCGAAGGACGCTCGTTCCTGAGCAGGGATGACCGGTCGGGAAAGCGTGGAACGCATGCTCCAGCCTGCGAGGAACCAGCGCGGGGCGCGGGTGATCCGAACTCATCCAGCTTCGTACGCCGCGATGGCGGCCAGCTTTCTCGTCCGGACACGGGCTGATGTTCACCTGCATCGGGCGCTCCTACGCATCCCTGGCGGACACGGGTGGGAAGCTTTCCCATCAGCGCGCGCCCACCAACCCTTCAGTGGGAGGGCGTCATCGCCCGGACCGGTCGTGTCGCGGGGATCGGACCACCGTCTACCCGCCAAGGCGATCATGAGAGAAGCGTTCCGCTTCCATATCGTAGAACGGAAGCGAGCTCGTGGGAAGCCCGTTCCAGCGTGATGCGCTCAGCCACTCCGTATCCCGACCGCGATCGACTTGAAAACCCACGTGCGGCCAGCGACGGGCATCGTCGCGTTTGGTTTCACCAATCGAAGACGGCGGGCCGGCTCTCTAGTCTTGTCAAGGATCGATCGTTTCCGATACGAATATGCGGTTGCGCCCTACGCGCGCTAATCCCGCGATTACCATTGAGGCGGCATTTGTCCGCGCGCACGGCCAGACGAAATACCAGCCGATGGCAGCGCCGACGCGTGTGAAGGTGTGCCGTTTGGCCACGAACGCTCGATGTTCCCGAGCTGTTAAGCTTTCAAACCAGGGCCGGGGATCCGGTATCGCCCTGATGATCGTCCGACCTGTCTCATAAAGCGCAGCATCAGCTCAGGTAGGCTGCGAAGCGGCGGGGAGCGCCACGCGGTCGAGTCCGTCAGCCCGAGGACACCAACAGATAGTGTCGATCTAGCCCGTGATTCAGGTCGGGGCGGGGTAGGTATCCATCGTTTGTGGAACCGTGTGCGTGGAGAAAAACAGCGGTGATGCAGAGATCGGAACGAGGAGAGATGCTTGAGATGTACGCGGACGAAGAAGCGCCTCGGCGTCCTCGCTCGTGTGATACCCGGCTTGCGACGGAACAGGTCAGCTTCACCGATAAATCATGGCTGAAACGACGAGCGTAATCTCCAGAGCCAGGCCAGGTTACTCGGCGATGCGCACTGATGTGGACGCCCGGCTCCTGAAACTGCGGAAGGAGAGTCATCGGTCACGGTTTCCGCCCTCGGCATGGAAGTCCTTGACGTCTTGAAGCAGCGGCGGGAGGCCTTGGGAGGGCCGTCGAGCGGCTCCGGCCGGGGCGTTGCTTCTCGAGCTCGATCTCCGGATCGAGACGGGATCCAGACCGCCCGGCAGATCCTCGAGACGTTAATGTCCCGGCACCAGAAGTGGTTGCGCTCACGGGTCTGGACGACAGCGGATCGACGTCCAGCGTGACGCTCTGCGAGCAGGCTGCCTGGGTTTCATCACCAAGAGGGCCCCGATGGATCGGGAGTGCTGCGCGGGTCCTCCGCAGGCCTGGCGGATGGCGGGGAACATTGCCGAGGCGCATCAGCTCACGGCGATCGCGGCGCGCTCGGGAACCGGATCGACCACTGCTCATGCTCGGCGGCTCACCCCGGCGAGGCTCGAGAGCCTCGGGCTCTTGGCCCTGGGCGCGCCGAGCAGCTCGATCGCCAGAGAGGATGGGCGTGAGCCCCGAGCACCCCGTGCGCACGCACGTGCAGGGGATCCTGACCAAGCTCCAGAGTGCACTTCCAGCGCCTGGAGGCGCCATCTGCTGCGACGTCAGACGGAGCAGCTCGATCTCCCGAGGGCTTCGAGCACCCACTGCCTGAGAACGGGACCGCGGTCCGAGGTGGGATCGGATTGGGCTTCGCCACCCAGCGCACTGCCTGATCGTCTCGACGGCTACCTCCTGTTCGCCGAGGCGCTCGGCGCGGCTCTTGCCAGAGAGCTGCGACGTCGTCGGGGGCGCTATGGCTCCAGGGCCGAGGCGGTGGTAGCCGCGGGGCTGAGTCGGGCCCGGCTGATCCTCGTCGGATGCATCAAATGCTCCGGCGGGCGCGGGCTGGATGCCGGTGCGTCGATCCTCGAGCGTTCCCGGGCGCCACACCGTAACGTCGCCATGGGTGACGGCGAGCTTCACCCGAGCGCGAGGTGCGATCCGGCGCGGGCTTCCCGCGGCCACGTCACCAAAGGACTCGGGGATCGCGCCTCTCGCGTCGAACGCCCTGCCGGTCATAGCCGGCGGTGCCCCCGGATCCCGCGGACGTCCCAGGTAGGTGGGCCGGAGAAAGGGGGGCCTTCGGCGGCCTCCAGGCACGTCCGTTATGGGGAGCCTGACGAGCCGAGGAGCGGGAGATCCCTGGTGCTCCCTGGCCCAAGGGATCGCGACGCCGGACGTCGCCGTGCTTCTTCACATCGCCCGCGCACGGTTCAGGCGCATGTCAGAGCCTCATGTCCAAGCTCGGTCCACTCTCAGCCTGGAGGCGGTCGCTGCCGCCCGGCGTCGGAGGACCTGATCCCGGCTTTGGTCCGCCTCGGTCCGCCACTCGTTCGGGGCCAGTGGCGAAGACGTCCGAAGACCCGGGGTCGAGTCCGTCGAGGCCTTAGGGCTGTCGAGACATCACCTACATTGGACAGCGGAGCTGTAGTCCCCAGTAATCGGGACAGTGGGGTTTTTCTGTTCCATGAGCCTAAATCAGCTCGGGAGTGCACACTGCAATGTCCGGTGGCCCGATTCGGTTCCTGACGCATCCCAGATGCCGGATCGCGCCTGCTCGGGATGATCCGATCCCACGGCCACGGTCCTTCCCGACGGAGCGCCGGGGGTCCGCAGCGACGCGGTGATCGATCTCACGAGGGCTCGATCGGCCTCCGTATCGTGGAGACCGAGGCAGCCGGCCCGATCGAGTCGTCCGGCCTCCGCGGGGCTGTTCCTCTGCCCATCGTATGGCAGCTGGTCGTCAAGCGGCTCGTCGATGTGGGCGGCAGCATCGTGCTCGCTCCTCCTCCTGCTCCCCCATCTGGGCCGTGACGGTCATCGCGATCGGGCTGAGCTCGCGGTCCGCCCTCTACGCGCAGGAGCGGATCGGCCGCGACGGGAAGCCGTTCAAGATGCTGGAGTTCCGGTCGATGCGGGTCGCGCCAGAAGTCGAGAGGCGTGATGCATCTGAATCAGGCCACCGGACCTACGTTCATAGATCAACGACGATCGAGGATCGCCTCGGGTTGGGCGACTGATCCGGAAGTGGTCGATCGACGAATTGCCTCCGGTTGATCAACGTCGTCGTCGGTGAGCCTCATCGGTCCTCGTCCGCCCCTGCCGGACGAGTGCGAGACCTACGATGCGCGGGAGCGCGGCCAGTTGACAGGTCACGCCCGGCGTCGTGCATCCTGGCAGATCGGCGGGAGATCCGACCTCGAATTTCGAGACCTGGGTCGCCGTGGATCTCGAGTACATCGAGACGTGGAACCTCACGCAAGGACTTCGAGATCCTGCTGGGAGCGATCCCTGCGGTCCCTATCGGCTCGAGGCGCGTACCCCAACCGACGTGGAGAACCGCCCGAGCCCTGCCCACCCGAGATCCGGTCGCCCCGCGACGGGGACTGGCCGACGCGCGGAGGCGGGTCCCGGATCATGTGGTCTTTTGCCAGGTCGATGCCGCCGTTCGACCTGCAGCGCTGTGTCCGCGTTCTGGGGCTGCACTCTCTGCTTTCGGGAAGAGGAGAAAATGATGAACGAGAGCAAGCCCGTCGATCGCCGATCCGCGCTCGGGATCGTTACCCTCAGCGCGTTCACACCTGCTCGTGGGAGGATCTGTCGCTCGTCCTCCCCAGCGAGGCGGATGCGGGTTCAGTTCCCTCAGGCCCAGATCGTGATCAGGACGACCCGGTCGATTGGACGCGGCGTGGGTCGGCGATGGGTACATCGAGTCCATCGGCGCTCAGGTCGGCAACAAGGTCATCGCCGGTGCAGGGAGCTACTCCACCGTCAGGGCCCCGAACTCGCCGACGACGATCGCCCGGACGAAGACCTGTTCGCCTTCGACGCCACGACGAGGCGCCATCGACCTGAACTTCCACCGGTGCTGGACGGGCTGGTGAGCGTCGTCGTCGCGTCCCCGATGGCCAGTCGTGATCGTGGCCGGCCAGTTCAGCCGTGAACGGGGTCGCGTCGCGGACCCGCCGAAGCTCTCGCTCTCGGACGGTGCTCATGCCGTCCCTTCACGGCCGTGACCGCGGGCGAGACCGGTCCTCGACTGCATGGTCGTCCGTCAGCGGCCGGTCCAACCCCAGCCAGCAGGGTCACGCGACCGCGCCAGCGGCGTTCAGCACCCGCGACGGGAACCCCTGGATGATCACCGCAACTCCGTGTTCGCGGAATCCAACGGCAGTACCACGCTCGTGGACTCTCAGCTCGACATCACGCCGGACGGATCGGATGGGTGGTGATCGGCAACTTCACGACCGTCGACGGGGACCAGACCGTCCGCGGGTCGCACAGTTCGACCTCGACGAAGCAATGCCATGTGGCG